>TARA_R110002126_G_scaffold68685_1_pt1 | contig 10614 bp, 2 predicted proteins | sample TARA_R110002126 | Tara Oceans TARA_R110002126 (sample SAMEA4397536) | marine metagenome | biome: Polar Biome; feature: [DCM] deep chlorophyll maximum layer (ENVO:01000326); material: water (ENVO:00002006), including particulate matter (ENVO:01000060) such as... | depth 30 m
GCTAAAGGTGGTATAGCAATATATGATGAATCAGAACATAAAATGATATTACATAAATGTCCAGAAACTACAAGAGAAATGTCAGAAATATTAGAATCAGCAAAAGCAAATGCATTAATAAATAATCAAGAAATAAGTTGTGCAATAGAAAAAGTTCATGCTTTCCCTACAGATGCTAGAAGTAGTGCCTTTAAGTTTGGTATGAACTTTGGTATGTGGCTTGGAGTATTAGGAGCAAATAAAATTCCTGTATTACAAGTTACTCCTCAAAGATGGATGAAAGATTTCCAACCTCTTCCAAAAATAAAAAAAGAAAGGAAGGCTGAATTGAAAAGAATAGCCTCTGAAATGTTACCAGAAAATAAAATTACATTAATGACAAGTGATGCTGCTTTAATAGCGGCCTGGTATAGTAGATACAATGAACAAAATTAAAGTAATAGGTAATGAACATTTAGGTATTGCTATTATAAACAATGAAGATAAATTATTGACGTTATCAATTTACCCAATTAAATTAACATTAGAATTATATGACAATGAAAGATTGCAAATTAGATTATCAATATTTAAAACACAAATAGGATTTTTTCTAGAATATAAGTAATACTTCTTTAGTTAGTAACAGGGTAGTGGGCTTAAACGCCCATTGCTCTGTAAAGTTTATCTAATTCTGTTTGATTTTTTTCTGCAATATTAACTTGTTTTCCTTTTCTTTTCTTTCTTTTGCCAGCATCAGGAAATAATCTTTTTAATGGTTCTTTTTGTCTTAATTCTCTTGTCCATCCTTTTGGATATAAACCAAATTCATGCATCATCACATTCCAAATTGTACCATTTTGTAAAGCTTTATAGTTCCTAGTTACTTGTTTAGAAACTTCTACATTTAGTGTTGATAAAAGTCTTGATTGTTTTTCATCATCTGTTAGTTCGTAAGCATCATTATATCCAACAATTAAATTTTTAAGTTCATTGTCTGGTAATTCTATAAAATCATTTAAAGTTGCTAAAAAGAATAAGTCACCAACAGCTGGCCCTACATAACCTCTACCTTTAACATCTTCTTCTCCATTAGCTACAGCATATAAATCTTTTACTCTTTCTACTGTATCATTTTCCATTAACGTATGAAAATCAACATTAAATACACCTGACATTAATGTTGTAAACATATATAAACCTGCAAATCTTAATGGTATAAGTAAGTCTGGGGAATCCCATTGTTTCGCTATAGTTGCATCTTTAGATTTTCTTAGTATCTCAGATTGCATTTGTAAAAATGAAAATGGAAAGTGAAAGAACTGACCTATAACTTGACCAGCAGCTCCAGCAGTTTTAGATGTACCTCCAAGAACAGGAGCTTTTTGTGAAGCTGAATATTCAAATGCATATTTATTTACTATGTCTAAAGCATATTGTCTAGCTCTTTTATCTGCCTCAGCTTCTTTTAATTCGCCTTTAATAAGTTGATTATATTTATCTTTATAAGAAAACCTAAACATATGTTTACGCAAAAAGTTTTCAGTAACCTTTTGGAATATAGCTCCCTTGCCTGTAGCAGCTGACATTGTTGTATCTATTGCTTTCCATACATTGCCATCTTTATACGATAATTGAGGATTGCCATCTCTACCTACTACAATATCAACATCCCTTACCCTAACACCTTCAGTCGGAAGAAGACCTTCGGTAAATAAAGGAGAAGACATATCTTCAAATTTAAATCCTTGTTCTTCCTCAACAGATTCAATCTTTTTTCTAACTGCATCATTTTCTGGTCTATTCCATTCCATTAGATATTTAGTAAATGCTCTATTACCAACAGACTGTACATAATACAATCCAGATACTGTATTTCTAGCAGCTGTACCTACACCAAAACCAATTTTAGATAAAAACTCATACCCAGTCAATACTCTAACTGTTTTATTTACCCACGCTGGTCTTTCAGTATATCCTTTTTCAGCTAATGTAAATATATCATCAACATACTTTCTTAAAGCTTCTGATGACTCTGCGTTCTTAGGTAATCTTTGTATACCTTGAAGATATATTTGCTTAACATAATTAACTCTATTAAAGTTTATTGCATCTAAAGAATATTTTCTTAATGCACCTAATGGATTTTTCATATAATCATCATAAGGTTGATTTTTTCTATGCTTAGCAGACTTAGGAGTTCCAAGATTAGTTCTTACATTGCTAACTATATTTTCTAAACTAGTAAGATTTTTTTCATAATCATTTATTAAAGCTCCTCTATCTTGTTCCATTATTTTTTCAATTTTCATAAATGATTCCATTAAATAATGAGGATAATAATCTCCACCTTTAATGCCTTCATTTATAGCTTTAATATTTTCATTAATTTTTTCTTCATACTTTTTAACTCGTTCACCAACTTTTCCAATAAGAGCATCTGGTGATGTTGAATTAAGAAAAGCAAGTCTAACAACTTTTTTATGTTGACCAAGACCATTAACCATAACTTTACCCATTTTATCTAAAGTATCTCTTGCTACTTGACCAGCTAACTCAACATTATTAGAAAAAGGTACAAGTTTTCCATCGTCAGTAGTTCTTAAAACTCTAGTTTTATCTCTATATATAGGCTTTCCAACAGCATCTTCAGCTATTTTTTCTCTGCCAATTTTAGTAGGACTTGTTTCTAAATATTCTCTAAATTCATTAATAATTTCTCCACCCTCAGTTTCAAAAAGTTTAAACATTTCATCTCTTATTTTTTGAACTCTGTCTACTGATTCATTACTTTTAGGATTTGCTAATTCTAAAGCAAGTTTTCTTTCAAAAATTTCTAATTGTTTTGCAGTTTTAATGCCTGGCCTAAACTTAGATTGTCCACCTTTTGCAATTATCGCAGTTCTTAAAAACTTAGACATAGCTATATTAGCACCTATATAATGAGAGTACTGAGTTCTTTCATAGTTAGTTGCTATATTAATATTTTTATTCATCCATGATGTAATAGCAAACTTACTCATTACTCCACGTTTTACACCAAATAATCTTTCAAGTACACCAAGTCTTGGATTGTTTAAATTTTTAGATTCTTTTATTATTTCATTTTTAATTCTTCTAAAATCAGCATCAGTAAATCCATTAAAACTATCAACAGCTGGTTTATATGTAGCTCTCCAGACAATTTCGTCAAACATTTTTCTACCAAACTCTTTTGATGTTGGCATGTATGTTTCTTTTATTTTACTACCAACAAATTGTCGATTACCATCTATGTCAATAATCTTTTCTCCATCAAATAATTTACGAAGATTATTTAATTGTTCTGCTGTTTTAGTATCTATAGGTGCACAAAAAGTACTCATTTATCCACACTCCACATAGTTTTGTTCTTTTCTTTTTGGGTCAGGTTTAAAATCTTTAGGGTCTGTATAAACATCTATCATTTGCTTAACATCATTTAAGTTACCATATTGAGTTACTATTTGTAAATTATTTTCAGCATCTCTTTGAACTCTATTTTTATTTGCATATTTTTTCATATCGCTTCTACTAATATGTAACATAGAACCAACTATATTAGGTTGATATAATAGTCCTTTTTCATAAACTAAATCAATTATTGCATTTCTATTTGTAGACATTTCTCCTTTATGATATAATTTACTTGTATGTAAATCAGACATTGATTCAGGTAAAACATTATCAAATCCTTGTCTATAATTACTTCCATAATCACGCAATATAGCATTAAATATTTCTTCATGCCCATTTTCTTTTAGCCATCTAAACATGGCCATACCCAATCTTTTATTTGATTTAAAAACTGGCATTGGAATAGGTGTATCACCTACTTTAGCAATAGACACGTTACCATGAACAACTTTAGGTTTAATAACATATGAAACTATATCCATAGTTTTTTGTCTTAAATCTAAATCAGACATAGCATTTGTTGGTTCTTCAAAAGATTCTCTACCATGTAACCATTTTTGCATAAAACTTCTAACAAGAGCATCTTCTTCTTTAGATTCCCATTTCCAATTTTCCATTTGATGAGGACTTTTTTCTGATAACTTATAAGTATCTCTAGCTAAAGTTCCTATATCACTTCTTAATTGGTCAGTTTGAATCATAAAGTTATTTATTACATTATCATTTCTAGGCATTAAATGTATATTTTCTGCAATAACATCTCCTGTTACTTTAAACATAGAATGTCCATCTAAAATTTCTTTATCAGTAAGTAAACTCCATTTAACAGGATTTTTTAATACAACATATCTACCTTTATTTAAATGATATTTTGTACCTTTAGGTTTAATCCAACCAGAATCTTCAAATCTAGTTACACCATCTTTACCTTTAACTTCTTTGTATATATAATGAACATCACTGGTATTGTTTTCATATCTTCTATTGTATGGTTTATTAAAATTTTTACCAGTAAAATCTAAATCTTGTATATAAAATTTATGTCTAGACGTTCCTTCTTCTTTACCAAAAGCAACTATTTCAGATATTGATTGGTCTTCTTTATTTTTAAAATATTCCATTACACCATCAACAGCTCTTAGTCTTGATTGAGCTCTAGCAATTTGATTAGGTGAAGACTTCCCTGAATTTCTAACATATCTAGCTAAAGAATCTCTTTGTTTTTCTAACATATGAGATAAAATAGAATAATTTTGTATAGATTTTATATTACCAGCTGTTTCTATTGAACCATCTATTATTTTGCCTGTTAATCTACCTTCCAATGCATTACTAACTTCAGCTCCATCGTTTAATAATTCAAATAAATCTTCATATTTTTCTTTTCCAGTTAAAGCTCCAACCATTTGAATATCATCTAATAATCTAGTTAATAAAGCATTGTATTGACTTGCTTTTTTATTATATATTGTTGAGTATCCTAATAAACTGCTTTGACTTTGATTAATTCTACTTACAACATAGTTGCCAGGATTAGAATCTAATCTTTGTTGTTCATTTGCTCCAAAAAATATTACATTTCCATCAGGTTGTGGAGTTCTAAGTTTTTTACTATATATATCTTTTAATAAAGCCTGTCTATCTCTATATGTATCTTTACTTGTATCGTAAAATAATTTTATTAAAGAATTTTTCTTAGCTTCACTTTTTTCACCTTCTCTTGAATATTTATTTAATAAAGTTATAAATACTTGTTTATTAGGATTACTGGTAAATCTATATAAATCTGATTTCATATTTGCAATATCATTTGCTTCAGGTGGTCTTCTTCCTGATTCATCCCATACATCACTTAAGAATCTACTTGACCTACCTAAAGCTCTAACAGATTCTATTACAGCATCCATCAACACTTCTTTATCATTACCTTTAAATTCTTTTTCATTTATTTTAAAGAATGGTTTGTATTCAGATTCTCCATAGTCAGCTAAATTTTCTTTTACAATTTCACTACCTTTAAATGGTTGGTCAAATAAAACAAATTTCATTACATCTTCAACATTTTTAGCTTCAGATGCAAAGTTAGGATTCTTTGTTGAGTCAATTATACTTTGAAGTACATTTTTATATCTTTGTAAAAAACCATTAAAATCTTTATTGTTACCAATAGTTAATGATTCTATACCTTTAAGTTGAGTATCCATTCTAGATATTGCTGATAACCCAGCTGTTACTCTTTTCATAGCACCAAAGTTACTTTTACCTTGCATATATTTTTCTTGATGCAAAGCCATTGAATCTCCTTTATCTCCACCCATTCCAGCTCTATTTAATCCACCACCATTATTAAATACATCAACTACAGCACCTTCTGACTTATAAACATAAGCATCTTTTGAAGCTCCCATAAGTTTAGATACACTACTAGAAAATTCTCCTGGCGCATCATAATAATTAAAAGCCATATCAGCATCAAAATCACCTTGATGAATTGTAGCTAAATCAATGGGATTAATACCAGTTACATTACTCATTATTGTATCGTAATAACCTTCAATTCTATGAGCTGCTACATCACCACCAAGATTTGGCATTCTTAAAGTATGAGAATTAATATAAAATTTTGTACCTTCTTTTGTTCTTTTTTTATTAGATATTTCTAATTTATTATATAAATCTCTATATTTAATTTCATTTTTATCTTGTAATGCTTTTTCTATACTAGTTATTCTTTTTAATTCTGATTTTATTTTAGAATTAAGAATATTAACTTCAGAGTATGGGTCATCTATAATCCAATCACCTTTTTTATCTCTAGCTACTTGTAAATCTCTTTTACCATTTTCTTTTGTACTAAAACTAATTATATATTTTACATTATTCCAGTTATCAATTTTAATATTACCATCTTCATGAGCTGCTTTTTTACCACCATTTATAATTCTTTTATTACCATCGTAAACACTATTAGTGCCTTCAATAAATGGAATTAATACAGAGTAAGAAGCTCCTTTTGTTTTTGGATTTCTTAATTGATTAACAAGATGTCTAACAGATTGTCTTTGTAGAGTATCTTTTACATATATAGAATTAGGGTCTACTCCAGCTTCTAACATAGAAGAAACTAATCCAGTAGTACCATCTTCAAATAAAGCACCTTCTTCCCTTAAAGATTCCATTAAATAATCAGCAGCTGCATTCCTATTTTTTCCAGAAGAAAGAGCTTTTAAACTTCCTATAGCATTGTCAATTTTTTTATCATAATTAACATAACTTCCCATATGAGATTTATATCCACTCGCATCTAAAAAATCAGACAATGCATATGTTAAATTTGTAACTCCATGTCTATCTTCTGATTTTCCTATAAATATATTTTCTATACCAATTCTTGATATATTATTAGCTCCTTCTAAAGATTTTCTATCTTTTCCAAATTTGCCTGAATTTTCTAATATATCTGAAAATGTTTTAGCTCCTTTTACATCAGAAACTTTAATATCAACTAAGTCAGCATTAAAAAATTTAGAAGCTGATTCAGTTGTAAGTATATCTATACCAAGTCTATCCATTATTTCAGCAATTTTAGGGTCATATGTAAAATTAGTTTTTAACATTATAGTTCCAGATGGGTCATTAAACCATGCTGTTGGCTTAACTCCCGCTGTTTTACCATTCCCATCCATACCTCCAACAACACGACCTCTATGCATATAAATTGCATTAGCAGCGTTAGTTCCAAGATGACTATGAGCATCTATACTTGAACGACCATTTCCTAAACTAGGCAATAATGTAAGTAATTCATCTATTTGTTTTTTAACTGCATTGTAAGAACTTGTGCCTGGAGTATGTTCTTTTAACTGTTCTTTTAAATTTTCTTTAACTAATCGTTCAGCACTAAAAGCTTTACCAGATTCATCTCTAAGACTAACTATTTCATATCCGCCTTCTTTATGCTTTTTTAAAGAATAGTCTATTGCTTCTTTTTGTTCTACTGTAAAATATTCACTAAAGTTATTTATTTCTTTTAAAAATTGTACACTACCTTGAGTCTTAGCACCAACGGATTCAGCTAATGAAAAATATTTAAAGTAACTTGCTCCTAATGTTCCAAGAGTAGCTTGATTATCAATTGATTTTACAAGATTTGTAAATCCTGTTTTAGTTATACTATCCCAGTACATAGCTCTTATCATTTGTCTTACTGGTTCAGGAGTAGAATGAACAGCTCCTTTTTTTACAAAATCTCCATATAGAGATTCAAGTCTTTCAACAGCTAATGCATCAGTAGATATTTCAGATAACTTATTATCATACCATTTTTTAAATCTTTCATTTAATATACCTCTGCCACTAGGAGCTAAATTGGTTAAATTATCTGTTGCTACAAGAAATCTATTATTAAAACTTGTTATAACACCTACAACATCTTTAAATGGTACAAGAGTTTCATCGTAAGACTCTCCTCTTTCATTTTGAGACCTTATTTCTTGTCTAAGATTTGATTCGCCAGGAATAATATTAGCTTTTTGTATAATTTCATCTAAGTTTTTTATTTCTCTTACGTCTGTTTTTCTACCACCAATTACTCCTGTATTTTCAAGTCTTAAAACTCTTATAGAACTTTCAGACATATTATCAACAAACATTGATACAGAGCCTTTACCCATAGATGTAGTTTTTAATGATATAATTGGATTCCCATTAGGGTCAAAATCAATTTCAGATGACATTACTTTTTGAGTACCAATACTATGTGATAAGAAAGATGGAAATACATGACGCATAAATGTTGTAAACTCAGCATCAGCAGCTGTTTGATTGTCTTTATTTTTAGTATTTATAGCTTGTTTAACATTGTCTACAATTGATTCAGTATGCAATTTTATTATATCAGGTATTGAACCAGTTTCTCTTACTATCCTTAATTCTTCTTGAATACGCATCCATTCTTTATTTTTAAAAGATTCGTTATATTTACCATATCTTTGAGATATATATGAAGCTGAATATCTAGGAGTAGGGTCTATAAGTAAACCAGCAGAGTCAGACCATTCTTGTGAAAATTCTTTTTGTGTTTGAAAATAAGTCTTTTCATCATACCCTTTACGCCAAGCTCTAAGACTCATTGATAATTTATTTATATATTCACTAATATTTTTACTAGGAGTTTCAGCATATAATTCAGCAATATCTATTAACTGGTCAGTTTCTTTTAATTCAATACCAACATTTTTTAAATCTCCATTAAAATCAGCTATTAATCTTTCCATTCTTCTTCTAGCTTGCAATTTATCACCAGAATAATTATTTATATCAAATATAATAGCTTCTATATTAGATGTTAATTTATAATTTTCTAAACCTTCTGATTGAATCATTTTTTCTACAAGTTTAGAAGATGAATCGTATTCACCAGCTAATTCTTTAACAGCTCCTTCTTCCATTACTATTTTACTTCTAAGATTTTCTAAGAACTTTATACTTTCTGTTCCAATTAATTTAATATCTTCTTTGCCAGATTTTATTAAAGCATCTAATTCAGCTATATAATCTTTTGCTTCTTGTTCGTTTTCAAATTGTACAATTTCTCTCTTTTCACCATCTACTAATTTTCTACTTTCAATTAAACTTTTAACTCTACTAATCCACATGCCATGGTCTGATGATATTTCTCTTACATTATCATAATGATTCATAACATCTTTACCAAAAGCTTCAGTTGCTGTATATGCGTCTTGTATTACTGAGTAAAAATTAGATTCACCAGTATCTTCAATATTCATTTTCTTACGAACTTCTAAAAAATTACCTATAAGTGGATTCATTTTTCTCATAACAGCGTCAGACTTTACCATGTCTTGTTCTATTTCAGCTTCAGTACGACCTTCAGCTTCTAATTTAGACATTATAGTTTCTCTATCTGGAACAACTAATACTTTTCTACCATTGGCTCTCATTTCAAATTGACCAACTCCATGAGCAATAAAATGTTCTAATATAACTTGATGTTCTACATTTATATCAGCTGTTTTAAGAAATTCATTATAATAATATCTATTCATTTGTTCTGTCATAGAATCAGATATAATAAAACCTTCTTTTTCAAACAGACTTATTATTTCTCTTGCTTTAATATAGTCTATTTTATTTAATTTTTTGCCTGTCGCTCTATCAGTAATTTTACCATCTTGTTTATTTGCTCCCCATATTTTTATTATATTTTTAAACGAGTTAACAGAATCACCATATTCACCTTCAGCATTTATTCTATCCCATTCAGCTTTTTTAATATCACCTTGAGACAATTCAACGCTAGATATTAAATTGTAAAAACTTTTAGGAACTCTATCTCCAACATTATCTACAAGCCATTCGCGAAGAGCTCTTTCTCTTTCGGTCATATTAGTGCCTTCAACAATATTGTAAGCAGAACTCAGATTCTTTGTTATTTTATATGTTCTTAAAGCATCTAAAAATCCATTATCAGATGGTTCTATAAATACATCTACTGTTTCACCATAGTTTTCAACTCTTAGAGTTTCAACCATTTCTTTCATAAAATTTTCAGTATCTTTAATATTTTTAGGTTCTAAATTTTTAGCATCGCTTAGTTCTAGTTGTTTTATTTCTTTTATAAAACCAGCTCCTTCTAAAACATCTCTTATTTGTTGCCATTTAACTGCGGCTAGATGACTATCTTTATCAATAAATTTATCTAATCCTTGTATTCTAGCAACTCCTACTGGTGAATCCATATCTAAAGGTTCACCTTCTCCTTTATCTACTTGAATTCCTAGTTTTCTTGCTCCTTTTAATACCATATCCATATACTGTTGATATTGACCACTAAGTACATCTTTAAATAATTTATTTGAAAATGAATTAAAATTATCTGTTGTTAATTTTTCTCCATCACCTATATCTATTTTAGCTAATTCAGATTTAATTTTATTTAATTGAGCTCTTGTAAGATTTCTTAAGGATACAGGAACTTTAGGATTTGCATCTTGTACCCTACCAGATACTTCATAAAGATTATATAAATTAAATACATCTACTAATAATTTATCTCTTCCTGATATTCTAGCTGATGTTTCTTTTAGTTCACTACTTTGTTTTTTATTAGCATCAGTATTAATAATTTGAGCAATCTTTTGTATTGTAGGTTCACTTCTTACTCCAGCATAAGCAGCT
>TARA_R110002126_G_scaffold10818_1_pt1 | contig 10611 bp, 16 predicted proteins | sample TARA_R110002126 | Tara Oceans TARA_R110002126 (sample SAMEA4397536) | marine metagenome | biome: Polar Biome; feature: [DCM] deep chlorophyll maximum layer (ENVO:01000326); material: water (ENVO:00002006), including particulate matter (ENVO:01000060) such as... | depth 30 m
AACCTACACACCGCTCAAAGGTAAAGAACCAAATTGGTTCTGGCGCATGACTCAATATTTGATACTAGGCCACAAGTGGGTGAAGGAGAAAGATGATGAATAAACTAGAACGCCTACAGAAAGCAGTTGTAGATACTGAGGCTGCTGCTTGGGATGATGCTACTGCTGATGCTGCTGCTGATGCTGCTACTGATGCTGCTTGGGATGCGGCTGCTGAGGCTCGGCTAGAGCTAAAAGAATACCTAAAGGAGCAAGATAATGAATAAGAAAGAACCAACATTTATCGATGATTTTGGCGACATTGATGCACTTACCGACAAGTTCAAGCAAGCGATAAACCCAGTACACTACAAGTCGCACCCTAGCGGAGTTGAATGTATACAAATAACAGAACACATGGGCTTTAACTTGGGCAATGCTGTAAAATACATCTGGCGCGAAGGTCTAAAGCACGATGATGGTGGCTTAGAAGATCTTAAAAAGGCAGAGTTTTATATTAAACGTGAAATTGAAAGGATAGCTAAAAAGTGACGCTGAAAGAAAAATTAATCAGGCAAGCCAAACTAGATTATGTTAAGTCTGAGATTGCAAATTATCAGCAGGCTATAAAAGTGGGTAGTAATCCCGCCTTTACAGCCTATAATTTATCTCAAGTTTCAAAACTCAAGGAGCGGCTAGAAGCTATTTAAGGTTTATCTTTAATTGAGTTGGTCGCCTGCACCCCGAAGCTAGCGCCAACAATACTGCCCCAAGCGGCAGTGATGGGCAGAAACAAATCTCCCATCATTGCTGCCGCTGTTTCCGCTCCTGCAATATCCCCAATTCCGAAAGCAACCATAAAACTCAACCCCACCATAGCTGCTAAATAAAAAGCGTAAGCACGACAAGAAAACCTAGATAAGTCTCGCCTCATTTTTCCATTTGGGTCTAAAGTCTTAACGAATAAAGCTTTTGCTTCTGCCGTTTCCATATTTGTCTCTATAAACTCAGACGCTAGCCGCTCCACTGAACCAACCACACTACCGCCACCCGTCAACAAGCCTTTTGCAACGCTTAAAAAACCCATATTAATTCCTTATTTCAAAGTGTGGCATATCTAAGAAAGTCTTAAAGTGACCGCCCCATAATATTTCAACACCAAGTTGGTTTGCTGCCTGCAAGATTGCACACGCAATTACTGTCAAATGATGCTTTTGATATGAAGCTTTTCCGTCTACATATGCAAACACATCAAAAGCGTTTCCGCTCTGGTGGTAGCTTTTTTTAATTACGCCATCACACATCGATAAGCCTTTCTTAAAAAGAATATTTTGATCCTCTTTTGTCCTGTAACCCCCCGTGGAGGGGATTCCAAAGTCAACGCTTGTTAATTTTAATGCTAACTCTATAACGTCAAAAGCGTCATCATTTACGCCCGCTAAGTTTATTACTGAATTTTTACCTAGCTCAAAAGTCATGTTTTTTCCTCTAACTGGTCAATTCCCACTTTATGCCGCGCCACTTCTCCATGCTGCTTGTCGTAGACAATAGCGCTCATTGTACGTTTTGCGCCATAACCAGAGTCAGAATGCCAAGCATCTGCAGAGGGCAATGCCTGAAAATTTTCTATAATCATAGAACCCATTTCAATTGCACTATGATGGTGTATATGCCCCATTAACCCATATTTATGATCACACTGGCCCCATTCTTTAGACAGAGATCTAGCTGTGTATTCAAATAGGCGTTGTGGTTTCATCCTATCCCCATGATGGGTCACGATAAGCGATTTACCATATACTAGAGATTGGAATTTCATCGCATTTGGCATCACCTCCACGCGCGGCTCATTCTCATAAAATGCCTGTAGCATGATATTCATGCAGCGAGAAGTTGAACTGTTGTGGTTGCCTCTGACTTGCATGAGGATTACTTTGTTATGTGCCTTTAAAAGTAAATCAATAGAACGCCTGTACACTCGCACTTGAGCAGCCACGCTGTCGCCATAGTCGCCATCCATGTCCATATGGTTTTGGCCCGAACTTGTGGTATTTTGTAAGTTATCTGAGTGTCCAAAGTCCCCTAAATCCAGCATTAAGCCAACGTCAGATCCGCCTGACGCTTGTATCAGCTTTTCAATAGCTCCTACTGTTACGCGCTCTGCTATTTCTAAATTCCAATCTGAGTCGCCATTTCTAGCTGCGCTGACCTGCATCCCTATGTGAGCATCTCCAATAACGTATGCTGTAAGGGCTTGGGGGATATCTGTAAGGGGTTTATGCTTTAATGGGGTGTACTTGGGTAGATCTTCCATTAAAGCGTCAGCAAACGACTGTAAAGCAGCTTCTTGTGATTCTTTCTTTAGGTCTGACTTAACCCATTGACGAATTGGTACAGAATTTTGGTCATAGAATGTAGATACCCCCCGCACCACATGCGTATCTGGCACTGGGTGAGTCATATCGTGATCTGGACTCCACCCTCTACGGGATGCCTCGCGCTTAACTGTCTGTAATGAACGCTCAAGAGTGCGAGAATTAATCTCTAGTTTTTTTGCGGCCTTGCCTTGGCTACCGTACTTAATTACAGCATCAATTATTTCTTTCTGTCGGTTTGTTGCAAATTCTTTTAAACTTTCGAGATTCATAAAATACCTTTTAGCTTTAATTAATTGCATAACTAGCTAGCATTTTAATCAATTTATATAATTTTTCCTATTATTTTATTTAATTATGGGTTATAAAACATAAAATTACCTAGATTCTCTTCTAAGAAGGTCTTGACTACTACTCCTTGTGGGCAATAATGCTCGGTTATTACTTCAATAGTTTCGTAACGAACCTTGTCTGTCTTTACTCTCAATACAAGATGTCGCTTACCCGAAGACCTATCCAGATCAAAGTTGTTGTATCCGTCCATGCTTTCCCATTTTAGGGGCTTATCTCTGCCTTTGAGGACGCCATATACATACAGAGTAACAAAAGTACAATCACCTTCAACATAATTAGCTGAGATGATTAGGTTGTTTTGTTGCGGCGCTATGTTTACGCGCGTTACAGAGTGATACGGCGGTTCTGGTGTAAAGTGTTGAATGCCGAAATATACAATACTAGCCACAACAGCCATTACTGTAGCATCAAGTACATAGTTTTTTAATGTCTTTTTATTTTCCATTACTTACCTAAGCCCCCTGCTACTATCCACCCGATTATTGCAGAGACAAATCCAGCGGTAATAATCTTATACAACCAACCAGATTTATCCTTCATTGTTTTCACAGATTGCTCTACTGATGCTGCTTCGGATTTTAACAACAGTAAGTTTTTCTCAACTTCTATTACTTGGGCATTTAAGTCATCAAACTCTGTGTGGAGCTTCTTTAGTTTTTCTTCAAGTTGATCAACTTGGTAAATCAATTTATCTGTCATAACGTGTCCTTGTTTATAAAAGTGCAGGTATTAAATTAGTGCATGCGTTAATTAAAGGTATTTGGTCTAGCTTTGCAGATTGTTCAGCGGTTAGCAGTCCCTCTTGCTCAGATGGCACAGGAATAGTTATTACGACGGCTCTTGTCGATACTTCTAAGCGTAAGAACGCATCATAATTTTCTGCCTGTATAAACATTGCCTGATCTGGGTCGCGGGGAAACAAGTTTCCAGACAGTACAAGTTCACCATTCTGCGCTGGCATTTTTATTCTCCAGCCTGAGTTGTTACGCAAAAAGAAGTAAGGGGCAATCTCTTGATTACTACCTACATCGTCACCGCCTGTTGTATCAAACGCTTTTTCATACTTAGCGTTATCATCTGCAATTACCCACTCTTTCCATTCTGAGTACATATCCTCAGCAGTAAATCTGTTTTGGTTGTTCAGAAGCACCACCTTGTCTGCACCTAAGAAAGTAAAACTATTCATTTCTATAACCCCTGTCAAAGCGTTGCTGGATTGGTAGCGTTAAATTGTCTGTGGTGTCTACTGCAGTTTTTCGTACATACTCTTGACTCACGTTGTGAATAACAATGTCAACACTATCTACAGAAACAAATCCTACAACATCTGCCCCCGTGGTATCTTCAATACCAAATAATTCCGTAGAGGTTCCTGCAACGTATACTCGCACTTCGGAGTTAGCCACTACACCTGTTATTGCTAAACGCTTTAATGGCGGTGTGATGACACCACCAGAGTTAATGAAACCCGAAGTGGTTGCTCCGTTAACTAAGGTAACGCTTGCGGCTTTTATATTGCCTACAAACCTCTCAGAAGTGCCTACACTTATTGTGTAAACGAAGCCGCTTCTTGTTAGTGCCGCTGTCGCCGTGCCATCCAAAACTAATGACATATTGCCGAAGTCTAAATACCCGTCAACAAAGTCAGCAATTAAGCCTATTTGACCTCCATAAAAGTTGTAAAGCCTAAGTGCTGCAAAGTCGTAGATTTTGTTAGTGTTTTGCAACAAAGTGTAACTTGCTACTACACTTGAGTCCTTTTCTGTAATGAACGGGTCATCCAGCATAAACACGGTGGACTCTAAGACACCTATGCCGCCATAGTTTAATTCTGTAGTGGTAATTTGTTTTCCGTACACGTAAGACATCACGTCGCCCACTGGGTTATAGTCGTCACCATCTTTTGTAAACCTAGCGATGACGTTTGTAGTGCCTTGGTCTAAGTGTGAACGGCCCCAAATTGCTTCACCAGATTGAGTTAAGTTAATCATACGCACAAAGCTAGAGTAAAATAAAGTGAGGTTTCTTGTTCTACGGAAATACATCTTATTTTCTACTGTATCGTGAAAAACAAACTCCCCATCTACACGCGTAGAGTTTGACGCTATTAAGCTGATCTGGTCTTCCGCGCTAAAACTTCCAGTGATATCGCTCGGACTTACATCAAAGCTGGTTAGGCTATCTCTACAAGTGTACTCTTTCAAGAGTTTATTAAAGAATATTTGACCAGACATATCTGTCGTGAAAGGCAAATCACTAACAGCGGTTTGGTCAGTAAGTCTAGACGCTTCAATAGAGCTTGCTGTTGGCAAAGCGGGATAGTTAACTCTATCCCCATTGTCATAGGTCTTAACAACCACCTTAACATCAGACAAAGGGCTTCTTTGCGTATCAACAAAATGCAGAGTAGCACTTTTTTCAACTTGAATTAAGCCGCCTTGTTGAGTTTTGTTAGAAGTAAAAACGCTAACTGGTAAGGTCATTCCAAAAGAAGAATTTAAGAACTTCCTGTCGTTCATGTTTCGTGTCCAAGTTGCGGACTCAGCTGTTCCTGAGTAATTTTCAAAAACCTGACTATGACTGCCTTCTATTAATGAGGCAACTGCTACATAACCGAAGGTGTATACCCCAGCCCTGTCATCTTTAAGGCGGTTGCCCATAATTGTGAAAGCATCAGAAGAGTAATTTTTTTTATTCCACTCAATTACAAACATATTGCCCGACAAGCCCCTCCAAATTGCATTTGAGATAAATACAGAGGGTGCGTCGTCGTTGTTGTCACCTGCTATAAAAAACACTGCTCCGCCCACGGCTACGCCTCCGCGCCAATCCATGCCACCATTTGCGTCAATAAAGAAACAAGCCTTTTGTGGTCTAAACGAGTCGTTAGTTTGTCTGTTAATTCTGAGCCAAGTTGCTGGAGAGTAGTAAGTGCCGAATGAAGCATTAGTTTCACCAGCTACAGTAAGAAAGCCACCATTTCCTATTTTAAAGTCTTGGTCGTTGTCGCGCTGATCAGTATTCGCAATTAATAGTTGTTCCGTGTCTGGCGTTATAGTAAGAGTGCCTTTAATCTCGAAAACCCAAGGGTGAACAAGGGTGTAGATTATTTGGTCGCCTTGGCCACCACCTCCAGAAGTAATGACTACTGGAGAACCGAAGTCGTCCGATAGTCCAGTAAGGCCCGACAAGTCAGCCTCAACAGTGTTTGAGTCTAATGTAATTATATTCTCAAGGTTATCAACTGTATAACTCATATCCTTACCTTTATTGAATTAGTGCGGCCCTGTACAAGCGACCGCTATGCTATTGCTCTATGTCTTACTCAGGGATAGGGTTAGAGTAGTTACGTTCTAATGGTGCTACTAATGATATAGTCTGACCAGAAGCACGACCGATTGTCGCCGTGGCTGAAACGTATTGAGCACTATCTAGTCCAATGGCTACCACGGTTACATCTACATCTGGATTTGCATCTGTAGCTGGCGCACGACCTTGCTGTACGTTACCATCATAATCAAAATCAAAGCCTATAGTTGGATTGCCCCCAACTAAACCACTAAGAGGATTACCAGCGTTATCGTTAACGATAGTTGCGCCCGCAGTGCCGAAAGTATCTGTAAAGAACACGCGATAAATGGCGCTATTGTCACTGACTAAGTTATCATTGAAGACCAAGGAACCAGAGGCAACGAACGGGAATGTGCGCTCCACACCACCATCATCAGTAAATATAATGCGGTTAGTGTCGTTGGGTAAGAAGTTGTCAATGTAAACACCTTCTTTAGTCTTTAGAGTGTCACCCAAGAACGCTGTCAAGCTTTCTGACAAGGCACCAATTACATTACTACCGCCTGCATCAATGTCCCCAGCTTGGCGCAGCTGATACTGAACAAACTCGTTAATTTGTTCTGCTGTACCATTGTTGCCGTCAACTAATATATCAAAGTTGAAAGGCGCATCGCCAATAGTTCGCACGATTGGGGCGTAAGTAATTGACATACCTAAGTAAGGCGCGTTGTTTGCGATATCATCATCTGTAGCTGAGATCTTAGTGTCGATTGCTTCTGCTAATGGGAATCGGTTGGCAATGTAGTTAAGGCTGTTTAGACCGATACTACCTGTTGTTGCAGAGCCGTAAAGCTTGCCCTGTGTACGAATGAACGTGGTCAAAGCATCTGCTCTGCGCTCAATGGATCCATTGTTAGCGTCACCAAAAGTCTGAATGCCTTGGTCTACTGGGCCAGCGAAATCAAAGTCTGTCTTTGCAACATCGCCCGAAAACGAGTAATAAGCCGTATCACCAGCATCAATATTACCTAACGAAATAATGCCCATGTACTCACGCGTGACTGAGCCATCAACTTGAATTTCACGCCAACCGCATGAACGCAGCAGGTTACGAGTTACATCGTCAGCAGGCTTCCATCCTTTGACAAATTCAAACTGCTCAAAGGTGATAGAAACCATTGGAAAGTCGTATGCGATTAATGATGCGTCATCTTTCCACTCTTCTTTTAAGAAGGAATAAAGCGCCTGCCCAGTTACGCCCTCGTCAGTAAGATTACCCCCTACGACAAGCGCAAAGGTTAATGCTGCTCTATCTAATACAATTTCTGTGCCTTGGTTGAGATCATCGGGGTCTGTAATTGATGCCATGTTAAATATTCCTAGAAGTTAATTTATGTAATACCGCTAAATACGCCATCTATCCAGTTAATATTACTAACTGAAACAGATTCGCCGCTGGTCGTAGTAATGGATGAAACGAGACCCTGCTCGGTATACTCAAAGACTTTAAAAGCCCCGCCCTCGTAGTCCATTCTAGTTAGAATGCCATCGGTGTAAGTCGGCACGGGCTTTCGGAGTGGTGCTAGATCTGTCGCGTCCTGCGCAGTAAATGACTGAAAAGCAAAAGCTCCAGCTAAAAACGAGCCAACAACGCTACCCTCTAAGCCTCTTTCTAATTCTAATAATGTCCAATATGCGCCGTTGTCATTTCGCCGCTGATATGAGATTATCTCGATAGATGTTGGATTTGATAAATTATCAGTAAGTGTAATCTTCCCCGATTCTGGCGGGTCTTGCATTGGGGCGACAGCTTTAAACAAACGAAGTCTTGTTTGTGTTGGAGAAAGTTCACCCGCTAATGTCAGTTTGACATTATTAACAAAAGACATTAATGACTCACTCTTTCATCAACTTTTAAAGTCATTTCAAACTCTTTAACCCTGCCCGCTGTAGTGCTAACTGTTAGGGTTATCTGATAAGAAACTCCATCAACCCCGCCAGAAACCCAAACAGACGGGTTTAATGTGGCTGGGTTTGTAACAGATGTTGTCAACCCCACGGGAAGAGATGCAGCCACAGAAGACGTGACTGCATCGCCGTCAGCCATCCACTTAGATAGCGGAAAAGTGTAGTCTAAAACTTCTGCTGGCTGCTTCTCGAAAATATCCACTATACGGCCCTTTTTAAATTAATATACACTGCTCTTGTTTCGAGTTTGCTTGACAATTGCCTATTTTCTTTATCTATAAAAACAACTCTATTATCTGTACTTATTTTAACAAATCTTTTACGAATAATGTTAATAACTTTTCTTGATTTATCATTAAGAGTAACTAATCTTTTATTTCCTACAATGCCAACATATCTTGGTATTACGGGTATATCTATAACTCTGCTAGCCTCTGCTGTGTTAATCACTCGCACAGGCTGGTCAAATATCACATTGGATGGATAGATTTCAAAATTCTGCCAATCGTCAATATACTGAGTGCGGTTGTCAAATACCACATTGGATGGATAGCCGTCGAAATTCTGCCAATCGTCAATATACTGATTTCGGTTGTCAAATATTTCTATATCTTCTTTCTTTATATACAAAGTTCTGAAGGAGCTACCTATCATTACTCGCCTATGTGACGGCGATGGATTAAGAGCATTAACAAGAACAAAAATAGGCGTAAATACAGCGCCCGCGCTTGCTGTTCCCGTTATTGTTTTTTCTATAAAAGAAAATGAAGACGCGGCAGCACTTAAAGATGCCGAGCTATTGGCAAAAACGCTTCTTTTCGCGTTTGAAGATGCGCCCACCAAGGATGATGCCAAACCTGTCGCCGTCCTGACCCTCTGTACGCTAGAGGCTGCTATCACAGAAGAGTTTGAACTACCTGATACAGTGATTATTTTAACTGCCTGAGAGCTAGACAACGAGCCTACAAGCATAGAGCCAGAAGCATAGGCGCTCACAGATGCGTTTGATCTTAATTCGGCTTGAGCATTTGCGCTAGCGTTTCTAATAAAAGAACTTTGCTTTGCGTTCGATAATGAGCTGCAAATCACTGAAACATTGCCAAGCCCTAGCGCAACTCTTTGGCCTTGAGATTGAGCCTCTATTGATGCTAAGGCACTGCCGCTGCCGTAAACATTACGAGTAATTCTAGAGCTAGAAAAGCTGCCAGCGGTTACGCTGGCGTTAACGCTTACGTTATAGACGTGGCTAGAGTGCAAGCCTAGCGCAAATCCATTTAAAGAGCCTAGATTCATTACGCTATGGTTACAGTGAAGCCACCAATAGGCATCGACATAATATCATCAACGGAAAGTGTTTTATCCACATCCAAAGGGGTGTGATATAGAACGTTTCCATTAATCTCACTGTCAAATATAGCTACATGAGTTATTGTGACTTGCGCCCCCTCAATGGCTGGGAAAGTAATAGCCGCATCTGTACTAACTGAGCCGTCTGTAATTTGTCCAAAACTCATGGCCTGCCTTATGTAGTTATTCCATGAGCATTCGGTACCGCTGCCCGCGTCCGTTGGGTCGTCAATAAATAACGCCAAGTAGGGCGTTGGAACATTGTATGCTGTCGCCCCTTTCAGAGTTATTTCTAAAAAAGTTTGTTCTAAAAAGTCGCTTAATTCGCTCATGCTATTCGCCTCCTTCTAATTGTGCTGCATCATGTGCGGCTTTAGCTTCGATTACATCTGGTGTATGAACTGCTACACATATAGCCTGTACCTCTGCACTCTCGGCTGAGTAGTCATCACCTGCCTGTACAACATGACGATGGAAGCCAGAGGATAACTCTATGCCGTCTTCTAGGACTTTGGTGCAAGTGCGTACTTGTACGGCTTTGAATTCGCCAACGATTTCGATCTTGTCCTGAGTTACTACTTTAGTTAGTGCCATGTTATTTATTCCTGTCTGTGCCTAGCTCTGCTAGACGTATGGTTTGTTTATACTGCATAAGTTATGGTAAAGTTTAATAATGAAGAAGTGCTAAGTTCAGCATGAGTAACTATGGGGTAGTTACCCGTTTTATTACTAGAATATAGTTTCAGAGATGCAGAGTTACCTGGTGAATACAGGCTTAACTGATCCGCAGAGTGATTGATATACCTAAAGAATACTGAACCAGCACCATTTGCGCCAGAATTAGTATTGAACGGCAGCCCCCCTATAGCAACAAGTAATAAAGTTGTCGTGTCGGAAAACCCATAAATTGTCCCTGTTACAGTGACCAAACCACCTACCCTCACATAGACGGTACTTGACGAGTTTACGGTTCCATGAGTAACTGTAGGAGTCCAAGTACCCTCTTCATAGTAATCTAGCTTATTTGCCGCGCCTGCGCCGCCTAAGTAGACAGCGCCTGCTACTACGATGTCACCTGCACCTGCTGCACCTGCTGTGGAAGTGCCGTGGAGTAGTGCGCCTGAGTTGTCAATCGTCATTGCAGTTGTCCAGCTTATCGCTGTGTCTTCTGTGCCGCTTGGGGCCACCATAAAAGAGTGGGTGCCGTTGTTTTCTTGGTTATAGCGTGTTGCTTCATCCGTATTTATGTATTTCCAAGCACCATCGTAATAAGTATTATTTGAAAAATAAGCATTAG
>TARA_R110002126_G_scaffold124350_5_pt1 | contig 10611 bp, 12 predicted proteins | sample TARA_R110002126 | Tara Oceans TARA_R110002126 (sample SAMEA4397536) | marine metagenome | biome: Polar Biome; feature: [DCM] deep chlorophyll maximum layer (ENVO:01000326); material: water (ENVO:00002006), including particulate matter (ENVO:01000060) such as... | depth 30 m
AGTCAGCGGCCAAGTGCCAAAACTATGATTGAATTCATCCCGTTTATAAATGCTCATTTAACACCCTTAAAATCAATATAATCAACGTCACACTGCTATAAGCGGCTTTGCTTTTATCACGCCAATGCTAGTCAGTACTGCACCAATGAGCAAGTAGATCGCAATCGCTATCATCTGATCGGTAAATGCAATTCCATAATCGATCAGCCAACCCGTCAACCCCGGGCCAATGGCCGAACCAAACACCATGATAACGGTAGAGGTTGATTTGATTGATCCTAGGTTTTTGGTGCCATAATATTCAGCCCAAAAAGCGGCAATAATGGTCGATTGTAAACCGGCAGTGATCGCATAAAACGAAATCGCAATCACCGCACCAAAGATAGTGTCCACAAACGAGAATAAGATAAAACAGATCGCCAGCGGGACAACATATATCTGCATCAAGACGCCCGTTTTAAAGCGATCAATCACCCAGCCAGATACCAGCGTTACAATAATGGCAATAATGGTGAAAACCGGAAAGAGGCTGACAAACTCAAGCTGCGTCCAGCCTTTCATATCCGCCAAGTGAACTTGGTGAAAAAAGAAAGCCGTTCCAAAGGCAGGCGGTCCCAAGAGAACAGGCAAAATCAGCCAAAACAGCCAATGCTTAACGGCCCGACCCCGTGTCCAATGAGCGCCCAACATACCAGTTGAAACATTCTCTTCTGATACAGATTGCGGTGTACGCTCATGTTTTAACAACACATATAAAACAGGCGTAATCAAAACGATAAACCCTGCGGCCACAATCCACGACATGCGCCAGCCAATAGCGACCATCAATGCAACAAACACCAAGGGCAGGATCGCTTGACCAACAGAAAACCCCAAGGATGCAAACGCCAACGCCCTGCCGCGTGTTGCCACAAACCAGCGCCCCATAGATACCATGGCAATATGCGACGCCATTCCTTGACCAAATAATCGCAAGGCAAAAACAACAGCAATCAACAATAATACGGACGTGTTATAAGCCATAGCAACGGATGCACCAGCCAGACAAAACATCATGATGACACTGAGATAGCGCGCGCGGAATTTATCCGCCAACCCACCCAAAAAGAACATTGCAAAGGCAGAACACAAGGTTCCAACCATATAAATGCCGCCCCAATCACCATGGGTTAAATTAAATTCAGATTGAACTTCACCAGCAAAAAGCGAAATGAAATATGTTTGTCCAAACGCCGAGAAAAAGGTTAGGAAAAACCCGAACATTAACCATCTAAAATTTTGAACAATGAAATTAAAACTCGTCATAAAGCTGCCTTAACAAACAAATTGTTATTGATAGAGCTCTGATGAACGTTCAAAAAAGACTAACGTTGCTGAGCCAGTGCATCGTTTAGAACAGGCATAATTTTTGAGCGCAATGCAGGCTCTGTGATAGGCCCAATATGCTTATAAATTATAACCCCATCTGCTGAGATAATGAATGTTTCTGGTACACCATAAACACCCAATTCGATACTCGCTTGACCATCTGGATCAATGCCTATCGCGTCATAAGGGTTACCCAACCCCGTTAAAAATTGCAAGGCATTGTCGGATTTGTCTTTGTAATTTAAACCCACAATATTCAGCCGCTCGTCTTTGCTCAACTCGATCAAAAACGGATGTTCTTGCCGGCATGGCACACACCAAGAGGCCCAGACATTGAGCAAAGTGAGCTTGCCAGATATGGCAGCACCATTGAGCGCAGGAAGACCAGAACCCTCTAACGACTGAAGGTTTAATGATGGTGCATTTTGTCCGATAAGAACAGATGGCAATTGGCGAACATCGCGGCCAGACGTTAATTGAAGGAAAAAGAAAATAGCCAGTGCACCAAAGATAATCAGTGGTGAAAATAATACCAAATATTGGCCAAAACTACGTTTTTGTCGGTGTTGATCTTCAGACAAATGCTCAATCCTCAACTTGCAACATCAGAGCGGCGTTTGACCCCAGACGCCTCAAGACGACGAAGTTCTTTTTGTTGTGCACGACCATCAAATATAACCCAAAACAACATCGATAAAATCACAATTCCCGTGATGGCATAGGACAGAAAAACAAACATTTCATGGGTCATTATATTTCCAATGCTCAATGGGTTTAAGTTTTAGGCTATGTTTTAGATCGGGCTGCAAGTCGTCGTAGACTTCGAACACGTCCACGCCAAATCTCATTCCGCATTGCCATAAAATGAAGAGCAAAAAACAACAATGTGAACGCAAGCGCCATCACCAATAATGGATATAGCAGCGAGGGATGAATTGTCGGTCCATCAAGCCGAATAACACTGGCCGGTTGATGCAATGTGTTCCACCAATTCACCGAAAACTTAATGATCGGAATATTAATCCAGCCGACAATTGTTAAAATCGCAGCGGTTCGGGCAGATTTACTTGGATCATCAACAGCGCGGGTAAACGCCATCAGACCCAGATACATCAGTAATAAAACAAAAACCGACGTTAAGCGCGCATCCCAAACCCACCAAGCGCCCCACATAGGGCGGCCCCATAAAGCGCCTGTGATCAGTGCGAGTATCGTAAAGCTGGCACCAATGGGTGCTGCGGCACGCGAGGCAACATCGGCCAAAGGATGCTTCCAAACCAAAGTACCAATCGAAGACATCGTCATGACCGTATAGCACATCATGCAAAGCCAAGCGGCAGGCACATGAATGAACATAATCTGCACTGTGATGCCCTGCTGGTAATCTTCAGGCGCTGTGAACGACATATAAAGACCAATAGCAAAGGTAAGAGCCGTCACGGCCCATAACCAAGGCAAGATTTTGCCCGTCAAGTGCAAAAACTTTGTTGGATTGGCCAGATCACTCGGGCGAGAGATTGATAAATCAGGCTGGTTCATATCTTTTTATAAGCTCTCAATTTTCAACAAGCAATCAATCAGTCGATGCACGAATTGCCGCAGCAGCAGCAATAGGACCAATGACAGCGAAAAACAAACTAATGGCACATAAAATCAAAAATGGCGGCATAAATGGGGCGGGGTCTTGAGTTGCTGAATAGGCTGCACTGACACCAAAGATTAAAACAGGAATAGTCAGCGGTAAAATGAGGATAGAAACCAACAATCCACCGCGCGGCAAAGTCACAGCAACTGCCGCCCCCACAGCACCAATAAACGTAATAGCGGGCGAGCCAACCAACAAAGTCAATGACACGGCGCCAATCGCTTTTAATTCCATATTCATCAGCAAGCCCAACAAAGGAGACGCTAAAACCAGAGGCAAACCCGTTGCCACCCAATGGGCACAACATTTAATAAAGACAGTCACGATAAAAGGTCGCTCCTGCATCAACATAATATCGAGCGAACCATCTTCGCGCTCAGCTTGAAATAAGCGATCTAACCCGAGCAGCGTTGCGAGCAATGCCCCAATCCAAAGCATAGCAGGCCCCAACCGCGCCAAAAAATTTAAATCAGGCCCCACAGCAAAAGGCACAACAGCAATAACCGCTAGAAAAAACAAAACACCTAATAACGCACCGCCACCACTTCGCATTGATAATTTGATATCGCGCCAGAATAAGGACATTAGAAATAACTCTCATCTGCATTTGAACCAGCATCAGGATCGAGCGGCACCATTTCTAGCGTCTTTGCGCCCGTAAACCCAAGCGGCACATGGGTCGCGGCAATCACAATACCGCCAGATTTAATGTAATCCTTGGTGAGCTCCATAAACACTTTGCCAGATGCATTGTCGAGTGCTGCGGTTGGTTCGTCCAAAAGCCAAACGGCACGGCGGGAAATGAAGAGTTTGGCAAGCGCAATACGGCGGCGTTGACCTTGTGATAAAAAGCCAAACGGTAGGTCAAATGTATGAGAAAGTCCAAGCGCTTCGGCTGCTGCCTCTGGTGAAAGGCACTGATCACCACCGCCCATTTGACCCTGCCAAAAGTTAAGATTTTCTAACACAGAAAGTTCAGCTTTCATCGCATTTTGATGACCAATATAATGACAATATTCGTAAAAAGCTTTCTCGTCATTTGAGCTATCACCTAAACTATTAACTAAACTATTATCTAAACCGGCATCGATTGTGAATTGCCCAGACGAGAACGGCATAAGGCCAGAAAGCGCGCGCAAAAGCGTCGACTTACCAACCCCGTTAGGCCCTGTAATCGTTAATGATTCACCACCTGTTAATTGGAAGCAAACACCCTCAAAAATCAGCTCTTCTCCGCGTTTGACGGATAGATTGTCGGCAATTACCTGCATCTTAGACCACCTCGAACACCTATTTTAGAGTTGCACTGCAAAAAGAACAAGTAAATCAGTACCTACCTCTGGTAGGAGCCCATGAGATTACTTATATATCGAATATATACGCACACGACCTGTGTTAATATCAGCCAATGCCGAACAAGGTTATAAAGACCTTAAACGGATAGCGGAAGGGTCGTTTTCGCTTTTAGTTCAAATCCTCTTTATGGATTTTTGCACCGTACTTAAAGGGTTCGGCGATCAAAACAGAAGGTGGGCTTTAATGGCAAAATCACTTGATAGCTTTAATTGTCGCTCTACATTATCCGCAGCAGGCTAACAATACACCTATTATAATCTAAAAACTGCAGAAAAAAATGGCCTTGCAGGCATTTCAAACCTGCCCTTTTCCATGAAAGTTATTCTGGAAAACCTTCTTCGAAACGAAGACGGCCGCACAGTTAAAAAACAAGACATTGAAAATATCGCCCAATGGCTCATTAACAAAGGCACAAGTGGTGATGAAATCGCCTATCGCCCTGCCCGCGTCTTAATGCAGGATTTCACCGGCGTTCCGGCCGTTGTTGATTTAGCTGCGATGCGCGATGCTATGGTAAATCTGGGCGGCGATCCGGAAAAAATTAACCCACTTGTTCCCGTGGATCTTGTGATTGATCACTCAGTGATTATCGATAAATTTGGAACACCACAAGCGTTTAATCAAAATGTTGAACTTGAATATGCGCGAAATGGTGAGCGTTACAGGTTCTTAAAATGGGGCCAACAAGCGTTCAAAAATTTCCGCGTTGTGCCTCCAGGAACAGGTATCTGTCACCAAGTAAACGTTGAATATTTGGGGCAAACTGTTTGGACCAAAGAAGAAGACGGCGAAACAATTGCCTATCCTGATACATGTGTGGGGACAGATAGCCATACAACAATGATCAATGGTCTTGGCGTGCTTGGTTGGGGTGTTGGCGGTATTGAAGCCGAAGCTGCAATGCTTGGCCAACCTATCTCTATGCTTTTGCCAGAAGTCATTGGTTTTAAACTAACCGGCGCTGCCAAAGAAGGCATCACAGCAACTGATATTGTTCTAACAATCGTACAAATGCTGCGCCAAAAAGGTGTTGTTGGCAAATTTGTTGAGTTCTTCGGCGAAGGCCTAAACTCGCTCACATTGGCTGACAGAGCAACAATCGGCAATATGGGCCCCGAATATGGCGCAACATGTGGCTTTTTCCCAGTTGATAGCGAAACAATCAACTACCTCACATTATCAGGACGTGAAGAAGATCGTATTGAGCTTGTTGAAAGCTATTCAAAAGAACAGGGCATGTGGCGTGATAATGATGGTTCAGATATCATTTTTACCGACACTCTTGAGCTTGATCTGAGCGATGTTGTACCATCAATGGCGGGTCCAAAACGTCCAGAAGGTCGTATCCCACTTGAAGGCATTGCTGATGGCTTTGAAAAAGCACTTACAGATGAATATAAAAAGCCCAACCAAATTAATGACCGTTATCAAGTTGAAGGCGAAGATTATGATCTCGGCCATGGCGATGTTGCCATTGCGGCGATTACATCTTGCACCAACACATCAAACCCATCAGTTTTAATCGCAGCAGGTCTGATGGCCCGCAATGCAGTTGCAAAAGGCCTTACATCAAGACCGTGGGTTAAAACATCATTGGCCCCAGGGTCACAGGTTGTTGCTGAATATCTTGAAGCTTCAGGCCTACAGACATACCTTGATCAACTCGGCTTTAATCTAGTTGGTTTTGGTTGCACAACATGTATCGGTAATTCCGGTCCATTGAACCCACCGATTTCAAAAGTGATCAATGATAAAGGTCTTATTGCCGCCGGTGTTTTGTCTGGTAATCGTAACTTTGAAGGCCGCGTGTCTCCTGATGTTCAAGCCAATTACTTGGCCTCACCGCCACTTGTTGTGGCCTATGCATTGGCAGGATCTGTTCAAAAAGATTTGACCGCTGAACCATTGGGACAAGACAAAGACGGCAATGATGTTTTCCTAAAAGATATCTGGCCAACCAATAAAGAAATTCAAGAGTTTTTGATGAAATATGTCACGCGTGAGCTTTTTGCTGCAAAATATGCTGACATGTTTAAAGGTGACAACAATTGGCGCTCTGTTAAAATTCCTGATGGCAATACCTATGCATGGGAAGATGGCTCAACCTACGTTCAAAACCCTCCATATTTTGTTGGCATGGGCAAGGAAGCGGGTGGTACAACAGATATTGTTGAAGCACGCGTCTTGGGTCTGTTGGGTGATAAGATCACAACCGATCATATTTCACCTGCAGGCTCTATCAAAGCACAATCACCAGCGGGTGAATATTTGATGGATCATGGCGTTGGCATCATGGACTTTAACCAATACGGCACGCGGCGCGGTAACCACGAAGTTATGATGCGCGGCACATTTGCCAATATCCGTCTTCGTAACCACATGCTTGGGCCAAACGGCCGTGAAGGCGGTTACACTGTGCACTATCCATCCCGCGAAGAGGTTTCAATCTTTGAAGCGGCAATGCGTTACAAAGAAGAGGGCCGTCCATTGGTCATTTTCGGTGGTGTTGAATATGGTAATGGCTCATCCCGTGACTGGGCAGCCAAAGGGACAAACCTTTTGGGCGTAAGCGCAGTGATCACACAAAGCTTTGAACGTATTCACAGATCAAACCTTGTGGGCATGGGTGTGGTTCCATTCTACTTGGAAGACGGCACATCATGGGAAAGCTTCAAGGCGATGAAACTGTTTCAATCGCAGGCCTCACTAAAATTGAGCCACGCTCTAAGATGATTGCAAAAATCACCTATGCAGATGGCACCATTAAAGATGTTCCAATAATTTGCCGTGTCGATACACTGGATGAAGTGGACTACATCAACAATGGTGGCATCTTGAAAACAGTACTTCGTGACCTAGTTTAAACCAGGCTTACAATAGAACATTTTAAACCGGGGCCTAGCTCCGGTTTTTTTATGCCAGCTAGAGCCCTCACCACAACGTGATTTCATCTTAATCAAGCTTATAGTATATAACTGAATGAAAGTTGCCGGGGAAAAATTGAAATAGAGTTCAACGATGTGGGTTTTTACATCATTGAAAACACCCCAAGGCCATGAATTTGGCCAAACATAGAAATTGGATGCGTCATGAATAAACACCTTCTCTCGATCATTGGCGGCGCTAGCTTTGCGCTTGCAAGCCACACATCACTTCACGCAGGCGAGCAAATACAAAACCCAGTTGGGGTTGTTGAACTCTTCACATCACAAGGCTGTTCATCATGTCCGCCTGCGGATAAAGCATTGGCAAAATTGATCGAAGAGGGCAAAGTCATTGCTCTGTCATATCATGTTGATTATTGGGATTATTTAGGTTGGAAAGACACGCTCAGTTCAAAATCTGCCACCGGTCGCCAGTATAAATATGCAACAACATTAAAGCGCCGCGGTGTTTATACACCTCAAGCCATTGTAAACGGTAGAGATCACCTCGTTGGCAGCAATTATACAGGCATCAAAGCCCGCATATCCACCTTTGATGGGACAGAACAAGGTCTTGCCGTTCCATTATCCATTTCAGCCAAAGGCGATGAGCTTAATATTACAATTGGCGCAGGTAAGGGCAAAGCAAACATTGTTGCAGTCTATTTTGACAATGAAAACGTTGTTGATATCAAACGCGGCGAAAATCGTGGCGAAAAAATTACCTATCATCACTCCGTTCGCGATATTCAAACCATCGGCATGTGGAATGGCGACGCACAGGATCTAACCTTGCCCATGTCTGTTATGGAGCAAGTTAAAAAGGGTGGCGCAGCTATTCTTCTTCAAACCGTCAGCGAAGAAGGCACACCATCTGCCATTTTAGGTGCCGCAAGCTATAAAAGCTAAAATCTAAACATCAAAAGAAAAAGACCGACCCTTGCAGGTCGGCCTTTTAGGGCGGATCGTTTTTCAATATATCCGGGCACGAAGACGGCCGGCTGGGGTGCTATATACCGTCTTCTGGGATACTTGATTTGAACGACAAGCATAAGATCGTCTTAAATTAGGTTGAGGGATCGACCAAAACTTGGCCGGAATGTGGCAAACGGTAAAGTGTCGTAACACTATATTTCAGCCCGTGAGAGCTTACCCCTTGATATCTCCCATCAATTCCGCGCTTCATCTTTGCATAAATCCCACGGGATTTTGCCTATCATATTGATATCTAAGAGGCTTGATTTTTATGATCACTCAGGCAGTATAGAACTGAACGAGGAAATCAATATATGTCAGATAGTGCTTCAGGTGTATTTAACAATTCAAACAGCGTTGTCGATCTTGCATCATATAAGAAACAAAAAGATCCACTTCCCGTTACATTTCACCGGACAGAGCTTGATCGTATTTTGCAGGTCTATTCAAGACATGTTGGCTCGGGCGTATGGCGAGATTATGCCATTGATCATTTTAAAGATCGGGCAGTTTTTTCAGTTTATAAACGGGCCAGCGAAGTGCCAATTTTTACCATCGAAAAAGATCCAAAACGGGCACGCAAACAAGGCGCATTTAGCGTTATAAATGCAAGCGGATTGGTGCTCAAACGTGGCGCTAAATTACCACAAGTTCTCAAGGTATTCGATAAGATAAAAGTGGTGAAATAAATCACCACTTTCTGTAACTATTGGCATTAGTGAACGTTTGAACGATCAACAAGAACAGAACATTGTGCATGTCGCACAATGCGAGCGGCTGTTGAACCAATCAGATAATCTTGAATTCCCGGATTATGAGATGCAGTCAAAATCAAATCGGCTTCCATCTTCTCAGCAAATGCCAAAATTTCAACATGCGGACGACCACGGCCCACGACAATCTCTGCACCATGATCATGTTCTGCAACCAACTTTTTGAGGCGCTTACGGGTATCTTCAACGCCGACATCAATCACATCTTGGGGGATAGCATAATCCATATAGCTTGGGATTTCTTCACCAACATAGATGACTTTTAGGACAGCACCTTCAGAACATAATGCCCGCGCGCGCTTTAGAATTTTAATGCCGTGCTCTTGGTGCGCAATATCAAATGCGACTAGGACTGAATTATACATAAGTCTCTCCTTAGTTTTCCAATGTCTATACTTTAGCGGATGCCCCGTTTTACTCTTTGATGCAGATCAAACCCAGCAAGCTAGCCTTTGTATTGATTACCCGGATATGCATCCATATCAGGCTGTGTTGTTGCACTTTCGCCAAGTGCTTTTTGCATAATCACTGTATCAAGCCATTGGCCATGTTTATGACCAGTGGCCTTCATAACACCTGCATCTTCAAACCCAGCTTTGCGATGAACTGCAATTGATGCAGGGCTTGCACCACCAATGATTGCTAAGATCTGGCGGAAACCAAGCTCTTCACAGCAATCGACCAAGGCAACAAGCAATTGATAGCCAATGCCCTTACCTTGCGCTTCTGGGGCGAGATAAATCGAATCCTCAACAGTCCATCTATAGGCAGGGCGCGATCTAAATGAACCGGCATAGGCATAACCTAATACAACGCCATCTTCTTCGGCCACAAAGTAGGGATATCCAAGGTCAAGATTTGCCTCATAACGACGCCTCATCTCGGTCAAATCAGGTGGGTTAAGTTCATAAGAAGACGTTCCTGTTTCAACACTATGACGATAGATTTCGGTCATGACTGGAAGGTCAGATGTTTCAGCTTTTCGAATAGTCAGGCTCACCGCTTTACTCCAATAAAAAAGGCGACCCGAAAGTCGCCTTTAAAAAGTTTATTTCAATCAAGTCTCTTCGTGCAAGTCTATTCGCGATTGCCTAAGAATTGCAACAAGAACATGAACATGTTGATGAAATCTAGGTAAAGACGCAAAGCACCCATGATGGCTTTACGGCCCATAGCTTTTTCGCTATCGCCTTCATAGTACATTTGTTTGATCTGCTGCGTGTCATAAGCTGTAAGACCTGCAAAGATCAATACGCCAAGAGCTGAGATCGCAAACTGTAATGCGCTTGATGCCAAGAAGATGTTGACGATAGACGCCAAAATCAGGCCAAACACACCCATGATCAAGAATGAACCCATACCAGATAGGTCTTTCTTAGTCGAATAACCGTAAAGCGATAATGCACCAAATGATGCTGCAGTTATGAAGAATGTTTGAATAATGGAGGCACCAGTAAACACCATGAAGATGTAGGACAGTGACACACCCATAATCGTCGCAAACGCCCAGAACGAAGTTTGCGCAGCTGAAACACTCATTTTATTGATACGTGCACTCAAGAAGAACACA
>TARA_R110002126_G_scaffold210081_2_pt1 | contig 10610 bp, 8 predicted proteins | sample TARA_R110002126 | Tara Oceans TARA_R110002126 (sample SAMEA4397536) | marine metagenome | biome: Polar Biome; feature: [DCM] deep chlorophyll maximum layer (ENVO:01000326); material: water (ENVO:00002006), including particulate matter (ENVO:01000060) such as... | depth 30 m
CGTCGATCACCACGCCGGCGGACTTGGTGCCAGCACGGGCTGCAGCGACACTGATATCGTCCACCGATGCGGCCGCGACTTTCGCAATGGCTGCGACGTCGTCAAGAAGGGCTACCAGGCCTGTTGGCATTATATTTTTTTCTCCAGTTCAAGGCACGCACCGAACGCCAGCCCTTCACCCACAACTCTAACTTTTTTACAACGAACTGAGATCTCTTGCCCTTTCACCATCTCCGATGCCCTATTTTCATCGATTTCCATCAGCCAAATAGAAATGCTCTCTGGCGGAGGTTCTTTACCTTTTTTAGCAAAATCAAATCGAATGGCGTCATATTCCATATCCAACGGAACATAGAATCCAGATATTTCATCCAAAGATGATATCTCCCCGATCTTGGCAATTTTGCCCGTCACAGTGAAATCCGCCTTCGCGTTTCTGACATTGAAGCGATTGGGATTATCTGCATATGCTTGCAACAAGAATTGACCCTTTATTGGCCTGCCATTCATTATTATTTTTGGACCAGCTTCAACAAATTTAGTCGTGGTTGAGCTTTCGTCAATTTCCGCTTTAGTGTCGAAACTCTGAACAAGTAGAAAAGCCGTTCCAAAACCGACCAAAAATACTACGATACCACCAGAAACCAGTGCTATTTTTGAAACGCGCAACTTAGTTAAACTCACAGCGGAATATTGTCATGCTTCTTCCATGGATTTTCCAGCTGCTTGTTCCGCAGCTTCCGTAGACCCAGAGCAACCCGCCGCCGGGTCGAATGCGGCATGATCACCTCGTCGATAAAGCCCTTCTGCGCCGCGATAAACGGGTTGGCAAAACGCGCTTCATATTGGGCGGTGCGTTCAGCGATTTCTTCCGCTGTCTTGCCGCGGAAGATGATCTCGACCGCGCCCTTGGCGCCCATCACCGCGATTTCGGCGGTTGGCCAGGCATAGTTGAGATCGCCGCGCAGATGCTTGGAGGCCATCACGTCATAGGCGCCGCCATAGGCCTTGCGGGTGATGATGGTGATTTTCGGCACGGTGGCCTCGGCATAGGCAAAGAGCAGTTTCGCGCCATGCTTGATGATGCCATTATGCTCTTGTGAAGTACCGGGCAGAAAGCCGGGTACGTCGACCAGAGTGATGATCGGAATATTGAACGCATCGCAATAGCGGACAAAACGCGCTGCCTTCTTGGAAGCGTTGATATCCAGGCAGCCGGCGAGAACCATCGGCTGGTTGGCAACCACGCCGACGGTGGCGCCTTCCATCCGGCCAAAGCCGCAGATGATATTGCCGGCATGGGCCGGCTGGACTTCAAAGAAATCGCCTTCGTCCACCATCTTGCGGATGACTTCGTGCATATCATAAGGCTGATTGGCATTTTCGGGGATCAATGTATCGAGGCTTTCCTCGAGCCGGTCCCACGGATCGGCGGTCGGCCGTTCGGGGACTTCCTCGCGATTGGACAGCGGCATAAAGTCGATAAAGTCGCGCGCAGCCAGCAGCGCCTCGATATCATTGTCATAGGCGAGATCGGCCACGCTGGTCTTGGTGGTGTGCGTCACCGCGCCGCCCAGTTCCTCCTGGGTCACGATCTCGTTGGTCACCGTCTTGACCACGTCCGGGCCAGTGACGAACATGTAGCTGCTGTCCTTCACCATGAAGATGAAGTCGGTCATCGCCGGCGAATAGACCGCGCCGCCGGCGCAGGGGCCCATGATCAGGCTGAGCTGCGGAATCACGCCGCTGGCGAGGACATTTTTCTGGAACACATCGGCATAGCCGCCAAGCGAGGCAACGCCTTCCTGAATCCGGGCGCCGCCACTGTCGTTGATGCCGATAACCGGCGCGCCGACCTTCATCGCATTGTCGAGCACCTTGCAGATCTTCTCGGCATGGCGTTCGGAGAGCGAACCGCCAAAGACGGTGAAATCCTGCGAGAAGACATAGACCAGACGGCCGTTGATCGTGCCGGAACCGGTGACAACGCCGTCGCCTGGAATATGCTGTTCGTCCATGCCGAAATCGACGCAATTATGCTCGACATACATGTCGATTTCCTCGAACGAATCTTCATCGAGCAGGATATCGAGCCGCTCGCGCGCGGTCAGCTTGCCCTTGGCGTGCTGGGCGTCGATCCGTTTCTGGCCGCCGCCAAGCATGGCTTCGGCGCGCTTGGCTTCCAATTGTGCGATAATGTCTGACATGCATCCCCCGGCTGTGAATCACTTGGTGCCAAATGCCCTAGTCAATGCACAGCCGGTTAGGCAATCCTCAATAGTAATTAATCGTACAATTAAACCTGAGCTTTGATGGCAGCTGCCGTAGCGTCAGCCTATTTGAACAGCACCAGTTCCTCGGCCATGCTGGGATGCAGCGCCACCGTATCGTCAAATGCCTGCTTGGTCAGACCGGCTTTGACGGCGATTGCCGCAGCCTGCAGAATTTCCGGCGCATCGGGGCCGATCATGTGCAGACCGAGGATTTTCTCGGTCGGATGCTCGACGATCATCTTGTAGAGGCTGCGCTCCGGCCGGTCGGCAAAGACGTTGCGCATCGCCCGGAAGTCGGAGGAATAGACCTTGATATTGCCATATTTCTCGCGCGCCTCGCTTTCGGTCAGGCCGACCGATGCGATCGGGGGCTGGGAGAAGACCGCCGAGGGAATATTGTCATAATCGACGGTGCGCGGGTTATCGCCGAACACGGTATCGGCAAAGGCCTGCCCTTCGCGGATCGCGATCGGGGTCAGCTGCACGCGGTCGGTGACATCGCCGACGGCGTAGATGCTCTCGACATTGGTCCGGCTATATTCGTCGACGATGATCGCATTCCTGTCATCGACCGCGACCCCGGCCGTTTCCAGCCCTAATCCGTCAACTTTTGGCCGTCTTCCGGTTGCCGCGAGCACAATATCGGCACGAATTGGGTCTTTTTTGCCGTCCATGTACACATCCAGCGCACCGTCATCGCGTTTTTCGATCTTGTCGAAGGCGCAGTTGAACTCGTAGCTGATCCCCTTGGCCAGCGAGATCTGGATCAGGCGGTCGCGGACGCTTTCGTCATAGCCGCGCAGGATGATGTCGGACCGGTTGACCACCGTAACATCACTGCCCAACCCATTGAAAATGCCAGCAAATTCATTGGCAATATAGCCACCACCGGAAATGATGATCGTTTCCGGAAGCTTTTCGAGATGGAACATCTCGTTCGATGTCGACATATGTTCGCTGCCCGGGAAATCGGCAACCGCAGGCCACGCCCCGACCGCGATCAATATATATTTCGCAGTCACCGTCCGGCCGCCGGCCAGCCTGATCTCGTGCGGCCCGGTCAGCTCGGCGCGTTCGAGAATGATCTCAACCCCATGATTTTTCAGCGTTTCTGTATAGGCATTGTTGAGCCGGTCAACATCCTTGAGGACATGATCGCGCAATCTCGCCCAGTCAAATTTGGCATTGTCCCAAGTCCAGCCGAAATTCTTTCCGTCTTCCAGCTCTTCCGAAAAATGCGAGCCATAGACCAGCAGCTTCTTCGGCACGCACCCGCGGATAACGCAGGTGCCGCCCACGCGATATTCCTCGGCGACAGCGACTTTTGCGCCATAGGATGCCGAAACCCGCGCTGCCCGCGTTCCTCCGGAACCTGCTCCGATAACGAACAGGTCATAATCATATTCAGCCATCTGTAATTCCTTGTTTTCAGGTACCAAAGGCCCGTTTATTCAGCTCTTCGGTCGATGCGTCCAAGCGGGTGCCGTCGTTCGCAGACAGGGTATTTGCCATCTGCTTGCCCAGTTCCACGCCAAATTGATCGAACGGATTTATATTCAGCAAAGCCGCATTCACGAATGTCCGGTGCTCGTAGAAAGCGAGCAACGCCCCTAGTGAACGTGCTTCCAATTCTTCCAATAATATGGTCACCGATGGTCTGTCACCCGGATAGTTTCGATGACTGTCATCGGATTTTTTGCCCGCCATCAAGGCCGCGCCCTGTGCGAAACAATTCTGCAGCAGGCCATTGTGATGCGCGCGATCCAGAGAATCGCCCGGTTCGATGACGGCAAGAAACTCCACCGGGACCAGATGGGTGCCCTGGTGGAGGAGCTGGAACACCGCGTGCTGTGCATCGGTGCCGACGCCGCCCCAGACGATCGGGCTGGAGTGCAGCGACAGCGGCTTGCCATCGCGTGTCACCGACTTGCCATTGCTCTCCATTTCCAGCTGCTGCAGATAGTCGGGCAGCAGGCCGAGGCGCTCGTCATAGGCAAATACCGCTCGGGTTTCGCACCCTCGCGCCTGAGCATAATATTGGTCGCAGAAGGCCGCCAGCACCGGGATATTCCGGTCCCACGGGGCCGCCTGAAAATGCTCGTCCATCGCCGCAGCGCCGGCCAGCAGATCGGCAAAAACATCATAACCCAGAGCGAGCGCCACGCCAAAGCCGATCGAGGACCAAAGCGAATAGCGTCCGCCAACGGTTTCGGAGAATGGCAATATGCGGGTTTCATCAATGCCCCATTGCACCGCCTGCTCCGGATTGGCGGTCAGCGCCACCACCTGGCCCAGGGGATCCACCACTCCCTGTTCCCGCATCCAGTCCAGCACCGACTGCGCGTTCAACAGGGTTTCCGCCGTCGTGAAGGTCTTGGACGCTATAACCAGCAACGTCTTTTCGGCGACAAAACGCTCCAGGACCGGCTCCAGCGCGGTGCCGTCAATATTCGATACCACCTCCAGGTCATATTTCTCGTCGCCCAGCTTGAGCGCCCGATAGAGCAATTTTGGGCCCAGCGCCGACCCGCCAATGCCGAGATGAATGATCTGGGTGAATTCACCCAGCGCGCCGGAATCTATAATCTCTATGAGGCTTTTCATCCGCTGGTGCAGCGCATGCGCATTTTCCACGCTCGCCGGGCTGCCCATCCCGCGTTCTGCGCAATGTTCCGCCGCCCTGCCCTCGCTGACATTCACGGCTTCGCCCGAAAGCAGGGCATTGGTCTTGGCAGAAAGCTCGACATCATCGGCCAGATTCCGGAAAGCCTGCACCGTGACTTGATCGAGATGAGTTTTCGAAAAATCGAAATAGATACCTGCTTGCTCCAGGGAGAAGTTTCTTGCCCGATCACCATCGTCTTCGAACAGCGCGTTCAGCGTGGGGTGTGGAAGTTTTTTTATGGTCTGCCAAAGGTCTGAAGTCATTCTATCATCCAATCTCTGCATGTCTGAAGTGTGCGCCCCGTTGACCGCTTCTGCCCTATCCGCCGGATAGGCTGGTCTCAAGGCGAAAATAGCAGTGGTCGGCAGAACGCAAGAATTCTTGACGCCAAAGCCATTGTCAGCGAAGGGGCGCCATGGCGCGAAACAAAGCAGAAAGATCGGAAACCGGCGATTTTGTCGCGTTCCTAGTGAAATTGGCGATATTTATACTGATATTGCGCAGTTTCATTTTCTCTCCGTTCAACATTCCATCGGAGTCGATGCAGCCCCGCCTGGTCGTCGGCGACTATCTGCTGGTTGCCAAATGGCCCTATGGTTTTTCCCAATATAGCTTGCCCTTCAGCGCTCCCCTGATTCCCGGGCGGATATTGCCCCATTCTCCCGAACCCGGTGATGTTGTGGTGTTCAAGGCCCCGCCCAAAGCCCACGACGATTATATCAAGCGGGTGATCGGACTTTCTGGCGACATCATTCAGGTCACCGACGGCATCGTATCCATCAACGGGACGCCCATAGAGCGCAAGAGGATCGACGATTTCGAGCTTCCCGTGTCTCCCAACAGCCCCTGTTACCGTCCCGAGTTTGAATCGGCCAAACAAGATGGAACGCCGATTTGTCATTATCCGCAATTTCAGGAGACCCTTCCCAACGGCGTCACCTATCGCGTCCTCGATGTTGACCAAAATTCGGAAGGCGACAATACTCAGGCCTTTGTCGTGCCGGAGGGCCATATGTTTCTGATGGGTGATAATCGAGACCGCAGCGCCGACAGCCGCTTTCCGGCCCAGGAAGGGCAGGCAATCGGTATGGTGCCCGAAGAGAATCTCGTCGGCAAGGCTCTAATATCTGTGTTTTCAACGGACGGTTCGGCCGAATGGATCAAACCATGGAGCTGGATTAGCGCTGCCCGCTGGGACCGGATCGGGAAAAGATTTTGAGCCGCTCCGACTTTCTTGAATGGATCGCGGAGATCACGGGCCAGCAGCCTGGCAAGCCAGAGCTTTACAAAAGAGCTGCGACCCATGGCAGCCATGGCGAAGAAGATTATCAGCGCCTTGAGTTTCTGGGAGACAGGGTGCTAGGACTGGTGATCGCGGATCACCTCTACAACCAATTCCCGGACGAGCCCGAGGGGCAATTGTCGCAACGACTGAACGGACTCGTCTCTGGCCCGGTCTGCGGCGATGTCGCAAAACATATCGGCGTCGGCAATCAAGTTTTGTTGGGCAAGCAAGCGCGCGATGATGGTGCTCGGCACAGCGTGAAAGTGCTTGGCGATGTCATGGAGTCCCTGATTGGTGCAGTCTATCTTGATCACGGCATGGAGGCGGCTCGCAGCTTTATCCTGCTTCATTGGGAAGGCCGGCTGTCGGCAACGGTGGCCGATGTCAGGCACCCCAAATCTGCCTTGCAGGAGTGGGCCGCCGCCAATAATCGCAAGGTTCCGGCTTATGAACTGGTCGATAAAAGCGGACCGCACCACGATCTGAAATTCACCGTCAGGGTGAGTGTCAGCAATATAGGCTCGGTCGAAGCAACAGCTTCTGCCATTCAGGCAGCAGAGACCGAAGCTGCACGGAAATTTCTGGAAAAATACACATGACTCAAAAATGCGGCGTAGTCGCCCTGATCGGCGCCCCCAATGCCGGCAAATCGACCCTGATCAATGCCCTCGTCGGCCAGAAGGTGGCGATCACCAGCTCCAAGCCGCAGACCACGCGGACCCGGCTGCTCGGTATCGCGATCGAAGCGGACACGCAGCTGCTGCTGGTTGACACGCCGGGCATTTTCGAACCGCACCGCCGGCTTGATCGGGCGATGGTCTCCGCCGCCTGGGAAGGCGCCGAGGATGCCGATATCATCGTGATGCTGGTCGACGCGCGAGCCGGCCTGGGCACCAAGGTCACCTCGATCGTCGAGCGGATCAAGCACCGGTCGGAAAAGACCATTCTTGTCATGAACAAGGTTGATATTGCCGCCAAGGACAAGATGCTGAGCCATGTCGTCAAGCTGCACGAGCTGGCGGATTTCGACGAGACCTTCTTTGTCAGCGCCAAGACCGGCGACGGGCTGGGAGAACTGAAAGACTATCTGACCAAGGCGATGCCGAAAGGCCCCTGGCATTTTCCGGCCGATCAGGTTTCGGACGCCAGCGAACGCATTCTCGCCGCGGAAATCACCCGCGAGCAGGTGTTCCGGCAGCTGCATGCCGAGCTGCCCTACGCCACCGCGATCGCGATGGAACAATATAAGGAGCGGCCCGACGGTTCGCTGGAAATCCACCAGCAGATCCTGGTCGAGAAGGCCAGCCAGAAGGCGATCATCCTCGGCAAGGGCGGCCACCAGATCAAGGAAATCGGTGCCAAGGCGCGGGCCGAGCTATCCGGTATCCTCGGGAAGCCGGTGCATCTCTATCTGCACGTCAAGGTCAGCGCCAACTGGGATGAGGACAAGAGCCTCTATCAGGATATGGGGCTGGACTGGGTCAAGTAGCCGGAAGCCGGCGCGGCCGGAAAATCCAGTCGCTCATTTCGCGAAATACCCTCCAGCAGGATCTGGCCAGTTCGGCCTGAGCCCGATCGGGGCGAGGCACCGGCAAATTCTGCCGGCACCTCCCTGCCCTATTCCGTCTCGGCTTTGGCCGCAGGGTTCTTCGCAGCGGTTTTCTTCGCTGCAGGCTTCTTTTTGGCCGCCGGTTTTTTCTTTGCTGCGGGCTTTTTCTTTGCCGCTGGTTTCTTCTTTGGCGCGGCTTTCTTCGCCCGCTTCTTGGCCGGTCCCTTGGCCGCGCGGTCATCGATTAGCTGGGCGGCTTCTTCCAGAGTTAGCTGGTCCTTGTCGACCGTCTTGGGCAGCGAAGCATTGGTTGTACCGTCAGTGACATAGGGGCCGTAGCGACCGTCCATCAGCTTGATCTCGGCCTCGGTGCGCGGATGGGCGCCCATGATCTTGAGCGGTTCCATCTTGCCGCGACCACGACCACCGCCGTTCTTGGCCGCATCGGCCAGCTTGGCAACCGCCGCGTTCATGCCGATTTCAAAGACTTCAGGCGTATTTTCGAGGCGGGCCGACTTGCCATTGTGGCTGAGATAGGGGCCGTAGCGACCGATCTGCGCCATAACCGGCTCACCGGTTTCCGGATGAATGCCGACCTCGCGTGGCAGCGACAGCAACTTGACCGCCCATTCAAGACCGAAATCTTCCGCGGGGATGTCCTTGGGGATTGAGGAACGCTTGGCTTCCTTGCCTTCGCCCTTCTCGACATAAGGTCCGAAACGGCCGACCTTTTTGGTGATCTTCTCGTCGCTGTCCGGGTCGACGCCCAGTTCCTGCGGGCCTTCGTCCTCGTCGGCATTAGCACCGCCGCCCTGCGCAAAGCGCCGGGTGAACTTGCATTCGGGATAGTTGGAACAGGCGACAAAGGCACCGAAGCGGCCGCCGCGCAGCGCCAGCTTGCCCTCGTTGCAGCGCGGGCACAGCCGGGGATCGCTGCCATCTTCCTTTTCCGGGAACAAATAAGGTTCGAGAAATTTGTCCAGTTCGGCCGTTACTTCCGATGGCAATTTTTCCATCACCTCGACCGTCTTCGGCTTGAAGTCGTGCCAGAAGGCCTCGAGAATGGCCTGCCATTGCGCCCGGCCACCGCTTACCTCGTCGAGCTCGTCCTCGAGTCCGGCCGTATAGTCATAGGCGACATAGCGGTCGAAGAAGCGCTCGAGAAAGCCGGTCAGGAGGCGCCCGCTCTCTTCTGCAAAGAAGCGGTTCTTTTCGATCCGCACATAGGCCCGGTCCTTGAGCGTCTTGATGATCGAGGCGTAGGTTGATGGGCGGCCGATGCCCAGTTCTTCCATCTTCTTGACCAGACTGGCTTCGCTGTAGCGCGGTGGTGGCTGGGTGAAATGCTGGATGGCATCGACGGCCTTCTTGGCCGGGCTGTCGCCCTTGGACATGGCCGGCAGCAAACCTCCGTCATCGTCCTTGTCGTCATCGCGGCCTTCCTCGTAGAGCGCCAGAAAACCGGCGAACTTCACAACCTGGCCATTGGCACGCAGACCTGTCTTTCCAGTCCCGTCGAGCATCTCCACCGTGGTGCGTTCGAGCCTGGCGGACGCCATCTGGCTGGCCATGGCCCGTTTCAGGATGAGATCGTAGAGCTTCGCATGGTCGCCGGTGCCGACGGTGGCCTTGGTGAAGCTTGTGGGCCGGATCGCTTCATGCGCTTCCTGGGCATTCTTGGCCTTGGTCTTGTAGATGCGCGGACTGTCCGGAACATAGCTGGCGTCATAGCGGTCGGCGATTGCCTTCCGCGCTGCGGAAATGGCGCTGCCATCCATCTGCACACCATCGGTCCGCATATAGGTGATCGCACCATCTTCATAAAGCTGCTGGGCGATCCGCATGGTGTGGCTGGCGGAGTAGCCGAGCTTGCGCGCGGCTTCCTGCTGCAGGGTGGAGGTCGTGAAGGGTGGCGGCGGATTGCGGGTCAGCGGCTTGGTTTCGACCATTTCGACGGTGAACAACCCGTTTTCTACCGCCGCTTTGGCCAGCATCGCCTGTTCTTCGTTGACCAGGTCCATTTTGCCGAGCTTTTTGCCGTCATGGATAGTGAGACGGGCTTCGAACGCCTGACCGCCCTGCTCCATCTGCGCCGAGACCGACCAATATTCCTGGGGCTCGAACGCCTCGATTTCGCGTTCCCGTTCAACGATCAGCCGGAGCGATACCGACTGGACGCGGCCAGCGGATTTTGCGCCGGGCAGCTTGCGCCAGAGAACCGGCGACAGCGTAAAGCCAACCAGATAGTCGAGAGCCCGGCGAGCGCGATAGGCGTCGATCAAATCTTCGTCGAGCGCGCGCGGATGCGCCATCGCGTCGGTCACCGCGGCCTTGGTGATCGCGTTGAAGGTCACCCGGTCGACCTTGTCCGGGAGGGCCTTCTTATTACGCAAAACTTCCAGCACATGCCAGCTGATCGCTTCCCCTTCACGGTCAGGGTCGGTCGCAAGGATCAGGCGAGTGGCCTTTTTCGATTCGTCGCTGATCGCCTTGAGCTGCTTCGCCTTGTCAGGATAGTTCTGCCAGGTCATGGAAAAACCGTCATCCGGGTCGACCGATCCATCCTTTGGCGGAAGGTCGCGGATATGTCCGTAGGACGCCAGCACCTTGAAATCCGATCCCAGATATTTCTCGATGGTCTTGGCTTTGGCGGGCGACTCGACGATAACTAGCTGCATATGTTCCAATTTTCTATTTTCTCACGTATACGCGCGAGGCTGTGACAGGGATTGGGCTTAGGTCAAGGCCCTGAATGAAGATTTTTGTCAATGGCGTTCACAACACCATCGTTGCGCAACGGTCAGTTTGACAGGCTGACGCGAGCCCCGGCATGGCGGG
>TARA_R110002126_G_scaffold2102_3_pt1 | contig 10605 bp, 5 predicted proteins | sample TARA_R110002126 | Tara Oceans TARA_R110002126 (sample SAMEA4397536) | marine metagenome | biome: Polar Biome; feature: [DCM] deep chlorophyll maximum layer (ENVO:01000326); material: water (ENVO:00002006), including particulate matter (ENVO:01000060) such as... | depth 30 m
ACCTGACCATAAAAAGATACTTATAGGTAATAGAGAAATCAGTGCCTTTGGTATTAAGTTTGTGCCTGTATCAGATGATTTAAAAGATGTTAATCCTGCCTTAACTAAAAAAGGTAGCTTAGAATTATGGAAGAAAGCTATATCTGTTTATGAAAGACCAGGTATGGAACTACGTGCGTTTGGTTTCTTTTGTGGCTTTGGTTCTTTGCTTATGCCTTTCTTTAAATCAAAAGAAAAGTCAGCTGTAATAAATTTATATAATCCTGAGTCAGGTCAAGGTAAATCAACTATTTTACAAGCCATGTCCAGTATATATGGTAACCCTGAAATGAACGCAAACCTTATACAAGTATGGGGTGATACAGGTAATGCCGTTATTAATCGTATGGGTTATATGAATAACTTACCATCTGCAGTGGATGAATTTACAAAAGTAAATGCCGATCAGTTACATGAATTTTTAAAGTTTATGGCTACAGGTCGTGGTAAAAATCGTATGGATAGTAGTGGTAAAAACAAGGAGCGACATAATGACACTGTCTTTAATCTTATTAGCGTTGTTTCTTCTAACACAGATTTTAGGACAGTAGTCTTTTCAGAAAATGCTAAAGCATCTGGTGAGATGGCTCGCTTCTTACAAATCCGTATTGATGAAGATAAGACGCTTACTAAAGAACAAGCTGATGAATACTTTGAACTTTTATTTGATAACTTTGGTCATGCGGGAGAAATTTATGCTCAATGGCTTATTGCTAATTTAGAACTAGTTAGAGTTAAATTAAAAGAAACACAACTTATTATTGATAAGGCATGGAATATTACAGGACGTGAACGTAAGTATTCTGCTACATTAGCTGCCGTATTTTTAGGTGCTAAGATTGCACGTGAATTAGGTTTACATAATATAGACCCTGTGCCTGTTCAAGAAGCCGTTCGTAAGGCTTTGAACGATTCTCGTGTTGAAATTAAAGAACGTGACTTTGATGCTATGGAAACATTAACATCCTTTTTACACGAAAACTTAAAGAACACATTAGTTATTAATAGCAAAGTAGATGCACGATCACAACTACAAGAAGCCCCTTTATTTAAACCTACTAATGAATTACGGGTCAGAATTGAACCAGACACTAACACAATTTACATAGGTGTTGATACAATGCGAACATATTTAAAATCACTAGGAAAGATTGAACTAGAAGATTTTGTTAAAAAGTTAAAAGAAGCAAATGTATTGCATCGTCGTTCAGGAGATTTAAAAGTGTTACATAAAGGTTTAGATATTAGTGGAGCAGGTAAACGTTGCTTATGGATTGATAACTCATCATTTGATGATATCAAATTAGATAACTTACCATTGGACATACCTAGAAGTGTTAACTAACGGCGTAGATTATCAAATATTATGGTCAGAATTTAAACCTGGCTCGTCTATGTTTATACCAGCTGTAGACACTAAATCAGCTATAGCCGCTATTACACGAGAAAGTAAACGATTAGAGTTTGAGTTTGTCCACAAGATTGTTATAGAAGATGGAGTGCAAGGTATAAGAGTTTGGCGTTTATAGCCCTGCTCTTAATCTTAATTCTCTTATATTTCTAAGCACAAGTTGTTCTCTTTCACGCAATGCTCTGATTTTAGCTTCTTTTTGAGCAGGTGATATTTTAGTATCAGGTGCTTCAAATACAAGTCTTTCTTGTCTACGAATATCTGTAAGCTGTTTATTAATAGCGTTGACTTGAGTTTTAACTTGTAATAGTTTTTGATTCTCTGATATAAACTCTTTACGCTCTTCAGCAGTTTTATAAGATTTAAGATAGTTAGAAGATTTAACAGCTTCGTTAACAAGGGTTCTAAGTTCATAAAAATCACTTTTATCTTTAGTGCCAAACTCTTTAGCAACAAACGCTGACATTCCAGGAATAGATGCGACAGTGTCTTCAAATGATTTATCTGGTAAGGCTTTACCTGACGCTGCAGACATAACTTGATCAGTAGCCATTAAACCTAATCCTGCAGTATATCCAAAGTATGCTTTTAATAAATGATCTATCTTCATAGGAGACACACCCATAGAGGTTCCCATTACTTTAGATAGTTCAGAAGTATTAACGGAGTATTGGTATTGTGGTTGTAGTTCTTCTAAACCTTGACCAACGATAGGTCTATCTGTAAAGAAGTTATAGTTAGTCATTACTTCAAGAATAGGCTTACCAAATTGAGGTAATACATTAGGGCCTAGTAAAGCATTCGCTAACCCATTATAAAGGGCTTTCTTAGCTTTTGTTCCATCTTCAGTGCCTTCAGCCATAGTCATTTGATAAATATGTTCAGGTAAAATCTTAGATGCTAATGTAAATATGTCACCACGAACAGGCAAACTTAACCCTCCTGAACCAGGAATTAATAGCTTCTTATCTCGTACTGAAGTATCTAATTTCTTATAATCTTCATCTTCGCTAATGAGCACATTATAAATAAACCCTGCAACCAAAACTTTAGCAAAGGTTGACGCTAATACTTTTCTAGCTTCAGCTTTCTCCATAGGAGCAATACCTTTACCTGCTATTACTTTAGCTGCTACATTCATAGATTGTAGATAGGCACCAAAGAACGGCACAGTTTGTCTTAAGAAGTTGACTGTGCTACTAGCACCTGATCTTCTAAAGTTAATTACTTCAAACGCACGTTCAATAGCAAGTGCTTTATTACCTGTCTCTTTTAATGTTTGATTGTATATAGCTTGACGAACAGCATTATCTGAGGCCATAGATAAAGCTCTAAATGGTTTAGTTATTTTATCCATAAGTTTAGGGTCTTTAAGTCCTGCAGCAATCTCAGCATCTATACGACTAACTGCTGACGAATAGTCACGCACCCCTACCGCACCATACTTCTTCAATTCTGCTTGTGCTTCACTTGTACCACGAAGTGTACTAATAAACTCTTTCATTACTTGTGCAGGTAGTGCAAACGGGTGTTTAACTCCTGATACAAACATAGCACCAAACGCATCTTGTGATAGCTGTCCTATCGAGAATAGGGGGTTCAACACAATATTTTGACGTAATAAATTAGTAAACTTAGATGCAGCAGATAGGGCAGGAATTACAATAGGTTCCATACCTGTAAACGCATGCACAAATAAAGGATCAGTATATACATAACGATCAACACTACCATTGTCCCATATACCTACTACGTTACCTTTTAAATCATGCGGTATCTTTTCATTCTTATCAAGAAGTCTTACTTCACCTTCAGGTAAGTATTTCATAGCAGCTTCATTTAAATCTTTAGCTGATTGATTGCCTACACCTTTACGAACAACGTAACTAATCCATCGTTCCATATTATCAAAAATATTATTGACAGGTTGTCTACTACCAATAAAGCGTTTGTCTGTAGCTACATCAAGTAGTCCACGATTAAATTCACGAGGACCTGCTCTATTTTCTAATTGTTCTACACGATAGAATGGAACATAGTCCATCACATCTAATAAGGTTTCTGCTTCTGATTTGGTATATAGTCCTGACTCTACTGCAAAGTCTAATATGTTTTCACGAGTTTTATTCCACTCTTTAACTACTGTATCCATGCCTTTAATTTTATTAAATAGCTGTTCACCCGCAGCTAACTGTTGCTCATTTAAATGCACAATAAGCTTATTTGTTTTATCAAACTTAGCTTCAGCAGCATCTCGTTCTGCTTTATTTTTAGCAGTTGCTAACTCTTGAACATATATTTTTTCTGCTTCTAATTTACGATTTTTAATACCACGTAAACGTCTAGCTACTAACGCTTGATGAGCATACTTTTCCATCTCTTCATAAGTAAGCCCGTTTCTTTCTGCCGTAGTTTTAAGTGCATCAATTACACCTTTCCAACTACCTTCTTTATCAATCGCTACATACTTAAAAGATTCAGGATCATACTTCAACCCACCTTTTTCTAATACTTGATGTGCTAATGCTTCACGATGCAGAGCTTGTGATGTAGAGGCTCTAAACAACATCTGTTTAATTTGATCAAATGACATGCCCATATTCTCCATACCTTTACGTATGGCGTTTTGTAGAGCAGCATCAGATGAGAACCACATAGTCTCAACTTTATCTAAAAACTTAGGAGCGACTTTAGCTTGTTCTTTAACGAAGTTAACGGGGTTGTCCTTGATAGATTGGAATAATGTAGGTTCTTTAGGAGCTTCATATACGCCACCCGCTCTTTCAAAGACGGCCTTAAATTCTGGGTTAGGTTCTTGTTTCTTAGCAAACTCAACTCCTTTTCTTTCTACTTGTTTTAAATCTTTCTTCATCGCAGTTTTGAAAGAGTGCATAACAAGGTCTTGAATCTCTTCACCTGTTAAGTTTTTATATTTATTGACCTTTAAGAAATTACGAACAGCGTTAATAATACGACGCCATAGAGGATGTGTCGGTGCATCTTCACCAATCTTAGCTACAATCTCACGTAAGAACTGACGACTGCCTACAGCTAATTCAGGATATGTTTTTGTAACATGTTCCCAACCTGCTTTAATAATGGCATCTTTATCTTTACCTGCAGCTACACTTTGTAAAATATCTTTATAGTTACGTTCTCCCACCATAGCTTCTAGACCATAGTGTTCACCAATCTCATGTAGTGCTACACGTCTAATATTTTCAGGTGATAGACGATCTGCAATAATGTAAGCTTTACCTTCACTATGTGCACCAATAGCATCTGCACCTAAAACATTACGAATGTTTTCGGGTAATTCACCCACAGAGTTAACAACGTTTAAGACATTACGTTTTGTTAAGTTATCTATACCACCACCAAATATACCTTTTAATCGGTACATTACAGTTTCTTTAGTTTGCCCCGTTGACTTTGTGACATCACGAGCTTCTTCTACTTTAGGTCTAATAGGTTCTACCGCTGCTATTTCTTTTTCTTCGGCTAATGTAGTTTTACCTTTACCTGCTCGTTCCTCTCTAATAGCAGCAGCTTCTGCTTTTGCATCTGCAATATCTCTATCAGTAATATTATATAAATCACGAAGTGTATCTAAATAGGGGTTTTTAGGGTCAAGGGCTTTTAATTCCGCTGCAACTTTTTTAGCTTCTTCAAATAAAGGTATTGGTTCTTCTTTAGGTAACGTTTCTTCTATAGGTTTTTTTTCTTCTATAGGTAAAGCCTCTTCCGCAATAAGTTCTTTTTTACCTTTTAATACCTCTGTAGTTTCTGGTGTTTTTTGTTCTTCTAATGCAAGGGGCTGTTGTCTTTCTCTTTCAGGATATTGTCCAACATCATCCCTAGAAACGTCCATTCTTCCAACGTCAGCTGTCGTAGCTCTGGTGGTGTCTTCAAATCGTCCGACATCAACACCTGAAACGCTAGTTCTATCTCCTGCTGGTTCAGTTTTAGCTGCGGGAACATTTTCTTCTCCTTTGGGTAGCGGTAGAGTATCTGAAATAGATTTAGCTTTATCTATTAGAGTTTCTATTTTTTGTATTTGTTCTGTATTAGAACCATATTTATCTAAATAAGCTTGTAGTTTATCACGAATGATTTTATTTTGTTCACGATCATATAAATCTAACCCAGTAATTTCTTTTCTAATTCTTGCTGTATTACCTATATCTAATGATGTAAAAGTTTCAGGTGTAATAGTTTCTGTCTTAACAGGTGCTCTTGTTTCTGCAGCTTCAGTAAATAAATCTTTTTGAGCTTTACCTTTTAATTGTTCAGCTTTAGCTTCCTCAGTAGTAGCTTCAAAAGGTAATACATCTTGTTTAGTTAATGGTATTCTTCTTTCCATTTCTTTGGCAAGACGTCTAGCTTCTTCTTCTAATTCAGATTTTCTAATATTTTCTTGGCGAGTAAATTCTCTTGTTTCAGCCAATGCACGAAGATCAGCTAATTCATTTTGAATTTTTTCATACTTACCACTAGCTTCTTTTAAAATAGCTTCAGCTTTAGGACGTTCTGATCTATGAAGTAATCCAAATACAGGAGATAGCACACCTGCTTGAACAACAGACTCTAGCATCTCTTGACCTGACATTAAAGGTTGACCTGCTTGAACACGTCTAATGTCTTCCGTACCAATCATAAGCCCTGCACCTGCAGCGGTATTGACACCCATACTAGCTAAATATTCTTTTGTTTTATTTGTGAGTTGTGCTTTAGCCGCATCTAAAGTAAGTTGACCTTCTACTACACGAGGTGCAATAGCTTCAGCCTCTGCTAATAATTTAGGAGCAAGTACTTTGTTGAGTTGAGTAGTTCCTGGAAATCCAAAACCTGCTAATAGTGCTTGAGGTATAGCTGCTAAAGTAGCATTAATTTCATTAACAGGTTTACCAGCAGCAATTTGAGCTTGTATGTTTTCTGCTTTTTCTGCAGGTAAATCTACAGCAGTACCTGCTAAACCTCTTAATGCTGCTCCACCAACAGCTCCTATACCAGCTTCTGGAGCTAACATACCCGCTACTACTGGAGCACCATAACGTCCTACAATTCCACCTAAAGGTTCTGTAAGATATTTAGTTTTATACGCACCAATAGTATCTAATACACCACGTTCTTTAGCGGCTGCTAAGTCTTGTTCAGTAAACGGTTCGTAAGCTTCTTCAGCTTTTCTACGTTGTTCAGCACCAGCTTCTTTAAAACCTAAAGTCTCTTCTGTACCTGCAATAAAAGAACGAACACCTGATTTAAGAGCAGGAATAAAACCTGTCTTAGCTAGGTGTTCTTGATGTTGAGGAATAATTTGGGTTTCAATGACATCTGCAATTTGACTTGGTGTCATGTTATCAGGAAAGTTTATTTTCCCGATACCGGTAACATTTACTTTAGGCATGATTATTTAGTAGGTTTGTAAGTATACTCTTTTGTTTTAGGGTCAAATACCATGTTACCTGGCATAGAGTTTGTAACTGCTGGGGCTCCTGCTACTCCATATTGTGCATAAGCTTCTGCTAAATATTTTTTAAAGTATTTATCATACTCTTCCGGAGATAAAGTTCCTTCTCCATGAATAGTTTTTATTTTAGCTCTAACATTATCTTCTATTTTATCTTTAGCTGCAATCAGTCTATTTTGTTGATTGACAGTAGCATTAAGCTCAGCAATTTTATACTGAGTAGAAATGCTAGAATTATGTAATTTATCCGCATGAGCACGCGCTTCCGCTGCTTGTTTACTATCAGCACCATATTTAGCAATAGCTATTTGTTCAGCACGTTCAGCTTTAGATAAATCGTTTTCTAAACCAAATCGTCTTTCTTCTAAATTAGCTAATTTTTCTTGAGATTCTGCATAAGATTTAACTCCTGATTTACCTCTTCCAACATTAACTAATGCATAAGGAGAAGTTCCAGATGCTATGTCTAAACCTGCTTCTAACATAGCCATACCTGGTGCCATGTTTTCCATACGTTTAGCACGAGCTTCCATTTTAGCAATACGCTCTTTTTGTAAAGCAATATTTTTATCAGGACCTACATAATCTTGTAGATCTTTAGCATAATCTGCAAGGCCTTTAATTTTTTCTACAGGTACAGTTGACCCCGCATACGCTGCTTTATCAGCAAACGGATTTGTTTTAACTTCCTCTATTGCTTTTTTAAGTGATACTTCTGTATCAGTCATAGCAGGTGCTTCTAAAGAAGCATCGTAACCACCTTTTGTTCTAGGGGCTTTAGCTTCTAATAGTTGAGTATCTATTTGTTTTATTCTTTCATAGTTTTCATATCGTTTGTTTGGGTTGGCTTGAATCTCTTTTTCAAGACGCGCTTTTTCTCCCATTAATGTAGGTATAATTGCTGATTGTGCGTTAGAAAACTCTGATGGTAAATATTTTTCCATTAAACTAGTTCCACGTTTAAATCCAAATACATTAGTGTCTCCTCCTTCTTGGAAAGCAACAATCCCACCCCCTGCATAATTTTTTTCATTAAACATGTCTTCTCTAATAGGTAGAGTAGATACCCCGCCTTGTGCTGGTTCTGTTGGAGCTTGCATATTGGAAGCCATCATTGTAGCAGGAGGAGAAGTAAGAGAAGCTAAACCACTAGAGGCATTTTCTTTTGCAAGAACTTGATTAGCAATTGTAGGTTGATTAGCGTTTTGAGAACTATTAGCACTAATTTGTTTGCTATTTAATACCGCAATAGCAAAAGTTGATAAAGGATCATTAGTATTAGAAGCTATTTGTTTTAATTGATCATTAGATAAATCAGGCAACATCCTTAGAGATTTAACAAAATCAGCTCTAAGAGGAATCTTATTTTGACTAGTCATAACCATATATTATCCTTACGATTTACCCATTAAATTATATAAACCTAGCCCTGCTAGTCCTAAACCACCAATTTGAGAAGCCATAGATGGAGGTGGTGCATATTGAATTTGAGTTGATCCAAGGGCACCCACATTACCTCTAAGAATATTGCTGTAGTAATCAAGCAGGTTTCTTTGATAATTTCTTTGTTCCATAGCTTGTTGATAATTAACATCATCAATTTGTTGTTGCAACGCTTGTTTTTCTTCCGCACTTGCGGCTTGTGCTTTAAGCCTTTCAAGATTAGCTGTTTGTTCGGTTGCAGCAAGAGCACCTAATCCTTTAGAAGTATCAATACCTGCAGCTAATCCCGCTAAACCTACATCTTTACCAAGACCCGCAGCAAACTGTTGTCCTTGTTGTGTGAGTTGTGCCGCTTGTAATGCACGTGCTTGATCTTTTTCAAATTGTTGTTGAGCATTTAAATAAGCTGATTCTTGCCCTTTAGCTCTAATATCTGCTATACCTTGATTAGCTAAACGTTCAGATTCTACATCAGCTAAAGTTTGACGTGCGCCACCAAATGTACCTCGACCAATAGCACCAGTCATTCTTCCTGTTTTAGCTAAATCTCTTTGTTTTTCTGCTTCTCTAACTGCAATATCAGTTACTGCAGATTGATATGGGGACATATAAGCAGAAGCAGCTCCAGCACCAAAAGTAGGAGTAGTAACTGCACCGGGTGTATAACCTAAAGCTCTACCTAATCCTGAAGTTCCAGCTCCAAAGCCAACTGTTTGACCTGCAGTTAATCCTGCTTCAGCGGTACCAAAACCTCCTGGTGCTGTAAGTCCCGCAACTTCTGATTGAAGTTTTAATTGTTCTGGAGTAAATGGAGTAACTCTTTGTCCTGTGTAGGGATCAAAAGGTTTTACACCAGTAACATTACCCGATGGGTCAGTACTAAAAGTTTGTTTACCTGTTTGTTTTAATAACTCTGTATAGTATGGCTGTGCATACTCGGGTAAGTTACTTTGGGTAACGTTACTATAAGTAGTTGTGGGTTGGCCACCGCCACCGCCTCCTCCTCCTTTACCCCACAAAGTAAAGAATATATTCGCTACCCATGCTGGGTCTAGAAAAAATTTAAATCCATCTAATAGTTTAAACATAATTATTATTCCACCGGTAATTCATAAAAAGTAAAACGTTCTTTATAGCCATCATTTTTAAATACGTTACCCCAACCTCTTCTACCATAAGATTCTATAATAGAACATTGTTTATCCCTTGCATATTTTTGTAACAAAGCAAGCATTTCATCTTTCCACTTAGGTAATTCTTTTCCCCCAGTAAAATGCATAACTAAAGCTTTCATTTGAGGATATTCTACAATTTCTGTAACAACTACGCCATAAATAACTTCATTTTCAAAAGCTATCCAAAGTTCTTGTGGTTTTACAAACAAACCTTTATAAATATCTTCTACTGTATATCTACCAAAAGTATAATCAGCAGCACCTTTTAGATAGTCTTTTATTTGAGGCCATATGTCCTCTATATGATTAATTGGTATTAAAGTGGCTTTCATGATCTTTAAAAAATAATTTTTGCCATTTACGATGTTTAAAATAACCACTTATTACATAAGGAGTAAATAAAGCTAGTCTTAAACATAACCAATTAAAAAATTTCCAAGGCTGTGGTAACGGCCTCATAATATCTAAAAACACTATAGCTCTTGGTTTATCTGTATCATTAATTGCCATATGCTCATAGGTATCATCAAACAAAACTACTTCGCCTTCTTTCCAATGATATGGCTTTTTTTCTACTATTAAGGTGCATTTATTTATTTCTGGTACTACAGCACCTAAATGCATTCTTATAATTCCAGACCAAGGTCCACGATGTGGGTTCAAATATGTTTTTGGTCCTAATACCGATATATATGCAGAACATATATCTGGATATTTATTTACTATTTTTGCTATGGTTGGTGCAATTTTTTGATTGTGTTTAAATCCAATACCAACAGCTTTAAAAAAGAACATTCTCCACTTATCATCAATAGGTATATATGCTTGATTAGGAGATACAGATTGAAACACTACTAAATCATCATATCTAGCTAATATAGCTTTAACTTCTTTTTGAATCTCTACAAAATTATTTTCTAATTCTTTTGCTACAGGTAATACATAAGGATCAAAAAAAGTTTTATCCCCTAATAATGAATATTTGTGAAAAGCTTTACCAAATAATTTTTCGGTTAATGATACTTTTATATCCATTAATCTAGTATTTTTTCCACTATATTCATTGA
>TARA_R110002126_G_scaffold6306_4_pt1 | contig 10601 bp, 5 predicted proteins | sample TARA_R110002126 | Tara Oceans TARA_R110002126 (sample SAMEA4397536) | marine metagenome | biome: Polar Biome; feature: [DCM] deep chlorophyll maximum layer (ENVO:01000326); material: water (ENVO:00002006), including particulate matter (ENVO:01000060) such as... | depth 30 m
CTACTGGGGCTGTTGCGGAGTTCGCTCCGACAGCAGCCCCAGCAGCCTCAGCAGCCTCAGCAGCCGCAGCAGCGCGCAGCTTCGCCTCCCACTCATCAAATTTCATACCGGGAAAATATTTCCGTCGTATGAAAAACTCTGCCCCGTCGTTCTCTTTCCAATCATGTAATTCGGCCAGACTACTAAAAGTCCACTTTTCGTACGTATAGGTACCTGTTTTAACACAACAGGATTCCATCGTAGGAAAAACTATAATCCCTACTTTTTTTTATTTTCATCAATTTTGGGGAATCAAATCATCGTATTTCCAGTAGAATTGACAGTAAAAGTAAAAATATTATGACAAAGTAATTATATTTTTACCCATAGTAACTAGAAAACTTGATCCAGTATATGGGATGGAATGGGCGCGCGTCGGGTGCGCCCAAAACCAATCAGAGCTATACCGCTGTCACGATTCCGACCGCCTGGGGGGGCCCGGACACAGCGGCAGCGGCAGCGGAAGCGGAAGCGGCAGCGGCCACATCCTGAGGGGCCCCGGTCACGCCGACAGCGACCACCTCCTGGGGGGCCCCGGGCACACCGACAGCGGCAGCGAAAGCGTCTGCGACAGCGGCAGCGGCAGCGGCACCGGCAGCGGCACCGGCACCGACAACGGCCTCTATTTTCTCCTGGAAAATCGAGGCGCGGTCCGCGTGGAGCGCGTTCGGCCATGTCTGCGAGGACAGGTCGGGCGCAGCCCTGAGGTGATCCCGCGCGCGCTGAAAGTCCGTCAGGACCATCGCTCTCTGGTTGTCCGGGACCGACTCGGGGAACCACTTGTTGAGCAGATCCCCGAGCGCTGCCTTCCAGCACCTCAGGACCCGTACCACCCGGGCGTCCTCCTCCATCACCACGTCGACCCAGGTGGGGTCGGCTTCCTTGAGTATCTCCACCCAGGTTTCGAGCTTCGTGTCGGCATCCTTGGCATAGCCGAGGAGGTCTTCCTTCATGCAGGCCGGGCAGTCTCCAATCATGTCGTTGACATGACAGATTATAAGCACCCGAAGGTAGTCACAATTAGGGAGGTTGTCATTCACAACTTTCCAGAGTACTGGTACAACCCATGGTGGGAGGGAGAACAACGAGGCGAGAAGCCAGTAATCGCTACGTGGTATCACAAACTTTCTGAGACCCATCTTGTCGGAAAGAAAGAATATAATCCCTACTTTTTTTTATTTCATCAATTTTGGGGAAATCCACAACAAATTTATTATACCCAAAGTCAATATCCAATCAAATTTCATTATATTATCTAATATAATGAACTAAAAATCAGAGATTTCTGTTGGTTGTTGTCTTCGAACAATCACCCCATACCATCTCCGGTTGATTTGCTTTCCTAGCTTATCAGGAGTTGACAAAATCTCTGTCATTCTCGGTTTCGGCACCACTTGAACCTGAGGATATGTCTCTCTGAACCATTTCTTGTACAACGGATAAACATCTGTTGCTGTCACATATTTCTTAACATCAATCGTTTCCACCAATCTGCTTCCACTGCATTTCTCACATTTTACTTCTTCTCCATCTGTGTTTATCTCAATTTCATCTCTAATCTTACATTCGTCGCACTCAATCTTCATCTTTGGATTCTCCAGCATTTCTGTAATAAATGAAATATGAGGGTCGTGTTTGGTCCAGTATTCTTTCATCCAATCCTTGATGTACTTAGGAGCCGTCAGACCTTCCTCCCGATAAGTTTTGTAATATTTGATAGACAGCCACAACAAAGCCCCTGCTAATTTTGGAATATTATCTTCGAATCTTTCGTCCATCCAGTAAGTTTTTGCCTTAACTTGTTCTTCGTGAGTTTCCGGTACATGAAAATCTTCATCCTTACGAATCCAGCGACCTTCGAACGGAATCATACAAAATCTGTTTTTAGTGGCTTCGTCCATCCCTGTGATATCAGGAACGATGTTGAGAACCATTACATTTTTGAAAGAAGTTTCAATAGTTCCCCCGTCTTCATTACAAGAACGGGCATAAAAACTGTCACCTCCGGTCAGTCTCTTAATCCGAGCTCCTTTGAAAGAGGTATCGTCGTCTGGTTCTGCTGAAAATGCTGCCCGGGCTCCGTCAGTCTGTGCCAGTTCTGGATTAGGTCCACTACCACCTCGTTGTTGAGCACTGAAGAAAGTGGCTGGAAGGTCACAATAGTAATCACCCAACATGGTACGAATCATCTTCTGATAGACACTCTTGGAACCATTGGTATCCCCAATCCACATTCGGAAATATTTCTCAGCATTTCTACCATACAGCATAGAACCAATATCTTTCCTCATATGATGATTGATAGAAGGCTCTGGAAAAACCTGTTCAAAGTATTTTAGCAGTGCCTGGACATCCGGATGTTTGTAAGAATAGATACTCTTGTAATTGACACCAACTTTCTTGGTCAGATAATCTTCTGGTTTTCCGTTTCGTGTGAAAGCTTCTTTATCATTCACTTCGATGACACAGTTTCCGCATCCAAGAAGCGATGGGTTCTTATCAAGTAATTTTGATAGATTCTCTTTGTAGAAAAACTCTTTCAATGATTTGACTAAAGTAGTTCGAAATCTCTCTTTTTGTAAATCTTTAATCAAATCTCCTGTTTCTGTAATCAAATCTTCTAGCTGTTTTTTCTTATCGGTACATGTTTGACTTTTGTTACTCACTTTGTTCAAATTTAGTTTCTCTTCTGACAGAAGAGCTCTCTGCTTATCAAAACACGGAATGAATTTTTCCGTAATCACTCGTCGGATGGTAAAATCTTCTGATAGCATAACCAATCGACTCCGACGAAATTCCGCCCATCTTTTCCCAGTATGCATATAATGCAACCAGAAAACCCGGTAAAATGCTTCTGCTACAATATTATCTAGTTTTCGGTTCTGAATAGCTTCCATGATTTTTGGCCGACACCATCTTTCGTGCCATTGATAATAATCTTCCGGGTGGTCTTCTTTTGCATACCAAGCCAAAGTTTTAACAGTTACTTCTTCATTATCAAAAGTAATCCATTTGCTATCACAGAAATCTTTGTCAAACTTCAATTTCTTCCTGTCAACCAATTTTTTCCATTCTACCAATCCCAAATCTTCTCCTTCCGTTGCTTTATAAAGAGCTTTCCCGATATCTAAAAAATAACTCTCTACTTTGAATCTCTTGTCGCTCAAAAGTTCAATTAATTCAAAACACATTTCTAATTCTGATGGATTTTCATTGAAAACGTCAATATCTTCGTCAGAAAATACAGTACTGGAAGAAAGATAGTTTTTTCCAGTATTGAATTCATCTTTTACCTGAGCTATACCAGACCAAAACTCCAAACTCAGAAATAACGGTATCAGATAAATATTTTTGTCATCTTCAGATACATCTTCTTCTAGGGTCTCTACTTGGTCTGAAATACATCTGTCACCGGAGATGAACTGATGTGATTTGTAATCATATGCTTCTTCCAATTTAATTTCTTCTTGATTCTTGTCGTATATTCCGGTAAAATAACAGGGTGGTCTTTTAATATTGTCAGTAGAACCATAGTACGGGTAAAAGTCTTTTACTTCTTCCAAATGAGTATCCCAATCCCCTAGTGGTGATGCAACACAAAAATGTCTTGTAATTTTAGACCTCCTGAGCTTCTGAATCACTTTGTTTCTCAAAGTAGTATTAACAAACTTTTTATCAGTTTTACAGTAGGGAAACTGGAACTTTAATTTTACCATATATGTTCCGTTTTCTTGCCAAGCCAGTGTCTCAGAGACAACGCATAGCAACTCAGTACCTTTGGATGAAACAAAGAATACTTCTTTAATAACTTCTTGGAAGACAGAAATCATTCCAAAAATTAATTCTCTATCATAGAATGTAATGTCGTCATCGTTAACTTCATCAAGTGTTTCTGATTCATAATCAAACCTAAAAAGAAACTCTCCGATTACGGGAATACTATCTTTTGCTGTTTCTCCAAGGGCAAATATAGGGTGAATATTCCATTGTTTCAAATCTTTCACATACAAAGATTCACAGTAATTTTTGTAAAAATTTATCACATTTGAGACATCGACTCCATGTTTTTTCCGATTGGTAAAATTTATCACGTTAAACACGGTATTAGTACTTTTCGAGTTCAAAATATCTAAAATTGATGAATACTCAGACATTTTAAAAAATATAAATTCTTTATTAATTCATTTTCATATTTGATAAAAGAAGAAAATAATTTTTTCTTCTTTTCTTAGGGCATGTTATTCTTTTCAAATATTCTATTTTTAAAGTTTAAAGAGAATATTTTTAAGTAAAATTACCATCCTGACGGAGAAAAATATCAAGTAGAGGCCGGTAAAAATGTTCTGTTTCGTTTTGGATAAAAGAATAACTAACTCTACTTGACTGGTCTTTTATTTTTTCAAGTACTTCTTCGTAATTTTCAAACATAGTACCATTAAGTTCTAGTTCCAAACCTCTCAACAGCATTGTCTTTCTAATTCTTTTCTTAAATTTTAAGTTATCTATAATTTTTCTTAAGTTTGTTACCTTGTCTCTATTGTATGGATTTTCTTCTTTTTTTAGTATAGTTTCAAATTCTTTACAAGAGAAGTGATGCATGATACTGTTATTGAAAATAGAAACTATATCGTCTTGGTTGTAATCTTTTATCTTGACATAGCATAAATCTACACTCTCGTCGTCATCTATTCCATTACCTATCTCTGTTTCAAATTCTATAGAATCTAAATACTTCTTATTGAATCTTTCAGAAAACCATTTATAATATTCTTCTGGTTCTGATTTTTCTTCCATATATTTGATGTATTTCTTGATGACTTTTTCTCCGGGTACATCCAAAGTAACTATTGGGAAACCTAACAAATATGATGATAAAAATTCTGGTAAAATGGAAAACATCCATTTGGTATTACTAAAATCAGAAGGAGATTTCATAAATTTGTTCCTGTAGATATCTTTATCTAAAAATTGTATTTTTTTATAATCTTTGTATATTTTGTTGTACGGGAAGATAGAATATATCTTTTCTGTCACATGGGTCAAATTTTTTCTCAATATTTCAAGATATGCAGGAGAGTGCTCTTTCAAAAACAATATTCTGTTTGTTAGTAATCTAATATCATGTTCCATCGTTTCGTTATAAAATAGGTTATAATTTTTGAAATAAGAATCTAAGTGAATATCTATTCCGTATAGAAACTTTTCATCTCCTCTGGAAACTAATTTCCAATTAGAAGTCCATTTGATATAATCATAAGGGGTAGCATAATCCAAATAATAATGGAAAGGTTTATCGGCTTCATATTTTTCCATTTTCATATAAAAATAGTCTTTGTTTTTCTGGTACAAATTTAATTTTATATGTATTTTTCTAACTAATAAATTAACTAGAATATAAGAATAATCTTTTATTGTCTCCAGAGGAGTATTGTGTTGAATTTTCTTGTATTTACTAATAGTTTGATATTTACTAATAATTTCACAAAAGACGTCTAAAAAATCCTTAAATTTCTTTTCATCTTTTAAAACAATTGTTTCATAACTATTGATGACAAATTCCATGTTGCGATAAAATCTCCACGGGAAACTTTTATCTTTGTCAAAGAAAGTGACAGAGTCCAAATAATTACTAAAATCCTTAAATTCTACTTTTTTGATATCGGAAGTGTTATATAATAAATCTAAATTTCCGTACAAAAATATATCTTTCAATAAATCTAAAGACATTTTATTTAAAATAAAAATGAGTAAAGTAGATAAATCGGGAGTTTCAATTAACTCTGTATTTAAAATAAACGAAATATTGAAGAAAACCGTAATAGCTGTTACTATCATTGTTGTAATTATTATTGTGGCATTTTTTGTTAAAAATAGTATTGTCAATATTGAAACCAGGGACAAAGGTTCTGTTACTAAAAATAAAGGTTCAGGAATATCCAGTATAGATAGTTATTATACCCCATCAGCTGTCTGGGGGCCAAGTTCTACAGCATCATATGAATACCAGGCAGGTAACCAAAAATATCCTGTAACTGAAACACAATTTTGCCAAATTTATACCTACGAAAATTTATTTGCAGAGAACGAATTTAGTTCTACATTAGATGTTGTTTCACAAGTAAAGCCAAACATTAACACTGTTTTTAATGATTATGTCAATGGGTTAAATCATATCGGCGGGGCTAACCCTTGTATTTCAGAAGACCAAATTTACGCTGTCAATATAGAAAAGAAATGTTTAGATGATAATTCTACTCATAACAAATGTTACGACAACACCGGAAATTTTGTCGCACAAGGAACAAGTATTTCTTATCCAGGAAGGTGTACACAAGTCAAAAACTGTGAAGGCAGATTAGGTTCTCTGAGTTTAAATTTCAAAATAGAAGACAGTAAAATAAATAGCAAAACTAAATGTATCGGTGTGAGTCAAATACAAGTACCACACCTTATTTATAACTCCCCCAATGATACATTTCCTGATTTAGACTTATCTTATTATAAAGAAGACGGAATCATAGTAGAAAACAAAACTCTGAAAATAACGGATAGTTACTATCCGGTTACGCTTAGGAATGAGGAATGTAATACTAGAAGTGCTCGGCAGAAATTTTTAGTTACTAATTATAAATTTGGACCTCAACAACAAGGTTCTGGTCAAACTTCTCAAGAAACCAATACATTCATAACAGATTCAACTGGAATTTATACCAGTATAGTTTACAAACCTCTTAATTGTTATTTAGATATGGAATTTGCTAACTCTGGAGGAATAGCTTCTATTAAATTAACATCACCGGGAACATGTTATCTTCCAAATGAAAAATATTCTATCATACCTTTTGGCGGTGGTTCTCCCGAAGGAACGGGTGGTCAAGTTTTGGTAGGTGTGTCTGGTAGCAACGACGAGGTAGGTAGTTTTATTATTAGTGAAATAGGGTCAAATTACAAAGAAGGGACTTCTGTTTATTTTGGAGGTTCCGTCGCTTACGGGACTTCTGCTACCGGTATAATTACATCTGTCTATCAGACAAATCCACAAATAGTTCTCCGGAAAATAGACCCCCTTGTCTCCAAGTTTCAAGATGTTAAATGGATTTTTATGCCGTCACTTGATTTAAGTTCTCAAAGATTTCCAATACAACAAAGATGTGATTTCATTCAAGAAGTAGAAACATCTAAAAAAAGATACAATATAGTGTCACAACCTTTAGAAAAAAATACGGTTTTCATCGAAAGTGAATTTAAGGGTAATGATGATTTTAAAATGAAAAGTAATTATTGTACCGGAATTGTTACTCAATATCCGGAAATAACTTTTCAAAATTTAACCCAATTCGGGAGATTGAATCCGTTCTCTTTCTACAATTATCATGTAGAATCTATAAAAGGAAATCCTCCACAGCAAAATAATCCTAACCCTTTTAAGTTAAAAACTAATAAGACCTCGAGAAATTTCACAGCCGGGGAAATATTTCAAGACGGAACAGCCTCTATTTTGGTAACGGATTTTTCCAAAAATATCCTTCGGTTTCCCGGTGATTATTTCAAAAATACAACAGGTGCTGTTTTGAGTTACTTTCCAGTTCCACCTGGTAAAGTAACAAAACCATCTAACGGTAAAGATATTTATAAATTAAGTGATTCTGGTCTTATCAGACAAGTGGAAGTAACAAACAATGGTAAATTAGGGGATGTTAAAACTGTTATTACTGGCACTTATAAAGGTGTTTCTGTTCTAAGCGCAGTAACTTCGGGAGGGGAAACTTCTGTCGGGACAAGCGCTACATTTGATATTCAAGTAGACGTAACTTATAATGAAACTAGTGTGACAGAAACACCTAAAATTATTGTCAAATCCATTAACACTCAGGGTGTTAATTATAATATAGGAGATATTTTAACTATTAATTCTTCTGATATAGGTTTATCTGGTTTTGGTAATCCAAATTTGGGAGTTACTGAGACAGAATTAGAAAAATTTATCTTTACATCTATTCCGATGAGAGCTACAACAGATTCAAAAGGAAATAATCTTTACCAATTAGAAAAAGACCCATTTGTAAATACTTCGACTGATTTTCCTATTAGAGATTTTACTGTTCTAGGTACATTGACTGAAAATACAGTAAATTCAAATAAATTAGATTTTGAAGTGTTCGACGATATTGTTTTGGATAGAGGTGTTGGAATGGCCGCTGGTTATTTGATGTGGATGTTACAACTTGATTTAAATACAGGTGGAGTAGTTAGTACTCAAAATTTTAATAATTTAGTTAGTTATCTAGGGGATAATAATAATCTGACACAGGGTTTTTACAAAAGAAGTAAATTCCTAGATTTGATTTGGATTTCCCCTGACGATGTCCAAACCAATCAATACAGCGGAAATATTCCAGCTCCTGTCTCTCTGGAACTTGATCAAGAACCTGTTATCCAATTTAATTTCTTACAAGGTTCTAAGATGGTTTTGAACCCATCGCCACAACAAATAGTTTATGGAGGCCAGGTTGTTTTCCAAAATTTAACACTAATTGAAGAATTTGTTGCTTTGAAAATAAACACAGTTGACGAAATAACAAATTACTTCTTTACACAAAAAACAAATTTGGATACTGATATTACATATTTGAAATCTTTACAATATGAAAATCTGAAATATTCAACTACTAATGATAATGATGTAGAAGAGCAAACTAATATTATTTTGGGTAAATTTATACCGTATACTTCTTTTACACCAATGAGAAGAGAAAAAATATCGGCAGGTGAAAAGATAAGAGCTTCGTTTGAAAATATACCTAAAAGTAAACTTTACAAAATAAATCTTAATAGACAAGACCAACTTCCAACAGTTCCGGAACCTCTTTTATATAACGACAACTACACTCAATTCATTCCATACGGTATAGATAATGTTTATAATACTAATATCAAATACAAGAACGAATCTGGTTCTAATAACCCATTCAATAATATCACTCAAACATAAATTAGATATTTACATTTCACTATAATTATAATTTCTACATTTCCTACTCGACATAATTTCTAATATATATTAGAAATTAACAAAAAGAAGAACGGTCCATGATACCCAGTTTCCCGATATTCTGTTTCATAATATTGAGCAAAATGTTTTCTTGGTCCTCAATCAAAAAAGGTGGGTCATCTAACATACAATCAAAAGAACAGTAGCATCCTTTCCATCCACCGTATCTTCGAGGGAATCTCAAAGCGTGAGACATATCAGGAATATGTCCATTGCACGCCATACAAGTCCCGGTGAACCAAGTAAGGCCTTCAGAAGGGTCATAAATTTCCTCATCATCTTCCCCTTCCAAACATTCGCAAAGTAACATCCTGCAAGGACCTTTTCCTTCAGGCCCAGAACAACAATCCTTGCCAATAATCCTATTAATAGGTCCCCAAGTTCTTTCAGGTGTACCTATTTTTAATTTTGATTCCTTGCTTTCTGATTCGTTACTGACCATCAAAAAAGTGTTAATAGATTCTTTAATATTTGCTGGAAGGTCATCGTAAAAGAAGCTTTTATCTTCATCATCTCCTTTCTTTGTCTTAGAAACAAATTCATGGAAAAAAGAAGATACAAATTCTGGAAGTTTATCGTATTTTGCAAGTTCCTTTGCGTCATAAGTTTCTCCGACAGGTACGCTGGATAGAAGAGAAATATTTTCACCTTCAATTAAACTAACCCAATAAGGTTTTTCGTAATTTTCAGGTTCGAAAGTTTTCTTCCCTTCCAAATATCTTCTCATAACATCGTTTTTTGTATCTTTAGTATCTTCCATATATCTTTCCATATTTTCCATCAAAGATTCAATATTTCTGTTTGTTAAATCATGCTGATAACAATAAAGTAGATTTTCTGCTATCATAGCATAACTAGAATCTTTTCTTTTGTAGAATGCAAGAGTTAACATAGAAACGATATCGCTCAAATATCTTAAGGTTTGAACAATGTATTTGGTTACTTCTTTTGAAGTAACAAAATCTCGACACAATGTAATAATGACACAATCCAAATCTTCTTCTTCGTCGAATGGCTCCAGTAAACTTTTGATATCTTCCGATTCTAGGGTCTCTTTGTGAATAAAATCACAAACATTTCCAAGGAGTTCGAAATATTCTTCACATTCTTCGGATTTACATTTAATAATTAAAGTTTCCACTACCAATTTGTTGTGTTTAGGGTCACCTTTTCTTAAATTAGATTGAAGTTTGTCCATTTTTAAAAGAAAGAATTTATTTTAAAATCAATTCTTAAAATAAAATGTTTCGCTTCTCCTACAGATTTATCCTTGGCAGGAAGCGGTGCCAAAAAATTGAATGAAGGTCTTCCTTTAGAAAGAAACGAGATAGCTTCTCTGACTTCCCTTTTCTTACAAAATCAATATTTTGCTCACATAAAATTCGGGATAGACAATGGAAGAATAGAACCAGAAGAAATTATCAAAAATATTCGTAAGGAAGATGCAGAAAAATTTGAGTTTGTTTTACTTATGGGTTATCTTCTCCGAAATGGGTTAGACCCCAATTAT
>TARA_R110002126_G_scaffold75179_1_pt1 | contig 10601 bp, 10 predicted proteins | sample TARA_R110002126 | Tara Oceans TARA_R110002126 (sample SAMEA4397536) | marine metagenome | biome: Polar Biome; feature: [DCM] deep chlorophyll maximum layer (ENVO:01000326); material: water (ENVO:00002006), including particulate matter (ENVO:01000060) such as... | depth 30 m
CGAATCGCTCGTTTCGTCCCGGGAGCCGGCTGTCGGGAACTCGGAGATGAGGTGAGCGAGGTTCGGATTCAGGGTGACCATGGAATGGGAGGTGCCGAGGATTCGTGCGCACCCATGGAGTTCCTTCTCCTCTTCCAACCTGAGGGCCCGCTGAATCCGGACGCCCTTCCCCGAAGAACTCGGGAATTCGGCCGACCTGCGTGGAGCCGCATCGAGGCGCCCCGTGGCCGATCCCGCCTCGCATCGGTAGGCTCCCTCCCATGAAGATCCTGGTCGTCGAGGACTCACCCGTCCTGAGCCGGTCCCTGCTCAAGGGACTTCAAGCCGAGGGCTTCGTCGTCGACGTCATGGACAATGGCGAGGACGCGCTCGTGACTTTGCGCACCCATTCCTACGACGCGATCGTCCTCGACCGGATGCTGCCGAAGATGGACGGGCTCGAGGTCCTGCGCAGGTTGCGGGGCGAAATGGGATCGAAGACTCCGGTGCTCCTCCTGACGGCGCTCGCCGAGGTCACCGACCGCGTGCAAGGCCTGGACACGGGCGCGGACGACTACTTGCCGAAACCGTTCGACTTCGGCGAATTGGTGTCGCGGTTGCGTGCGCTATGTCGCCGATCGGGCGGCACGCGCGCCCCGGTCGTGCATCTCGGAAGGCTGAGCCTCGACACGTCGGCGTGCGAGGCCTCAGTGGAAGGCCAGCGCGTGTCGCTGACCGCCAGCGAGTTCCGCGTCCTCGAGGCCCTCGTCGTGCGCCGCGGCCAGGTCATCACCAAGGACTGGTTGCTCGATCAGCTGCATGGCGCCGACGGATACGCATCGGGCAACGCCGTCGAGGTCTTCATCAGCGCGCTGCGTCGCAAGTTGCGCGACCGAGGCGTCGACGACCTCATCCAGACCAAGCGCGGCTTGGGGTACTTGATCCCGCCGGACGGTTCGGAAGGTTCCTGACCATGACTCGAACGAGACGTTCCAGGTTTCATCCATGAAGGCTCAATCACTCCGCCGCTTCCTGGTCGTCCGCCTCGTCGTCTTCGTGTTGCCCTTGCTCGCCGTGGGCGTCTGGTTCCACTGGAGAGCGGAGCGAGGCCTGCTCGTGAAGGTCTTCGAAGATCGTCTGATCAGCCGAGCCCATACCTTGGCCACGCTCATGGCTGCGAACGCAGAGGACCCTGGAGCCGTGCTCGCCGAGTACATGCCCGGCTTCCGCAACGCGTCCGACCAAGACTTCTTCCAGGTCTGGTCGCCCGATGGTGAGGTCTTGCACCGATCCCCTTCGCTCGGAACGAGCGAACTGCCTGCGATCTTCGGGACCGAGTCGGAACCGATGTCGTTCGAGGCCCACGGGCCGGGTGGCGTGCGCATTCACGCCATCGGGATTCGATTCCGCGCTCGCCCCTCCGTGGCGAACGGGATCTCCGTGCCCGAGTTCGGCGTGGTCGTCGGTGCTCACAACGACGCGCTCGTCACCTCGTTGCGGGGCGGGCTGATCGAGGTGTTGGCTGCCGCCGGTGTGACGCTCTTGAGTCTCAGCGTCGCCATCTTCATCAGCCTGCGCCAGGGCTTGAACCTGATCGATCGCGTCGTCGGCACCGTGCGTAAGATCAACCCGCGCGACCTCGGCCAAACGCTCTCGCTCGCCGATGTGCCCAGCGAGATCCAGCCGTTCGTCAGTACGCTCAACGACTCGATGGCGCTCGCGAACGAGTTGTACGACCAGGAGCGCAGCTTCAACGCGAACGTCGCTCACGAGTTGCGCACGCCCGTCTCCGAGATCCGCGCCGCGGCGGACGTCGCGCTCCGGTATCCGGATCAAGCCGATCCCACCGAGGCGTTGCAGGACGTCCTGCGCGTGTCGATCCAGATGGGCCAGATGATCGACGCCCTGCTGCGTATCTCTCGCCTACAAGCGCATGAGTTGCAGTTCGAGTACCACCGATTGGATCTGAGTCTGGCGTTGAAGGACCGTTGCACGGCCTTGAGCAACGAATCACCGGACGGTTCGAGGATCGACGCGCACTATGCGGGGGACCTCCACACGACGACTCACGAATCGACCTGGGACATGGTCGTGAACAACCTGCTGAGCAATGCGCTGGAGCATTCGGAACCGGGCACCCGGATCGACGTGGCTATGACCCAGGTCGAAGGGGGCGTGCTCCTCGAGATCGAGAACGCAGCGCCCGGTCTGAGTCGGGACCAGGTCGGCCACCTCACGGAACGACTCTGGCGCGGCAACCCACGTGCTGGTGCCAGGGAGCACTCCGGCCTCGGCTTGGCCATCGTCGCCGCCGCGTGTCATCGCCTGGGCTGGAGCCTGGCGTTCGATCTGCAGGACTCCAGGCTGAAAGTGCGCTTGCGCGTTCCGACTTCGCACGCCCGCGCGGAGGAACCGGTCGGCGGGGCCGTTTCGAAGCCGTCGTGAGGACCAGTGCGATGCGATTCCTCCTGGGCGCGAGCTGCCTGGCCCTCGCCGCCGGATGCTCCGGTCCGGAGCTCCAGCCGGACACGTTTCCCCTGGGGACACAACTCGTCTACGCCCAGGACTTCTGGGACGCGGGCGCGGTGAACGAGTTCTGGATCACCGATCCCGACCATTGGAAGGTCGAGGCCAGTCCTCCGCTCGAGGCCGGCGCGCCGATCCCCACGGGTCCCGCGTCCTGGCTGTCGGTCTTCCACCGCACCGATCGCATTCCGTTCGCCTACCGCCCGCGCGTGCGGTCGCCGCACCGCATGGCGATCGTGAAGAACCTGGTGGTGCGCGACTTCGTGATGGAGGTGCAGGTGCAGAGCACCGGTCGACCGTACCCCGGCCGCGACCTGATCCTGATCTTCGGGTTCCAGGACGCCGAGCGCTTCGCCTACGTCCAGCTCGCCACGCTACCCGACGAACGCACGCACAACGTCTTCGTCGTCGACCATGCCGATGCCCGCCGCGTCGGTGCTGTCGAGTTCGCCGGCATGCCCTGGACCGACGGGACCTGGCACACGTTGCGATTGGAACGCCGCACGTCCGACGGCCTCGTGCGCGTCACGCTGGACGACTTCGAGGATCCGCTGTTCGAGCTGACCGACTTCACGTTCAGCGAAGGTCATGTCGGAATCGGTACGTACGACGACACCGGGATGTTCGCTGGACTGAAGGTCCACGCACCGTCCAACCTGGGTGGGGGTGTGACCTCGGACCCGTTCATCGAGTCTCGTACGGTGCCTGGCACCGTACGAGACTCAGTCCGACGTGATCGTCAGTCCGCCCGACGCGCGCAGTTCGACGCGGTACTTATGACCGACACGCGCTTCGATGAACGGAGCCTCGCCGTGCATCGTGCGGACGCCCTTGGACTCGGCCAGTTCGGGGTCGGAGGCGTACGTCCAGAACTCCTTCCAGAGCTCGTCGAAGAACGGGTCGCCCGGAGCATCGTCGCGATAGGGGTGCGGCCTCGTGCCCGTCGTGTCGAGCTCGGCGCCGTTGGTCGGGGAGATCTCTTCGGTGAACAGGCGGCGGAACAGGCACACGCTGGTGCCGCGCAACGCGTCCCCGGCTTCGACGTACGTGTCGTCGAACTTGATCACCAGCGCTTCCAGATAGATGCGCGAGCCGTCCAGGATGAACTCCTGGCCCGCGCCCATCGGGTTGCCGGCCTCGTCCAGTTCGACGAAGCGCAGCGTCGTGCGCACGACCCCGGGTCGGCCGTCGATCGGCTCCTGGGCCAGGATCTCGATCTGGGCGACGCGGTGGTCGACCTTGAGCAGGGCGATGGCGAGCTCGAGCTCACGCACGCGCGCCTTCTCGGCGGCGAGCAACACGTCGAGTTCCAGGATGCGCTCGTCGCGCTCCCGCACATCGCCCTCGAGCGACGTGATCTGGTGCTGCTTCTCCTCGAGCTCGATCTCGTGGCCCTGGAACTGGTCCTGGATGAACAACGTCCACCAGCCCAGGATGCCCGCGAAGGCGCCCAGGACGAGGACGAGGCTGAAACGCATGATGAGGCTGGTCAAATCCTTCACAACAGGGGGAGACTACGGCTCTCGGACCCAATCTTCACTCCAAGGCCCTCGGATGACGCGAATTCCCCTCCTCCTGACCCTTTCGTTGACCCCTTTGTTGGGATCTCACGTCCCGCCGTTCCAGGACGAGGTCCCCCAGCCGACGGCCGAGGCCTTCGACCTCGAGGCTCTGGCCTGGCTGTCCGGGCACTGGCACCAAGCGGGGGAGTCCCAGGACAACGTCGAGATCTGGACGAACTCCGACGGCGGCCTGTTCCTCGGGATGAACAAGGCCGTGGACAAGAAGCGCGACCGGGCGAGCTTCGAGTACCTGCGGATCGTGCGCCAGGCGGACGGAACGATCGACTACATCGCGCAGCCCGGAGGGAAGGACCCCGTCGCATTTCGGTTGGTCGAGCTGAGCCCAGGCAAGGTGGTCTTCACGAATCCAGACCATGATTTCCCGCAGCGGATCGCCTACTCCCGCGAAAAGGATGTCCTGGCCGCGGCCGTAGGAACGCTCGATCAGCACGACATGCTGGCCTTTCGCTGGACCCTGGTTCGGCCCGAGCCGGTTGCGACACCGACTCCAGGGCCCAAGGGGGACAACGTCCTTCCGTCCGACGTGGACCGAGACCCAAGACCAGCCAAAGGTGGGGGGCACTGAATCCCACCCGCGTCACACGCTGAGTCACTCGCGCAGGCAGGGATCCCACGTTGGGCCTTTCCGCGATCGACGGCCCGATCTGCCCCAGGGATCCCCCCCCCTTATGCATGATGGGCTCTTCGGATCCCGAACTTCCCCTGCGCTCCGCAAATGAACCCCGAGCTCTTGATCGCCCGTCTGTCGGCCTTCGTGCCTGGCCTCGTCGCCTTGTTAGACGGCATGTCCGACCAGGACGCACGGTGGCGTCCGTCCCAAGGTGGATGGTCGATCATCGAAATCCTGAACCACCTCATCGATGAGGAGGTCGAGGACTTCCGTGCTCGGCTCGAACTCGTGATCTCGGATCCTGAGCGTCCCTGGCCGGTCATCGAGCCCGAGGCGGCCGCCGAAGAGCGTGGCTACAACGAGCGTGACCTGAAGGCCTCGATCCAGCGTCTGACGCTCGAGCGCACCAAGACGATCAACTGGCTGAAGAGCTTGATCTCGCCCCCGTGGAGCGCGAAGCACCAGCACCCGACGCTGGGTCCGATCTCGGCCGGCGACCTGCTCGTCTCCCTCTGCGCGCACGATGCGCTGCACCTGCGCCAGCTGGCCACGCGGTTCCACGATCTCGTCCAGCGCGACGCCCCCGGGTTCTCGACCGATTACGCCGGTCCCTGGTAAGTCGCTGCGGTTCCTTGTGGACCGACGTCGCGCCGCTATCCTGCCCGGCGGACCTGGAACCCCATGAGCACCGATCGTGTCGTCATCGTCGAGGCCAACCTCGACCAGTACTTGGCGAGCGCCGTCCCCGCGGACGTGCTGCTCCAGGCCGATGAACCGCTGCGTCCGGGCTCGCGCCTGACCGCACGGGTCGCACGCGGCATCTTCGAGGACCAGGTCCTGTCGCGCGCGCTCGACGTTGCGGCGCGCCGTTTGAAGAAGTCGGGCGACGGCTTCTACACGATCTCGAGCGCCGGCCACGAGAACAACGCGGTCCTCGGCACGCTGCTGCGCACGAACGATCCGGCCCTGCTGCACTATCGCTCCGGCGCGCTGATGATGTCGCGCCAACGTCAGTTGCCCGGCGCCACGCCCTTGTGGGACACGCTGCTGTCGTTCTGCGCGTCGTCCGAGGACCCGGTCAGCGGCGGTCGTCACAAGGTCTGGGGCAGCGCCGAGGCCTGGGTTCCGCCGCAGACCAGCACCATCGCCAGCCACCTGCCCAAGGCCGTCGGTCTGGCGTTCGCGCTGGGTCGTGCGCGCAAGCTCGAGGTCCTGGCCGGCACCGACTTCGCGGATCACCCGCCCGGGGACGCCATCGTGCTGTGCTCGTTCGGCGATGCTTCGGCCAACCATGCCACCGCGTTGACCGCCATCAACGCCGCGCGCTACGCGAAGCGCAAGGACAACCCGACGCCGATCCTGTTCCTCTGCGAGGACAACCAGCGCGGCATCTCGGTCGCCACGCCACGCCGCTGGATCCAGGACAGCTTCTCGAACCTGACCGAACTGAACTTCTTCGAGGCCAAGGGCGACCTGGACGAGGTCTACGACCAGTGCGCGCTCGCCGTGCAGACGTGTCGCGTCACGCACAGCCCCGTGTTCCTGCGCTTGAGCACCGTGCGCCTCTGGGGCCACGCTGGCTCGGACGTCGAGACGTCCTATCGCACGCTGGACGAGATCGCGGCGACCGAAGCCAAGGACCCGATCCTGCGCAACGCGCGGCGCCTGATCGAGACGGGCGCGGCGACACCTGAACAACTGCGCGCTCTGATCGCCGACACGCGCGAACGCGTTGCGGAAGCCGAAGCCCATGCGGCGGCGCGTCCGCGTCTGGTGGCGATCGAGGACATCATGGAGCCGTTGGCGCCCGACGAGCCCGAACTCTGGCGCGTCATCGCGACCGAGGCGATCTCCGATGACGTGCGACGCGACGTCTTCGGCAGGCGCTTGCCCGAGGAAGAGACTTCGGCCACACGCCGCACCTTGGGCGCGCACATCAACCACGCTCTGCACGACGGGATGATCCAGCACCCCGAGATGCTGCTGTTCGGCGAGGACGTCGGGCGCAAGGGCGGCGTGTACGGCATCACCAAGGACCTGCAGTCCAACTTCGGCCAAGCGCGCTGTTTCGACACCTTGCTGGACGAAACGACGATTCTGGGGATCGCCCAAGGCGCGGCGCACGTCGGTCTGCTGCCGGTGCCCGAGATCCAGTACCTGGCCTACCTGCACAACGCGATCGACCAATTGCGCGGGGAAGCCTGCTCGTTGCAGTTCTTCTCGAACGGACAGTTCGAGAACCCGATGGTCGTGCGCATCGCTGGCCTCGGCTACCAGAAGGGCTTCGGCGGGCACTTCCACAACGACAACTCGCTCGGTGCGCTGCGCGAGATCCCCGGGCTGGCCATCGCGTGCCCCGCGCGCGGTGACGATGCGGCGCGCATGTTGCGCGGTGCGCTGGCGATGGCGTCGACCTCGGGCCGCGTCGTCGTGATGCTCGAACCGATCGCGCTGTACCACACGCGCGACCTGCACGAGGACGGCGACGGCCTGTGGCTCTCGGACTATCCGGTGCCGAACGGCGACACGGATTCCGTGCTGTTGCCCGGTGACGTCGGCGTCCATCACCCCGATCACACCGACCTGTTGATCGTGTCGTACGCGAACGGTCTGTGGATGTCGCTGCGTGCGGCCAAGCAGCTCGAGGACCAGCACGGCTTGAAGTGCCGCGTGATCGACGCCCGCTGGTTGGCCCCGCTGCCGCATGCCGCGATCCGCCAGCACGCCGCCGACTGCGACGCCGTTCTGGTCGTCGACGAATGTCGCGCGACCGGCGCAGGCATCGCGGACGCCGTCGTCGCGAACCTGGCCGAGGACGGCTTCGGCAAGCCGTTGCGCTCCGTGCGCAGCGCCGACACGTACATCCCGCTCGGCGCCGCCGCCAACCTGGCGCTGATCCAAGAGCACGACATCGTGCGCGCCGCGCTGGAGGTGCCGCGATGAGCCGCGTTGCCCTCGTGCTGCCCGGCCGCGGCAGCTACACCGAAGCCGCGATGGGCTCGTTGACGCCCGATCACCCGTACGTGATCGCCGCCGAGGCGTACCGCGCCGAGTTGGGCCTCGAACCGCTCCTGTCGCTGGACCAGGCGGACAAGTTCGCGCCCGCGCGACACCTGCGGCCCGCGCACGTGTCCGTGTTGATCTACGTGGCGACGATGTTGCACGTCGAGCGCGCGTTTCAGGAGCACGACGTCACCTGCGTGCTCGGCAACTCGATGGGTTGGTACACCTCGCTCGCCGCCGCCGGCTCACTCTCGTTCGAAGAGGGCCTGCGATTGGTGCAACGCATGGCGATGTTGCAGGAAGCGCATGGATCGGACGGGGGCCAGGTCATCTATCCGGTCGTCGGCGACGACTGGTTGCCGATCGCCGAGCGCGAGGACGCCGTACTGGCGTTGGTGGGGGAAGAGGACGCACACATTTTCCCGTCGATCGATCTGGGCGGCTACGTGGTCCTCGCTGGGACACGCGAAGGATTGGCGCGCGCGCGCGACGTGCTGCCGCCGGTCCAGCAAGGTGCCGTGACCTATCCGTTCCGCCTCGCCCAGCACGGCCCGTACCACACGCACCTCGTCGCGGACACCAGCACCGCGGCGTTCCAGACGTTGGACGACCTGGAGTTCCGCGTGCCGCACACGACGTTGATCGACGGCATGGGGCGCCGCCACACGCCTTGGTCGGCGGACACCAAAGTGCTCAAGAACTACACCTTGGGCGCCCAGGTCACCGACCCGTACGAGTTCACGTCGTCGGTCGCGGTCGCGTTGGTCGAACACGCGCCGGAGCGCATCGTCCACACCGGGCCCGGCAACACGTTGGGTGGCGTGATCGGCCAGATCTGCGTCGACCTCGGTTGGCGTGGTATGCAATCGCGCGACGACTTCGCAGCGATTCAGGCTTCGGACGATCCCGTGTTGGTCTCGATGGGCCTCTGAGCGGGTCGTTCGTGGCCGAGAGCGTTCGCGGATCGCGACGCGCCCGAACCGTGCTCTCCTGGCTCCTGGAGGCCTCGAACCAGGGTTTCCTTGTGATCCGAGGAAGGACCGTCTCCACTGTTCGTATGGCCGACATGCAGCGCGCTCCCCTCGTATCCACGGAACCCAGCGGCGACGCGTCCTCGGGTCCGCGGCTCTCCGCGCCGGTCTGCATCTTGACCGGGTTGGTCGGATGGATCTTCGGGATGACACCGTTCGGCAGCGCGTGGCTCGGCTACCGTTCGAACTCGGACCTCCACGACATCGTCAACGACCAGTCGACGTTCGCTTCGTTCATGGGCATCTGCCTCGTGCTGGTCGTGGTCGGCGCGTTGATGACGGCGCTGGTTCCGTCGATCGGTCTGCGCCCTCGTACCGATCCGGATTGGAAGCAGTTCTATCGCGAGCGCAATCGTGCGGCGGGGCTGCTGCTCCTGTCCGGCGTGCCGTTGATCTTGGCGGGGATGCTGGCGCTGGTCATGTTGGTCCTGACCAAGGCTGGCTTGTTCGGTTCCGAGCTCACCGCTTGGAGCAGCACCGACGGCGTCAGCATGGGCGCAGCGGTCGGCTTCGTGCTGATCGGCCTGTTGACGATGTACAAGGCGTGGGTGCTGATGAAGCTCGTTCCATGGGAGCGTCACGCGGCCGAGCCGTTGCCGATGGATCCCGGGCCGGTGTCCTCGGTCGTTGCCTCCATCCACACGGACTGAACGTTGCCCTAGTCGCCAGGTCGATTGGCGATGGCCCGTGCGATCATCGCCGCCAGCCAGAACATCGCCCCAGCCAAGAAGATGTGGACATGGTCCAGAGCATCCACGTACCACCAATCGGCGACCGTGCCGTCGTTGGCTCGGTACATGTGCTCGATCGAGCTCAAGGATCCACCGACGAAGGACACGCAGATGCAGGTTCCGATCAGGGATCCGATCACGGCGACGGATCGTGATGTCGACCTCCCGCACTCCAGGCCGACCCGTTCACGTCCCATGCTCTCGACCAGGAAGAGCGCTGCGGATGCCGCCATCGCGACGGTGCAGCACAAGAAGTAGACCTGGGCAAACTGCTGATCGACGATCTTGCCCAGGTTCTCCTTCTTGGGGAACGTGATGGCAGGTGCCAGGAACAGCGCGATCCCGAGGACCCCGACTGCACCGGGGATCCAGCTCCATCTGAGCCGTCGCTCGGGCGCAGCCTTGGTCGAGTTCCGTGCAGTCGGATGAGCGGTCTTCGGGGGCTCGTACATGCGGACAGGGTCCGTGCACCGACGCATTCGCACAACCCCGAGCTCAGCAGGTACCGTCGATCAACCCAAGAAGCGCTTCCGTGACCGGTGTCGTGCCGCCCGGTGCCTCTTCCAGGAACGCGCGGGCTTCGCGCAACGGGAACCAGCGGACCTCGGAGTACTCTTCGGTCTTCAGTGCGGCGTGCTTCGCGCGTACTGCGTCGAAGTCGAGTTCGGTCGTCAGTTCGAACGCGAGTTCGGAGACACCGTCGCGCCCGTCGTGGATGAGGCCGAGCGATCGCATGCCGGTGATGTCGGCGGGATCGAGACCGACCTCTTCACCCAACTCGTCCAGCAACTGCGCGCGCGCATCGACGCGTCCATCGTCCATCCGGTTCGTGTCGTCGAGGCCACCGGACGGCACGGACTCCCAACGTCCGGCATCGAGCTCGGAGGCCTGATCGCGGCGTCCCAATACGACCCCGTCCCCGACGCGCAGGATCCCGGCGACACCGACGGGCGTGATGTTCAACTGCGCGCGCAGCTCCGGGTCGCGCCGCTGCGCCACGAAGTAGCGATAGGGGACGTACGCACCGCGAAGCATGGCTCCATCACGCACGTGCAGGTCGAACAACGGTGCATCGAAGAGAGCATCGCCACGCGCTGCCTTTTCAGCAGTCCAGATCGCATCGATCCGAGCAAGCACC
>TARA_R110002126_G_scaffold65642_3_pt1 | contig 10589 bp, 8 predicted proteins | sample TARA_R110002126 | Tara Oceans TARA_R110002126 (sample SAMEA4397536) | marine metagenome | biome: Polar Biome; feature: [DCM] deep chlorophyll maximum layer (ENVO:01000326); material: water (ENVO:00002006), including particulate matter (ENVO:01000060) such as... | depth 30 m
CCTGCACCTGAACCAAGCCGGCTATCAGGTGCTGGTCCGCTGGTTGATCGAGGACGGGGGCGCAACGGGCGCGATCCTCGGGGGTTGAGTCCCTAGGATGTCCTTGCGGAACCGACCGGTCCGCCTCTCTCCCTTCTGTCGCGAAGCCTGCCGGTTCGCTTCACCACCTTCTGTCGCGAAGCCTGCCGGTTCGCTTCACCACCTTCTGTCGCGAAGCCTGCCGGTTCGCTTCCCCACCTCCTGTCGCGAAGCCTGCCGGTTCGACACTCCTCCCTCCGGTTGCGGAACCGAACGGTCCGCCACCCCTCCTCTTGCTCAAGAACATCGGATCGAACTGGGTGCTGTCCGGGATTCAGATCCTGGTCTTCATGGTGCTCACGCGCTACGTGCTCGACACGTTGGGGCAGGGCACGTTCGGCATCTGGGAGTCGATGGTCGCCGCCTGCGGGCCGTTGCAGCTGTTGATTCTGGGGGTGCCGATGGCGACCGTGCGTGCGGTCAGCCAGGGCGTCGCCGACAAGGACCCCGCCGCCGCCAGCCGAGCGTTGGGCCAGAGCGTGACGTTGACGTTGGGCCTGGGCGTCGTCGCTTGCTTGGTCGGCATCCTGGTTTGGTTCGGCTTCGAGTCGAGCATGCTGCAATCGACCGAATGGAATCTGGATGCAGCGCAGATCAGCGACGCGCGCATGGCGCTGGTCGTGCTGCTCGCGAACCTGGCCGCCGGGTTCTGCCTGCGACTGCCCTATGCCGTCTTCGAGGCCAACCACGACTTCGTCGTCCGCAACCTGATCCAGGTCACCGGACTGCTGTTGCGCTTGGGGCTGACGGTCGTGTTCCTCGAGGCCGAAGCGACGCTGTTGATGCTGGCCTGGGTCCAGATCCTCGTCGCCGCGGTCGAGTTCGTCGCCGCTTTGACGATCGGTCGCGCGCGTCACCCCGACATCCGCTTCCGGCCGGCCGCGCTGCAGTCCGCCGCGGTCAAGAGCCTCCTGTCGTTCAGCATCTTCGCGTTCCTGATGAACATGGGCGCGATGCTGGCCTTCCAGATCGACGCGCTCGTCATCGGCAACTGGTCGCATCCGTCGCAGGTCGCGATCTACGGGATGGGCAACAAGATCTTCGAGCCGTTGATCCAGCTGCTGCTGGCGATCGGCATGGTCGCGATGCCGATGGCGACCGCATTGCGCGCGCAGGGCAAGGACGCCGAGCTGCAGGACGTGTTCCTGAAGTGGTCCAAGGTCGCGATGTGCATGGTCGTGATGCTCGGGACGTACCTGTTGGTCATGGGACCCGAGTTCCTGGCCTGGTGGCTCGGCGACGAGTTCGATCCCGAGGCCGGCGTACTGCTGCAGATCCTGATGGTCTCGTTCCTGTTCTTCCTGCCGGTGCGCAGCGTCGCGTTGCCAGTCTTGATGGGCTCGGGACGACCCAAGGGGCCCGCGTTCGGGTTGGTCGCGATGGGCGTGCTCAATCTGGTGATCTCGTTGGCGCTCGTGGGTAAGTACGGCGTCCGCGGCGTCGCGATCGGGACCGCCGTACCCAACGTGCTGTTCGGTTGCGTGTTCATCGGTGTGGCGGCACGACAGCTAGGGCTCACCGCCGGGAACTACGTGGGATACGTCGTCGGCCGCGCGGTGCTGGGGGTCGTTCCGGGACTGGCGTTACTGCTGGGCATCAAGCTCGGCCTCGGCGCGGACGGGTTCTGGGCGCTGTTCCTCTCAGGATTGGCGTTCGTCGGTGTGTTCGGGATCACGCAGGTCATGTTCGTCTGGCGCGGCGACCGATACCTGGATCTGTACGGCCTGGTTCGCGCGAAGCTGGGGCGCACCACCTGATGCCCTATCTCGTCGCCGTACCGATCCTGATCGCCTTGGTGGTCGTGACCGAGCTGGTCTTCCGCGCCCGCAATCGGCGTTTGGGCTACTTCGTGTTGCAGGCGTACTCGCGACTGCGGTTGAAGCTGGACCGCGAGATCCTGCCGGACCTGGAACCCGAGGTGCGCATCCACGTGAACGCCGATGGCGAGCGCGGAGGTCCTTCGCCCGGCACCGACGTCTATCGCGTGCTGGTCGTCGGCGGCAGCGCGGCCGAGTGCTATCTGCTGGATCAGGACAGCCAGTGGCCGTCGGTCATCGAACGTCGTTTGAACGAGCCGCAGAGCCTCGCCACGCTCGGCGAGACGCGCGTGCACGTGGGCAACATCTCGCGCTCGCTGGTCAACTGCGATTACCTGACGATGATCATGGGCAAGGTGCTCGATCGCTTCGCGCGACTCGACACGGTGATCACGTTCGTCGGCGCCAGCGATGTCGTCGCGTGGCTCGAAGCGGGCACGCCGGCGACGATCGACAAGCCCGTGCACTCGATGGACTACGCCTTCAACGACCATCCGCAAGCGACGTTCGGCTGGAGCCCCAAGCGCACCGCGACGTGGCGCCAGGTCGGCCGGGTCCAACGCAAGCTCATGCGCCCCGAGGACGTGCGCGAGAACGTCGGCCGCCGCATCGGCAAGAACCGCACGATGCGCGCGGCCGCAACGACGTTGATCGACGAAGTGCCGGATCCCGCGCCGATGGTGGCCTACTTCGAGGAGCACTTCCGCCGCATGATCCTTGCGGCCCAGGCTCGCGCCAAGCGTGTGCTCGTCGTGCGGCAGCCCTGGTTCGAGAAGGAGTTCACCGCCGAGGAGAACGCGCGCCTCTGGAACTTCGGCAAGGGCCGCCCCTACGAGCGCGAGCTGGACACCTACTACACGCACCGGGTCGTCGCCGCCCTGATGCGCGCGGTGGACGAGGCCGGGTCTCGGGTCGCCCGGGACATGGGGGTCGAGCAGCTGGACCTGATGCCCGTGCTCGAGCGCAGCTTCGACACCTACTACGACTTCCTGCACTTCACGCCCAAGGGCGCCGAGGCCGTCGGCAACGCTGTGGCGGCCGCGATCCTGCGGGAAACTCCGAAGCAGGCAGACGGGGCGGGTTCGAGCTAGGATCGAGCACCTCGCTCGCCATGCCGTCCGTCTTCGAACTCACGGCCCGTAGCGTCCGCAGCGTCTACGGCCTCTTCATCCACACGCCTCCGTTCCTGGACAAGGACGAGTGGTTCCCTGGAGCCGTGCGCCTCGAGGAACACTGGTCGGCGATCCGCGACGAAGCGCTGCGCGTCCTGGCCGGTGTCGACGACGTCCCGCGCTTCCACGAACTGCTTGGCGATCAAGCCGAGATCAGCGCCAACGACGACCTCGCCTGGCGCATGTTCGTGCTGCGCGCTTACGGTCAGGATCAGGCGGGGAACATGTCGCGTTGCCCGCGCACCGCGGAGCTCTTGGCGTCGATGCCCGAGGTCACGTCCGCGACGTTCTCGATCTTGGAGGGCGGCAAGCACATCCCGGCGCACCGTGGTCCGTACCGCGGCATCCTGCGCTATCAATTGGGTTTGGTGATTCCCAAGAGCGACGACGGCACACCGCTGGCCGAGTTGCGCGTCGCGGACCGCAAGTACGTCTGGCGCGAAGGCGAAGGCGTGTTGTGGGACGACACGTTCGAACACGAGGTCTGGAACCGTTCCGATGGTTATCGAATCGTGTTCCTGCTGGACGTCGAACGCCCGCGCATGCCGATCATCCCACGTGCGATGCATCGAATGATCTATGGCATCGTCGGGCGGTCGCCGGGGATGAAGCGCTTCCTCGAGCAGAGCGAAGTGCCGGCGGTCGCGTTGCGCGACCGGGCTTGAGGCTCAGTCCCGCCGACGTCCGAGCAGCGCTTGGCCGACCAAGCCCAGCAGCACGACGTTGAACACCGATACGAGGTGCGTCGCGATGCCGCTCGACACGGCGGCGGCTTCGGTGGCGCCCATCGCCTTGAAGCCGAAGGCCCACGCGAGGTCCAGGGAGCCGAACGATGCGAAGCCGTTGATCGGGAGTTGCGCGGCGAGGATCGACAGGCCGCTGCCGAAGAAGGCTTCTGCGGGCGTCAGGATGTCCAGGCCAAGCGCACGCGCCAACGTCGCCCAGAACAGGAACACCAGGAACCACAACGGCAACGTCCACAACGCGGCGCCCAAGAGTTGTCGGCGTTCGAGCGACGCGAAGGCCTCGCGCAGCTGCACGGCGAAGCCCATCGCCTTCTCGCCCAGCTTCGTGCGGTCGAGGCGAATCGTGCGGGTGAACCACTGGACCATTCCGACCAGACGCTCGCCCTGGAAACAGAGCCAGGCGAACACGATCGTCAACGGCACCAGAACGAGCCCTAGCTGCGTCATCCACGCATGCGACGCGTTGCCCGCTGTGCCCACGACCAAACAGGTGATCGAGATCGTGCCGACGACGCACGCAAGGTCGAGCAAGCGCGAGACCGCCAGCACCATCGCGCCTTCGGCCACACGCCGACCTTGATACCGCTTCAAGAACAGCGGCAACGACGCGTCCCCCACCTTGGCGGGCAGCACGAACGCGAACAGGTTGTGGACCATCACGATCTCGAGCAACCGCGTGAAAGGCTTCGGCTTCGAGTCGTCCAGCAGGCTGGAGAAGCGGCCGACGCGGCAACCCAATGTCGCCAGGTGCACCGCGAACGTGAAGGCGTAGACCTTGGCGTCCAGACGCCCGAGCGCTTCCGTGACGGCGTCGGGACGAATCCCGGCCCACCACAAGAGGAGTCCGACCACCGCGATCGCGATGGCCAACGACAGAACGGTGCGCGCGACCTTGTTCACGCGGCGTTACCGCAGCCGTGACTTCTTGTCGATCAGGTCGGCGACGAGGCCGAGCGATACGACCTGGACCGCCGCGAGGAACAACACGACCGTCTTGTCGCCCAGGTTCGGCGCGTCCTCGACGCGGAAGATGTCCCAGTAGAGGCTGATACCCAACATCAGCGACAGGATGCCGAACAGGGGATAGAAGATCTTGAGCGGACGGAAGTAGAGCACCGTGCGCACGATCAAGCCGGCGAAACCGAGGGTGTCGCGGATGGGCCGAATCTTGGAACGGCCCGAGCGCGTGGCGTAGTCGATCGCGACGTACTCGACGTGGTGCCCGTTCGTCAGCGCGGCGAGGCTGATCGTCGTCGTGAAGCTGAACCCGTCCGGGATGATCGGCAGGTAGCGCAGCACGAGGTCACGACGAATCGCGCGCAGACCGGAGTTCAGGTCCGGAATCGGTCGGCCGGCGAGATAGGACGCGAGCCATCGCAACACGTTCTTCGCCGGACGACGGATCATCGGGATGTTGACCTCGGGACCGATGCGTGCGCCGACCGCCATGTCCGCGCCGTCGTCCACGTGGCTGAGCAACTCGCGGATGCGGTCCTCGGGATAGGTCCCGTCCGCATCTGTGATCACGATGGTCTGGTGCGCCGCGGCGATGACGCCGGTCTTCAACGCAGCGCCGTAGCCCCGGTTGGTGTGGTGGGTGATGACGCGCAGCACGTCGAACTCGGCCTCGAGGACCTTGAGCTTCGCGGCGGTCGAATCGCTCGAGCCGTCGTTGACGACGAGCAGTTCGTAGGGCGCTCCGACGTCCAGGGCGGCGAGGCGCCTGACGACGCCATCGATCCCCAGTTCTTCGTCAAAGGCGGGAACGACCAGGGTCACGCCCTCGGCGGTGTACGGCTTCGTGTCTTGCATCGGGTGGGTCCGGTGGACAGGAGGGTATCGACTCAGGGGCCCAGCTTCCCGAGGACCTTTCGAGTCATCCCGGTCAGAGGCAGTTCCTCGAGTTCGCCCGGGGCCACCCAGCGCCCGAGATCAGGCCGCTTCGGAGCACCCGTCGCCTGGCGCAGAACTGCGCGAATCCGGTGTTTGGTGATCGAATGGCGCAGGTTCGCCAGGACCTCGTCGAGCTCCAGGGGGCCCGCGAACTCGGCCGGGAAGAGGCCACTGAGGTAGCCCGCATCATTCTCGATCTCGCGCGTCGGCAGCTCCCACATTCCGGCCATCCGACCATCCTCGGGACGCTGGACGAGCAGGATCCGGTCGCCATCGGTCGCCAGAGCGAGCTCGAGGGCGACCTCGATGGGCGGCTGCTTGACCTTGGGTCGCGGGCGCTCGGCCACGGTTCCAGCCTTCCTGGAGGCGCAGGAGCGAGCCACGGGACAGTCGTCACATCGCGGCGAGCGGGGCGTGCAGACGGTCGCGCCGAGCTCCATCAGGGCCTGGTTCCAGGCGCCCGGGGAGTCGTTCGGCACGAGCGCTTCAGCGAGCTCCCACGAGTGGCGCTTCAGGGCTGCCGCTTCGAGGTCCAGGTCGAAGAGCCGCGCGAACACGCGCTCGACGTTGCCGTCCACGAGCGCCGCGGGTTCATCGAACGCGATCGAGCGGATCGCGCCGACCGTGTACGGACCGATGCCCGGCAGCGCGCGCAAGGCCGCGTCCTCGGACGGCATGCGCCCGCCGTGCTCCCGAACGATCGCCTGGGCTGCCGCGTGCAACGAACGCGCGCGGCGGTAGTAGCCGAGCCCACTCCATTGGGTCAACACATCGTCCTCGCTCGCGTTCGCCAGATCCTGGATCGTCGGGAAGCGTTCGAGGAACCGCGTCCAGTAGTCGATCACCGCCTCGACGCGCGTCTGCTGCAACATCGACTCGCTGATCCAGATCGCGTACGGATCGCTCGTGCGGCGCCAGGGCAGGTCACGCGCGTGATCCGCGTACCAAACCGTGAGATGTTCGACCAGTCGTCGACGTCGCGCGGCGGTCGGCATGGCGAGCGTCGTGCTCATCGCTGCTTGGCGTCTCCGCGTCGTTCGAGGGCTTCGAGCAGCTTGACGGCGTCGCGCTCGAACGCGCCGGGCAACATGTTCAAGTCGCTGCGCTCGACGTGATCCAGCAACTGGAGCACGATCAGGACCATGCCCTCTTCGGTCGGATGCAAACGATCGTCCTGGAACGGAGACGCCCCATCGCGCGGCCAGGGCGCGCCGTCCCACGGCATCCCCTCGCCGCGTTCGATGCGAGCGATCGTGCCGGCGAGGTCGTAGAAGGTCACCCGCGGACGCGCCGCAGCCCACTCGCGAACCCGCGCGTCGAGGGCATGGATCGTGTCGACCTCGGGCACGAGGTTGGGGCTCAGCATCGGGCCGATCGCGAAGTGCATGTCGGGGAATCCGCACACGACGATCGGCGCCTGGATGCGATCCAGCATCGCGAGGCCCTGCTCCAATCGCGGCAAGCGTTCGGACTCCACGTTCATGCCGTAACCGAACCAGAACGGGAAATCGAAGGCGAAGACGATCGTCGGGTCGTGCGCCAGCGCTCCTTCCACCTGGCGGTTCCCGTAGTCCAGCGGATCCAGGAACGTCATTTCCGAGGCCAGGTCCGCCGGCTCGTCGTGTGCGATGGTGATCGCTTCGTCGAGCGCTTCCGCGAGGTTCACGGGGATGCCGAAGCCTGCGGAGCCGCTGGCGCCGATCACGGCGACGCGGTGGTACAGGTTGGTGCCCGTAGGCTCCGGATCCTGGCGCGGGAGCGAGCATGAGGCCGACAAAAACGTGAGGGCGGCGACGAGGAGAACGGGAACCTGGGAGCGCATGGCGGGTATCGTAGCGGCCCGACCTGGCCCAAGTCCTCGACCTCTTCGGCCGCATTGCGCGCGGCCCCCGACCGAACCATGACTTCCCCCGCGGACGACGCCCGAGCGGCCACCTCCATTCGATTGCCCGGCCGAGACCTGCCCGGATCGGCGCACACGGCCTTCGCCGTGGTCCTGGTGATCACGCTGATCGCGGCGCTCGGTTCGGCTCTGACCGGGGATTGGGTCTGGGACGACCTCGTCCTGGTGCAACGAGCACCGGAAGCCCAATCGATGGGTGCCGCGTTCGGGAGCTTCTTCGAGCCGCATTGGGCGTTCGAGAACAACGGCCTGAACGAGCAGGTCGGGTACTGGCGCCCGCTGACCAAGCTGTTCATCGCGTTGCCGCGCGCGCTCGGAGCCACCGAGGCGACGCCGCATCACCTGTTGAGCCTGTTGTGCCACCTGGCGGCCTGCTGGATGGCCTTCCGGTTGATGCGCCGGTTGACCGGACATGCGTTGTTCGCGTGGTGCGTGACGTTCCTGTTCGCGCTGCATCCGGTTCAGGTGCAGGCGGTCGGTTGGGTGTCGTCGATCAACGATCCGTTGTGCGGATTCCTGGTGCTGTGGTCGTTGGATGCATTCGTCGCCTGGCGCCGTAAAGGCTCGCGAGGCGTACCGTGCATCGCTGCGGTCGCGTGTGTATTCGCTGTGCTCGCCAAGGAACAGGGGCTGGTCCTCTTCCCCTTGCTGGTCGTGCTGGATCTGTTCGTGTTGGGAGCGCGGAAGCAGAGTCGTTCTTGGCTCGCCTACGTTCCTTTCGTACTTATCGGCCTCGCCTACTGGGCCACTCGTTGGTACGTGTTCGGCAACGCCACCGCTGGCTTCGGAGGTTCGATCACGCGCTTCGAGTTCGACGCTGCACGAGCGAATGAGTTCCGCGTCGAGATGTTCGGAACGTTCCTGAGCGCCCTCGCGTGGCCCGCCGAACTACCGTTCTTCCGCAACGTCTGGAAGACGATTCCGGACGGTGATCCGCGGTGGCGCTTGGGATTGGCCTTCACCGCTGTGTTCGTGATCACTGGCGTCATCGCCCTGATTCGACGTCAGGCGCGCGTCCTGGTCGCGCTGCTCGCGATCTTGGCCGTGCTGGCGCCGACGTTGATCAATTACGAAGGCGCGGGGGCTTGGCCGGTCACCGATCGCGCCCTTTATGTCGCTTGCGTGCCGTTCGGCGCGCTGCTCGTCGCGCTGCTGACGCGTTGGTTGCCGAGTTTCGTGTCCCTCACTTTGATCGGTGCGATCTGCGTGATGTTCACGATTCGCTCCTTCGACCAAGCCAGCACGTTCGCATCGAACGAGGCCTTCTTCCGCCGCGCCGTGGCCGAGAGCCCGCTGGTTCCGAACGCTCACAATCAACTGGGCCGGATCTTGATCGATCAACACCGCATCACGCCGGATTCCGAGTACGCGGATGAGGCATTGCTGCACTTCTTGATCTCGCTGTCGCTGGGTCACGACTATGAAGAGCACGCTCTGAAGCTCGGCCCCGAGGACTCGGTCGTCGATCGCCTGAACGAAGCGTTGCAGTTGATCAATCCGAAGGGGCTCGGCAGGCGCAAGAACCCCAAGGAGGACCCGCACGTCATGGTGTCGGTCTTCGACCGCGTCCAGGCGAACCTCGGCCAGGGCCACTGCTATCTGTTCAACGCCGAGAAGAACCCCGAGACGGACTTTGCGCAAGCCGAAGCGATCTTCCGCGCGGTGATCGAGTTCATCCCGACCGACGGAGGAGCGTGGGACGGCTTGGGCGTCGCGCTGTCGGCGCAGGGCAAGTACGACGAAGCGCACGAAGCGTTCGGCAACGCGACCAAGTTCGACCCGGGCAACGTCACGCCGTGGAAGAACATGGCGATCAACCTCTCCAACTCGGGCAAGATCGACGAGTCGCGGCGCGTGGCCAAAGAGGCTTTGTTCCGCGATCCGCTGGACAAAGAACTGCACTTCCTGTTGGCGCGCAACCTGATCGATCTGGGCCAATTCGATCGCGCGGAGACCCAGCTCGAGGAGCTGCGTCGTCTGGACGCCAAGGACTCGGGCGTGCCGTACCTGGAAGGCATGGTCGAGCTGAATCGCCGCAACTGGCCGGGCGCGTTGGAGCGCTTCGACCAGGCGATCGCGATCGAGGAACGACTGGCCTTGGCGCATCAGGGCAAGGGCCTCGCGCTGGCGCAGATGGGCCAGCGCAGTGCAGCCGTGCAGGCCCTCGGTCGCGCATGTGAACTGAACCCGATGTCCTACGTCTCGCACTACAACCTGGCGAGTCTGCTGCTGGCCGATCCGAACACGCGGGATTCGGCCTTCGGTTATCTCGAGATCGCTTACGCGTACTCCCCGGCGGACAAGAACCGCCCTTTGTTGCGCGAGCAACTGATCGTGTTCGTGCAGGACGATCCGGACAAGCTGTACGGCCTGGGCCGCATGGATCAGGCGCGCGGCGACCTGGAAGCGGCACTGTTCTGGACCGAACTGCTGTTGAACGTCCCCAACCCGTGGGGCCAACAGCTCGAGAACGTCCGCAAGTTCCGTCGCGGCAAGGTGCGCACGATGCGTGGCAGCATCCTGGAGCGCATGAAGCGCACGAATGACGCCGCGGTCGAGTACACGGCCGCCCTGGCTCAGAACCCCGACGACCTGTGGGCCAACCACAACCTCGCGGCGATCTATCTGTTCCAGCTGAAGGAGCCGAAGCTGTCGTTGCCTTTGACCCGCAAAGCGCTGACCTTGCTGGATCAAGCCGGCGAAATGGCCCCGGCCGTTCAGTCACGCTTGCAAGCGATGGAAGAACACGCGATGCGCGGTTCGGGCGAATTCATGGGCCCCGAGATCCCGGACAACGTGATCGCGCCGCTCGACGAAGATCAGTAACTCATGACCACACGCAGTGCGCGGAACGTGGATCCATGACGATCCTCTAGTTGGTGCACCATTCTTCGGCATCTTCGGACCTAGGCCGGCCATACGGTGCCTGGCACTGTTCAGTACCTGGTGCATACGGTTCGTGCCGTGCACCCGCAGCCCC
>TARA_R110002126_G_scaffold43475_26_pt1 | contig 10574 bp, 8 predicted proteins | sample TARA_R110002126 | Tara Oceans TARA_R110002126 (sample SAMEA4397536) | marine metagenome | biome: Polar Biome; feature: [DCM] deep chlorophyll maximum layer (ENVO:01000326); material: water (ENVO:00002006), including particulate matter (ENVO:01000060) such as... | depth 30 m
GGGCTCCGGGTACCTGGTATAAGGTGCAACTTAACTGGCGCAATGACGACAGCTGGCAACAGGTAACCGGCTTAAGTCTGGCCGGGGCCCCCGCAATAGTGGTTGGCAGCAATGGCCATATCGCCTGGGGCTTTACCAACAGTACAGCCGACTGGCATGATTTAATCAGACTGCAATTATCTGACGATGGCAAATCTTATCTGACAGCCGCTGGCTGGCAACCGCTGCAAAACCACTACCAAACCGTCAAGGTAAAAGGCGCAGCAGAATACCCATTGCAATTACAGGAAACGCAATGGGGTCCGGTTATTAAATATGGTAAGGACACATTTGCGTTGCGCTGGGTTGCCTATGATGACAACGCTGTTAATTTTAACCTGCTGCAATTAGAGCGCAGTACCAGCACAGAAGACGCTCTGGCCCTGGCTGCTATTACCGGCATTCCGACCCAAAATCTGTTGGTTGCCGATAAAGACGGCAACATCGGTTGGACCCCTCTGGGGCCTTTACCAGGCAGGCAGCTAAGTAACTGGGATACCGCCCAGGACTGGAGTGACGGTAACCACTTCTGGTCTGGTAACCTGAGTTCAGAGCAGTATCCGCGTATTGTCAATCCACAAGCCGGGGTATTGTGGACCGCCAATGCCCGCAGTGTTGGTGGTGAGGCCTACCAGTTGCTGGGAAATGGGGGGTATGACTTAGGCGCCCGCGGCCAGCAGATGCGGAACAGCCTGCTAGACCAGGGGCAACTGGATGAACAAGCGCTGCACCAGATCCAGCTGGATAATCGCGCGTTATTTTTAAGCCGCTGGCAACAAGTGTTACTGGATATCTTAACCCCAGAAGTTACTGCCGAACATCAGCTGACAGAATACCGCCGGCTAGTCAGCCAAAGCAGCCGTTACGCCGCCAGCGATGATATTGGTTATACCCTGGTGCGGCAATTCCGCCAGCAAACCATTGAACAACTGTTTGCTCCCTTATCAGCTTTGCTGGAGCAGCAAGGCAGTCGCAGCGCAGACTTAAAATATTCGCTGGAAACACCGGCCTGGACAATGCTGCAGGCGCGCCGGCCAGACACCCTGCCTGCACAGTACAGCAGCTGGTCACAGTTGCTACTGCAAGCCGTGCTTACCAGTAAGCAGCAGCTGGAACAACGCCACGGCAGTATTGCAGACAGCCGCTGGGGTAAACAGAATCTGGCAAAAATTCGTCACCCGCTAAGCAGTGCGGTGCCGGTGCTGGGAGAGTGGTTGAATATGCCGGAAACCGAATTTGCCGGAGATCGGCATATGCCCCGGGTACAACTGCCGTCTTTTGGCCAGTCGCAGCGCATGGTGGTAGCGCCCGGTCAGGAACAGGACGGAATTTTGACCATTCCTGCCGGCCAATCTGGCCATCCGCTATCACCTTTTTACCGGGCCGATCATCAGTACTGGGTAAATGAAGTGGCGCTGCCCTTTTTACCCGGACCAAAAAAATATCAGTTAAGGTTGGTGCCCGGTGCTTGACTTTAGCCATCCAGACGGATTATGGTGTTTGCCATGAAAATAATTACCCGCATTCCCGGCTTTTTTAGCTTTACCACCCCATAGGGGAGGTAACTGGCCGTGCGTGCACAAATGGCAAGAAACCTCCCCTAAGGGAGGTTTTTTTTTGCGCTTAACTTATGACTTGTAACGTTGACGCTTATTTTGCGTTTTTAAAGGAAGAATCATGGAACTTGACGATATTCGCCAGGCTATCAGCAGTACTGATCAGCAATTACTGCAATTGCTGGCGAACCGACGTGAACTAGCGCTAAAAGTCGCTGAAGCAAAACTTGGCCAGAATAAACCTATCCGGGATCAGAAGCGTGAGCAGGAACTGCTGCTGTCGCTGATTGACCAGGGTAAGGCGCTGGGCATTGACGCCCAGTATGTTACCCGTATTTATCATGTGATTATCGAAGACTCGGTGCTGCAACAACAAGCCAAAGTGCAGGGCCAGCTCAATGGCGAAAATGGTCCCAGCGTGCGGGTCGCCTTTCTTGGTGGTCAGGGCTCTTACAGTTACTGGGCAACCCAAAAGTATTTTACCCGTCGCGCTGAGCGCATCATCGAGCTTGGCTGTGATAGTTTCAATGAAATTGTTCAGGCAGTAGAAACCGGCCATGCTGACTATGCGCTGTTACCTATCGAAAATACGTCGTCTGGTTCAATTAACGAAGTCTTTGACCTGCTGCAACATACCAGGTTGTCTATTGTTGGCGAATTAACTCACCCTATCGCCCATTGTTTACTTGGCATTGCCGGCGCTGAGCTGAGTAAGGTGCGTCAGGTGTACGCTCACCCCCAGGTTATTGCCCAGTGCAGCCAGTATTTGCTGGGCCTGTCGAATGTAAAAATAGACTATTGCGACAGCTCATCGGCCGCGTTTACTAAAGTAAAAGAATTGCAGGATCCAGCGGTTATTGCTATTGGCGGTGAAGCAGGCGGTCAGCTGTATGGGCTTGAAGTGCTGGCCCGGGATTTAGCCAACCAGAAAGACAACGTCAGCCGCTTTATTGTCGTCGCCCGCAAGCAGGTCGCTGTGGCCAAAGCCATACCTGCAAAAACCACGTTTATTATGTATACCGGCCAGCAACCCGGCGCTTTGGTAGAAGCATTGCTGGTTCTAAAACAGCATGGTATCAGTATGGCCAAGCTGGAATCACGGCCAATTCCCGGTAACCCATGGGAAGAAATGTTTTACGTTGACGTATTTGCTAACCTGGCCGACTACGCCATGACCCGCGCGTTAGAAGAGCTGAACAATATCACCAAATTTGTCAAAGTACTGGGCTGCTACCCCAGTGAAGACATTGAGCCGACACAAGTCACGGCAAACTAAAAACAAGGACAGTGGCCGCTGTAAATTTGCTGCGGCCACTATCAAATATTGATTTATATAAGCCTGAATAACCTGCTGATTAATCTATAAAACTAAAACTGATTGCTTTAATGTCCACCCATTTTGCTTGACCACGACTTAAATCGTTTGCAGCATCGAGCATTTGCATATTTGGATGCAATGACATTTGGGTAAAACCACTATCCGGAAAGCGGTCTTCATGGGTCTCCGACGACCAGTTCCATGGACCATCAGCCCAGCCATCAATAACAGTAGTATCGGGTTGCGGATGATTAATATAGCTGTAGATAAACAGCGGTGTGTCAGCATCGACAAACCGAAGTAACGGATGTCTGGTCATGTCAATGCTGAAAAGTAACGTACTGCCATCCTGACTAAGCTGCACCATTGCTTTACTCAGACTACTGCTTGTTGAGCTATAACCCTGTGCTTGTTGCCGGGGAATAAAGTTCCAGATGTTACTATCGAGACCCGATAAGGCAGTTAATGTTTGTTCATCTGTTGCAGATTTATAATGCTGTAGCTGTATAGCAACATCGCCGGCATCAACCACACTATTCTGGTTAATATCAAAGTGAACACCATACTGATACTCCACCCTACCGGTAGCTTGTGCATTACGGTCAATCAAGACGGCATCTGGCAGGTATTCCAGTTCAACGCTAACATTCATAAAACTAACGGTTGAAGCAGTGTCACAGCCGTTTGCAATAATCGGCAGGTTGCCACTAAAAAACTCTAACGTGACATTTCCCTCGGTAACCCGTAAATTTGAGCCATTCAAACTAAAGTTCGATGTAGAGCGTTCACCGCTGACAACATCCTCAGAGACCATTGAATTAGCTGTGCTGGAGACCCTTTTAAACAGGTCCACATCAAAACAGTCCAGATTAGGATTCCTGATATAAGTACTGAGCGATTGCTCAGAAATACCGACGAATGTATCGCTGTCTAACTGCCAGATACCGTAATAATTTACACTAAGTGGCGCACTAACGTTACCGCCGTTGCCACCACCGATATCTGGCTCATCGTCACTGCCACCACCACATGCGCCTAACAGCAAAACGCCTGCCAACGCTATTAAAACGTTACTCAACCGCATTGTAAATTCCTTTATAAAAATTATAGAGAAGTGTTAGATAAAATGACCAGCAATACTGCTGTGGCGGAATATAGCTGGTTTTCCTGCGGCAATATATGGATATTTTGTGGTTTTAGAAAAATAATCGGAACAACGCAATAATCGCAGCAGTATCTGTATGGCCAGGCTGGAATCGCAGCCAATATTCGGTAACCCATGGGAAGAAATGTTCTACGTGGATGTATTTGCCAACCTGGCAGATTACGCCATGCCCCGTGTTTTGAAAGAGCTGAATAATATTACTAAGTTGGTCAAAATACTGGGTTGCTACCCCAGTGAAGACATTGAGCCGACCCAGGTAACGGCCAGATAAGCCGGACATAGCAGGGCCGCAATTATGCGCCCCTGCTTTAATCAGCGAAAAAACTACGATTACGCCCCTCTGCTTTCGCGTGATATAGCGCTTTATCAGCAAGCATGACCAGCTCCTCAACACCAGTAACTTGCTGTCGTAGCTCAACGACACCCGCGCTAAACTGCAGCGGGTACTCGGGTGCCAGTTCCAAACGAACGCTAGCAGCGGCGCTGTGCAAACGATTAAGCACTGTAACAGCGCCATTGCGGTCAGTGCTGTGTAACACCAGCAGAAACTCTTCGCCACCCCAGCGACCTAACAAGTCGCCGGGGCGCAATACCGACTCCGCTACTCTGGCAAATTGCTGCAGGGCTTCATCCCCGGCATCATGGCCGTAACGGTCGTTACAAGACTTGAACCGGTCCAGGTCTAGCAACGCAATACACAAATATTGCTGCCGTGCCTGGGCATGCTTAAATGCTTCTTGCGCTCTAACCATTGTATAGCGACGATTAGCCAGACCGGTTAGCGGGTCGGTGAACGCCATATTTCGGTAAAGACGTCGGTGCCTGATAAGCATCACAACAATGGCGCAAAGCAAAGTAAGTACAACCAGACCGGCTATCAACAAAATTCGATTACGATGTTCTCTTTCTTCAGTCTGTTGAGCCTTGAGCTCAAGGTCCTGTTCTAATCGCTCAACCCGGAAACGAGATTGAAACAGTCGGTTACTGCGTGCCTTTCTGTTAATTTCATGCCGTACCAATTCACGCAATGCAGTTTTGAAATCGGTCATCGCGTCTTTAGTATTGCCATGAGTCTCGTTAATTCGTCCCCTGGTGTCGTAAAAACGATACCCCCAGTAACCTACATCCCAATCTGGCCAGTCTTGCTGTAATGATGAAAGCTGCTCCATCGCCTCACCAGGGCGATTATCTGCCAACAAAGTCGCTGCATAATTAACAACGGTACTGTATACCGTTATATGACGAACATCTTTAAATTGCTGAAGGCTGGCGACACAATTTGTTAGCGCATCTTGCACCTGCCCTAACTGTTGAAATACGTCACAAAGCCCCGCTTCAGCATAGGCCACAGCAAATGAGTTTTTTGCTAAACGTCCAGCTTCTATAGAACGGAGAAATTGCTGAGCAGAGTTTTGCATTGATTTCTTATCCCGCTCACTAAGCCAGGAGATAGCCATCATATATAACTCGTTAGCAGCCATATCGTGCATTTTTTGCGATTCGAAATAATGCAACGCTTCTTCGCTCAACATCCTGCCATAACTACTATCAGTTCTGACAACAATTTGCCCCAAAACAGACGCAGCCTCGGCACGCTCCCATCCAAGCAGTTCAGTATCGGCATTGCGATAAGCACGTGTAGCAAGCTGAAATGCTTCACCATTGAGCTCTACATGATCGGCCATCACAGAGGCCAGGCGAACTTCCATGCAAAGCTTAGAAGCTTGGTTATCAGGCAACGTGGCAATCTGATGCTTCACTGAATCCATTTCCTGTCGGGTAGACTCGGTCAAGTCTGCCCCATACAAGCGAGCAATCTGTAATTGCAGCAATGCCGGGTGGTCCGCAGGCAGCGATTTAGCCTCTTCTATCGCTTGCGGCAGCTCAGGCTTTTCCAGGCCAAGCATGCGTCTAGCCTGGGCTCTGGCGGCTTCGAGCCAGGCACGACGCTCCACCGTCAGACTTAAGTCAGGATTCAATGCCAGTTCTATCGATTGCAAAGCCTGGTGTGGTTGACGACCAATATTCTTGGCTAACGCTTCTATTTCAGTATCGCCGCTGCCCAGACAGCTTGCAGATACCGGCATGCCAACAGACACCAGACAGACTGCGAGCACGAGCATTTTACTACGTAAGATCATCCAGCCTCCCGTACTTCAGATTTCCTGCATTGGCTGTTAACAGTTGTAACGCAGTGGAAAGCTAAATATATGCCATGCAGCTTAGGAAGCAAGTTCCAATTATTCATACAGTCTAATAATACGGTATCAGCAAGACAAAGCTGGAATCACGACTCAGGTCAGCACTAACTAGCGGTAGCTGCTTTCAGTTAATCAGGCTATATGCCGCCAGCACAATAGCGGCAACAGATACAACGGTACTACCGATAACTAACAACTTATAAGTAGTGATTTGCCGCTCGGCCTCGGCTGATGCCTGTTCAGCCAGCGTTATCACCTTTTGCAGTTGTTCTGCCAGGGTATGCAACGACTGGGCATTCTTGGTTACCGCTTGCTGCAGTTCACTGATTTGCTGCGCCTGTACCGGGTCGGTTTTTGTTTCGGCAGGTTTAGAAGTAAAAGCCGGGATAGCCGTAGTGGCAATTGTTGTTAGATAAGGCCCCAGTACTTTGATAAGCGGAATAAGTTGTAATGCCATATAACCTCCTGTGCTATTGCTGATACAGCTCCAGCGGCAAGCCATCCGGATCCTGAAAAAAGGTAAATAGCTTGCCGGTATATTCATCAACCCGAACCTGCTCCACCTTCACACCATTCGCCGTTAAATACGCAACATAATCAGCCAGATTTGTCACCCTGAATGCCAGATGGCGTAACCCCTGTGCTTCCGGCTGGCTGGGCCGTGCCGGTGGTTTTGGAAAACTGAATAGTTCCAGTCTGCTGCCATCAGCCAGTTGTAAATCGAGCTTCCACGACTCACGCTCCGGCCGGTAGTTTTCAGCAATTATCTGCATTCCCAGTAACTTACTGTAGAAGGCTTTGCTGCGCGGGTAATCGCTGCAAATTATTGCCACGTGATGAATACCGCCAAGCTTTGCCACCATTTTGCCTTTCTCCATCAGTCTGGCGCCATTGCCGGGAATGATAATTTCAGAGGATTTTTTTAATCTCAGACTTCAGCTTATCATCTAGGGTAGTCGCCAGCAGCGGCTTTAAAATTGCTTCGGCCTGCTGCCGCTGCTCTTGCGCCAGATAAAGCTGGCTTAACCGCAGTTGTGCCCATTCGTTAAAGTCAGTCATACTGCCGTCTGCAAGAAACGCTTTAAGAGCATCTATACCTTGCTGTGGTTCAGTTTTCCCCAGCACACTGGCCCGGCCCAGCTGATACAATGCCATTAAGCGGTTACGTTTGCCCTCATCATCGGCAACGTCCTGCTTACTGGCTTTAAGGAATTCTGCGATTGCTGCGGCATAATCACGATTTTGCGCCAGCTGAATACCCCGAATAAAATAAGGTTCTGGCCGGCGTTGCAACAGCTCACTGCTTTCGATGAATTGCTCTGCCGCTGCAGTATCTTCTGCACTGAATAATATTTCCAGCTGTAATAGCTGGCCCTGTAACGGGTCTTGCTGTTCCAGCCTGGCAGCGATAGCCAATGCCTGCTCTTTGTCACCACCGGCAATGCCAGGGGCCTGGGCATAGTATTTTCCTAATGCTTTCAGGTAACCGGTATCTGCAGGAGCCAGCGACACTGCTTGTTCAAATGCGTTGCGACAACGCTTTGCATAGCCCAGTGCGCTGAACATACTGGCTTGCTGCGCACTATCACAGCTGGCTCTGCCATACCAAAACTGATAACGGGCGTTATCGGCTTCAATTTTCACCGCCCGGGCTAATAGCTCTTCAGCAGTATCAGCCTGGCCAAGCTCAAGTTCACTGCGACCGAGCGCTGCCAGTAGCCAGGCATCTTTGGTTTTGCGGTTTACGTTATCAGCCAGCAGCACCTTAGCCGCAGCAAAGTCCTGTTGCTGCCAAAGGTCTGTTACTTGTTGTTTCAGATCTGCCGGCGCAGCAGTTAGCCCAAAGCTAAGCAGCAAAGCAGTAAAAGTTACTTGTTTCATGGCTGTCCTTAATTTAAGTGTTAGCAGCATTGTAACCGCTGACAGCCATTTGCCAATGCCCAATACTATCTGGTTACAACTGAATACTGTCTCCTTTAGCCGGGATCAGGGCATTAATACCCAGCGCTTGCAATTCCTGCTGCAATACCAGCTGCGCTTCAGGCTCACCATGCACCAGATAAAATTGCGGCTGCCCCCCGATTGCTTTGGCCCAGGCTAACAGTTCACTCTGGCCGGCATGGGCTGAAAAACCACCTATGGTATGCACTTTGGCTTTAACCACAATATCCTGACCAAACATTTTCACCCTTTTTTCACCGTCAACCAGCCGTCGGCCTAACGTACCTCGCGCCTGAAATCCAACAAAGATCACGTGATTAGTGTTTTTCCACAGATTATGTTTAAAGTGATGGACGATCCGGCCACCATTACACATGCCACTGCCAGCGATAATGATGGCGCCATTTGTTACCCGGTTAATTGCCATCGAATCTTCAACTTTCGGCGTTAGCTTTAACATTGGCAGCAACTTCTGCAAACTGCGCCCAGCACCAATCTTATTTAAGTCAGCTTGATCAAGCACATGCAAATAATCGTCATAAATTTTAGTGATACTGATAGCCATAGGGCTATCCAAAAATATCGCCCGCTGCTTTAGCCTGCCCTGATGATGGAGTAAGGCCAGATAATACAATACCTCCTGCGAGCGGCCGAGAGCAAAAGCCGGTATAAACACGTTGCCGCCATCTTTATCCGCCTGCTCTAATGCATTGGCAAATTCTTCTACGGTATTGTCGAGGGTTTGATGGTTGCGGTTACCGTAAGTACTCTCCAGCAGTACCAAATCTGCCTGATCTATTTCGGAGGGGTCATGCATCAGCACCGTTGCCGGGTTACCTAAATCGCCGGAGAATACCAGCTTGCGCATAGCCTGGTTGCCTTTGACCCATAGTGAAATGATAGCTGAACCAAGAATATGCCCGGCATCAGCAAACTCCAGTTCTAACCCGGGCATTGGCACCAGCCTTTTAAGATAAGCCAGGGGCTGCACCAGCTCACTGACCCGTTCAGCGTTAGCCACTGTCATAACCGGATCATGTTGTTTCTTGCCAGCGCGGGCAGCTTTTTTGTTTTGCCATTCTAAATCTTTTAAATACAAACCGACTGAGTCTTTTAGCAGCACTGGCAATAATTCAGCGGTGCCAGGCGTACAAATTATTTTGCCTTTAAAGCCTTTAGCAACCAGTAACGGCAACAGGCCACTATGATCAATGTGAGCGTGGGATAAAATCACCAAATCGATTTCTTTGGGTTTAAAAGCAAAGTGGAATTTATGCCACTCCCGCACCTGATCGGCGCCTTGGGTCATGCCGCAATCCAGCAGGATCTTTTGCTGGTTGTGTTCAATCAGATAGCAAGATCCGGTAACCTGACCGGCAGCGCCTAAAAAGGTTAAATTGGCTACAGACATGTTTTATCCCCTTTGCAGTGTAGCGGTTTTTATATCGCATCTTGCTTGCTAAAAGATTAGTCTATATCAAACATATTGTGAGTTTGTGGTAATAACCGCGTTGCAGGAGCCTTTATGTCAGACGCCCATAGCCTATATAAACGTCATTTCACTTCAGCTGAAGAATCGCGGGCAGCCATTGCCAGACTGCAGGATCAAGACTCTTACAAGCTGGCCTTTGCCGATAACGATTTTTTAATGCAGGACGATTTACGCCATGTCCGGCTGCAACTGGAATACCTCAAACCACAATTAGTATTAGAGCAACATGGCGTTAAAGCCACCATAGTGGTGTTTGGCAGCGCCCGTTTTCTGGCACCTGAGCAATCGAAAGCGAACCTTGAACTGGCTGAGCAGGCACTGGCTAAGCAACCGCAGGATAAGGGTTGCCAACTCGCGTTAAAACAAGCGCAGCGCAACAGTAAAAACAGTGAATATTATTTAGCCTCGCAGCAGTTTTCACAGCTGGTAACTGAGCATAGCAATAAGCATCAGGACAGCGCGCTAATGATTATCAGCGGCGGCGGTCCCGGCGTTATGGAAGCCGCCAACCGCGGCGCAATGGCCGCAGGCGGCGAGAGTATCGGTTTAAATATCGTGCTGCCTAAAGAGCAACACCCTAACCCGTACATTACTCCGCATTTTTGTTTTCAGTTTCACTATTTTGCCATTCGGAAAATGCATTTTTTACAGCGCGCCCGGGCGTTAGTTGCCTTCCCCGGTGGCTTTGGTACCCTCGATGAGCTATTTGAAACCCTGACCCTTATTCAAACTAAAAAAGCCGAGCGGGTACCGGTTATTCTGTACGATAAAGCGTTCTGGCAACGGCTGATCAACTTCGACATGCTGGCAGAAGAGGGCTTAATCAGCCCAAAGGACTTAGAGCTTATTCAGTTTGCCGACA
>TARA_R110002126_G_scaffold10869_5_pt1 | contig 10572 bp, 11 predicted proteins | sample TARA_R110002126 | Tara Oceans TARA_R110002126 (sample SAMEA4397536) | marine metagenome | biome: Polar Biome; feature: [DCM] deep chlorophyll maximum layer (ENVO:01000326); material: water (ENVO:00002006), including particulate matter (ENVO:01000060) such as... | depth 30 m
CGCCGATGCACCTGCTGGTGTTAACGTGTCTGACGCTGCGTATAGGCTGAGCAAGGGCGGGAAACCAAAAACGGATTCTAATGCGGATTTAAATCCGGTTAACAAAGCAGGTGTAGACCCTAACGCGTGGACGAGGACTGGTATCTTAAATCAAGCCGAACAGTACGTAAGCGTAGACCGCGCAGCTACGCATGGTGATATGGAGGATAACTTTGAAGCCATAGCTACCTTTTGGTCAACCTACCTTGGCACTACTGTATTTAGCCACGATGTAGGAGCTATGATGGCCCTGTTAAAGATCGCACGGCTAAAGGCTAATCCTACCAACGCAGACAACTGGATTGACACCGCTGGGTATATGGCGTGTGGTGGTGAACTTGCTACGCAAAAGGCCCACAAGTAATGGACCTGATAACCTTAGACTTTGAGACGTACTACGACCAGCAGTATTCACTGAGCAAGTTAACCACGGAGCAGTACGTACGTGATGATAAGTTTGAGGTTATCGGGGTAGGCGTGAAAGTAAACGACGGAGAGACGGAGTGGGCAAGTGGCACAGATGAACAGATTAAATCATATCTCAGTACCTTCAACTGGGACAAAGCTATGCTGCTTTGTCATAATACTATGTTTGATGGTGCCATTCTTAGTTGGTGTTTTGATATTCGTCCTCGGGTGTATACCGATACTCTGTGTATTGCCCGTGCCCTACATGGGACTGAAGCTGGCGGAAGTCTCCGCGCGCTATCTGAAAGGTATGGTATTGGTGTTAAGGGGACAGAAGTTCTCGACGCAAAAGGTAAACGCAGTGAAGATTTTTTACCCGAAGAATTAGAGAAGTACGGAGCCTACTGCATCAACGACGTAGAGCTAACGTATAAGCTGTTTAAACTGATGGGCAAAGGGTTCCCCAAAGACGAGATGCGCTTGATAGACTTATCCCTGCGTATGTTTACCGAGCCTATGTTGGACATAGACATCTTCCTACTCGAACGACACTTGGAGGATGTACGAGATCGAAAAGATAAACTGCTAGAAGACGCGCAGGTTAAGCGCGTGGACTTGATGAGCAACGCCAAGTTCGCAGAGTTACTTAGGGGGTGTGGCGTTGAACCCCCGATGAAGATTAGCCCGACTACAGACAAAGAGACGTTTGCGTTTGCCAAGACCGACGAAAAGTTCAAAGCCCTGCAGGAACACGACGACGAACGTGTACAGGCGTTGGTAGCAGCTCGCCTCGGTAACAAGAGTACCTTGGAGGAGACACGTACACAGCGGTTCATAGATATAGGTAAACGTGATTTGCTGCCAGTTCCCGTTAAGTATTACGCTGCCCACACTGGGCGGTGGGGCGGCGCGGATAAGATAAACCTGCAAAACCTACCTAGTCGTGGGCCTAACGCAAAGAAGTTAAAGAACAGTATCATCGCCCCAGACGGATACTCACTAATCGACTGCGATAGTTCGCAGATTGAGGCTCGCGTGCTTGCTTGGTTAGCTGGGCAGAACGACCTAGTGGCACAGTTCGCAGCGGGTGAGGACGTGTATAAGTATATGGCGTCTAGTATCTATAACGTACCTGTATCAGAGGTAACTAAAGAGCAGCGGTTCGTGGGCAAGACTACAATTCTTGGCGCTGGTTATGGTATGGGCGCGGTTAAGTTCCAAGCGCAGTTGAAAGGTATGGGGGTAGAGATTGAGCTTACCGAAGCGCAGCGTATTATAGATGTTTACCGTGAGGCTAACGCCGACATCAACGGACTATGGAAGAAAGCCCAGTACACAATAACGCAGCTCGCTAATGGCAAGGTGGCTAACTTTGGCAAGCGAGGTGTGATTAAAGTGGACGCCGGTAACTCTGCATTAATTTTACCCTCTGGGTTACGTATGTACTACGAAGACCTGAAGGGGGAGACAAACGAGGAAAAGCGTGTAGAATATTCGTATAAAACACGTAGGGGTAGGAAGTATATATACGGGGGCAAGGCAGTTGAGAACGTATGCCAAGCCATAGCTCGGTGCATAATAGGGCATCAGATGATACTCCTTGCCAGAAGATACCCCGTAGTATTAACTGTTCACGATTCCCTAGTTTGCTGCATCCGCGATGAAGAAGTCGAGGAGGCGCGTGTCTACGTGGAGGAATGTATGAGCCAGACCCCCGATTGGGCGGAGGGCTTGCCAATCACTTGTGAGAGCGGAGTAGGTAAATCATATGGAGGATGCGTATGACTAAAGTAGCACAAAAAAATGTTGATGGGGTGGTAGCCGCTAATCCCTTACTGACAGCGGAAGGTTTTGAGCACGGGTTTAAACGGACTAGACCTGAGTATATACCCGCTGGTGTAAACGTAAAACAAATGCAAGGCGCTGTTAATTGGCTTCAACAGGCTGGTCGTAGGGTTACAGTTAACACATCCTGTTCAAGCTACGGCTTAAAACATATAGCTGAGAAAACCGTAGAAGGTAAGTACATATCTAACGGCGCGTTTATCGCAGCGGCTTACTTTCTTGGGTTTAAAGTCGCGCGGATTGGGGACACGCCCAACGCTAGAATAAACATATCTGGCAAGTCGGTTCGTAAGTTACGGGCGGATGTTGCTCTATGACACATAAAGTAGCACCTTGGTCTTTTAGTAAGATCAAAGCATTCGAGCAATGCCCTAAACAATTCTACCATGAGAAGGTACTCAAACAGTTCCCCTTTGTTCAAACCCAAGCGATCTTATACGGGAACCAGTTCCATAAGATGGCTGAAGATTTTATAGGCAAAGACGTACCTATCCCTGAGAGGTTTAACTATGTGGCTAAGGCGTTGCAGTCTTTGAAAGACAAGGCTGGTACTAAGCTTGTTGAGCAGAAGATGGGGATACGGGAGGACTTGGACCCGTGCGGGTTCTATGACAAAGAGGTATGGTTCCGTGGTATTGCAGACTTACTCATCCTGCACAAAGACGTGGCGTTTGTGGTTGATTACAAGACGGGCAAATCTGCCAAGTACGCCGATAAAGGGCAGCTTGAGTTGATGGCGTTGTCCGTGTTTGCGCATTACCCTGAGATAGAGCGAGTACGTGCGGGGTTATTGTTTGTCGTGTCTAAAGACTTAATTAAGACAACATACACGAATTATGATAAAGATACGCTATGGAGCAAGTGGATTGGTAAGTATCAGCAGATGGCTAAAGCCGCAGAGCTGGACGTATGGAACCCACGTCCCAACGGACTGTGCAGAAATCATTGCCCTGTAACAGAATGTGCACATAACGGAGCAAACTGATGCCTTACGTAAACAAGCCGCGCCCATACAAGAAAGAGTACCAGCAACAGAAAGCACGGGGCGAACATGCTCGGCGCATGGAGCGTCAACGTGCGCGGCGTAAGATGGATAGAAAGGGTAAAGACAAAAACAAAGATGGTGTGGCAGACCGGAGAGAAGGTAAGGACATCGCTCACAAGAAAGCACTCAGTAAAGGCGGCAGCAATAAGGACGGGGTAACTGTCCAGAGCCGCAAGAAAAATAGAGCCGCTGGTGGAGCGTTAAGCAAAGGTAAAAAATCACGCTAACGACGTTAGCGTTACGGTTTCTGGAGAACAACGTGGAAATTATGAAAAACAAAGCGCTGCTATTAACGCTGCGCAACCCGAAAAGGGTGACTGCGACTATACAAAAAAGCCAAGAGTTGAAAGACAACGAGGTGTTGGTCAACTGGGGTATAGACGAGGTACACACACTAAAGAACCTGAACATTAACGTACCTTCACCCATAGAAGGTAGGTATGAATGGACGGGGCAGTACAAACCGTTTGCGCATCAGAAGAAGACCGCAGGGTTCCTAACTATGAACAAACGTTCGTTTTGTTTTAACGAACAGGGTACCGGCAAAACCGCCAGTGCTATATGGGCCGCAGATTACCTGATGAAGCAGCGCAAGATAAAGCGCGTGCTGATCGTCTGCCCCCTGTCTATTATGGATTCTGCATGGCGTAACGACTTGTTTACGTTCGCTATGCACAGGACTGTAGACGTGGCCTATGGGTCCAAAAGGAAACGCGAAAAGGTAATCAATGGTGACGCTGAGTTCGTAATAATAAACTACGACGGTGTGTCTATAGTAGAGGATGCCGTAAAGGCGGCAAGGTTTGACCTTGTGATTGTCGATGAGGCTACACATTACAAGAACGTACAGACGACACGGTGGAAAACACTAAATCGTATCCTGCACGAGGACACATGGTTGTGGATGATGACAGGAACTCCCGCTGCGCAGTCCCCTTTGGATGCGTACGGGTTAGCTAAGTTAGTCAACTCCCAAGCAGTTCCAAGGTTCTTCGGAGCATTTCGGGACATGGTTATGTACAAGCAGACGCAGTTCAAGTGGGCACCCAAAGAGACCGCGAACGAAACTGTGCACTACGCACTACAACCTGCGATACGTTTCACAAAAGACGAGTGCCTAGACTTACCTGACATGGTGTACGTGAAGCGCAACGTTGAACTTACCAAACAGCAAGCAAAGTATTATGAAGCCCTACGCAAACGTAACGTGCTGCAGGTAGCAGGAGAGGATGTGACTGCTGTTAATGCTGCGGTGGCGATGAACAAGCTGCTGCAAATATCCGCAGGCGCGGTGTACTCGGACGGGGGCGACACGGTTCGCTTCGATATAAAGAACCGTTACAATGTGTTGAAGGAGGCGATAAACGAGAGCAGCAAGAAGGTTTTAGTGTTTATCCCATTCAAGCACATCATAGACGTACTGTCAGAGAAACTAACCAAAGACGGTATAACCTGTGCTGTCATACGTGGAGATGTATCTGTTAGTAACCGTACTAACATCTTCAAGCGTTTTCAGGAGACTACTGACCCCCAAGTATTGTTGATCCAACCGCAGGCAGCTGCCCACGGGGTTACGCTTACCGCCGCCAGTACAGTTGTGTGGTGGGGGCCGACATCCTCGTTGGAAACTTACGCGCAGGCAAACGCTAGGGTCCACAGGTCAGGGCAAACGTCTAAATGCACAGTAGTACAGCTGCAAGGCTCTGCGGTAGAACGACGTGTATACAAGCTCCTTGACGCTAGAATTGACGTACATGCAAAAATGATAGATTTATATAAAGAAATACTTGACTAGATAGAGCGCTGTTAGTATATATAACAAAATAACAAAAAACTATGGAGAATGACATGGCCGTTACTGTTGAGAAGCTGACTAAAGCATTTATAAAAATGCGCGAGCGCCGCGCAGAGTTGTCTACCGAGTTCAAATCAGCCGACGCTGCACTGTCGGGTAAAATGGATAAGGTAAAGCAAGCGCTATTAGACTACTGCAAGGAGCAGAATGTCGAGAGTGTTAAGACCTCTGAGGGTACCTTCTTCCGTACTATTAAGAACAGGTTCTGGACAAGTGACTGGGAATCTATGCACGCTTTCATAATAGAAAACAACGTGCCTCACTTTCTTGACCGCAGACTGAACCAAGTGTCGGTACGGCAGTTCCTAGAGGAGAACCCTGAAAAAGTACCTATGGGTCTAAATTCAGATTCCGAGTACGTAATCTCTGTGAGGAAAAAATGACAGCGGAAACCGTTATAGACAACGACCAACAGTATCGCACTATAAACGAAGTGGCGGATTATCTTCGGGTATCTCCCGCCACGTTACGTAAGTGGGTCGGCAAGGGGCAAATCCCTGTCGGGTGTTACATTCATATAGAAGGCACGTACCGCTTTCACTTAGAGCGACTTGAGAAAGCGTTGCTAAACAAGAAAGATGATGAGTAGGTATGCCAGACGTAAAACGCATAAGTATTCAAGGCGGCTCTTTCAACGCTGATGGTATCGAAGACGCCGATACGGTTAACGTAGTTATAGTTAACGCTGCGAGTATAGGGCGCGCATATTATGAGGGTGCCTTTGACCCCTCCAACCCCGCTGCACCTACGTGCTGGTCTACAAACACATACGTACCTGCACCTGACGTTACAGTTAGGGGCAAGCAAGCTACCCGCTGTTTGGATTGCTCTAAGAACATCCGTGGTTCGGGTTCGTATGGCGGTAGGGCGTGTCGCTTTTCACAGCGTATCGCCGTTGCCTTAGAAGAAGACCTTGAGAACGTATACCAGTTACAAGTACCTGCCAACTCTATCTTTGGGGCAGCGCTCGAAACCAAGACGCCTCTGCAAGCATACGTAAAGTTTCTCCACGCAAGAGGAACAAAGGTTGCGGGGGTGATAACAAGTATGTACTTTGATACGTCTAGCGATGTGCCGAGGGTACTCTTCAAGGCTTTGCGGCCAGTTGGAGAGCAGGAAACCGAGATTGTTAACAGGGTAGCTGAACACCCTGACACAGTAGCGGCAATTAAGCAGCAGGTATTTATGCCTGATGTAGTACGAACCTCCCCGTTCCAAGTGGAAGACGGGTTTAACTCAAATAGTGATGGAGCCTAACATGGAAAATACTAAGAATCCCGCCCACATGATACGCGGTGTGCAAGCCTTATACCCACGCGTAAACAGCCCGTATCGGTTTGATACCGCTGCTGGCGCTAAAGGTAAGAGTGTACCGTGTGGGCCTATGGACGAAGGAGCAAAATATGAGCTGCAGTTCCGTATGTCTAAGGCGCAAGCTAAGGAATTATACGCAGCTATGTCTGCCGCATATGCCGCTCGTAAAGAAAAAAGCTGGCCTGCAAAGCTCGGGATGCCTTTTGGCGAAGACGAAGACGGAACCTACACGGGCAAAACTGTATTGAAGGCGGCATACGGCGCAGAGACTACAGAGAAGCCGTTGCAGGTAGACGCCAAAAACAACTTGCTGCCTGCTGACTTCCAGTTAACCACGGGCAGTGTGGTTAATATCCAAGTTTCGTTGGTGCCTTATAATATGCGTGACAACGGGGTATCTCTGCGCCTGCGTAGCGTGCAGGTTATATCTTACAAGCCACAAGAAACATACTCTCCGTTTGACGTTGAAGAAGGGTTTACTTTCGAAGACGCACCAGTGGTTACAGGGTTTGAAGAGACCGCTGTACCTGCACCCGCGCCTGCTGACCTTGACGATGTGTTTGACACGGAGCCTACTGTTAAGACTGCTAAAGCCAATACGCCTACTCCAAAAGAAGAAAGCCTTGATGACCTCGTAGAAGGTTGGGACGACTAACCCGACTACTAGGCATGGTTAACATTTAGGGGTCATTTGTTAACCTTCCCTCCACGCCAGACATTCGGCAGGCATTGTTTGTCTGACGTGGATTTCTTTTCTTTGGGCAGAGTAGCAAATCATGGACACTAAAACATTCTTAAAGGCGGTGCTGGGGGACGACGGGTTCTACTGCATATTCGCTGCGCGCTCCTCCGATAACCGTATAGCGCAGAAATTTTACGACGACATTGACACTATGACCCGTGTAGGGGCAGACTTTGATAGCGACGGATACGACGTTTACTTTGGGTTGGGTACTTTAAAAACCAACGAGAACCGCAAGCGTAAAAACGTGAAGGAGCTAAAATCTTTTTATCTGGATTTAGACTGCGGCCCTAGTAAAGAGTACGCAAGTCAACCCGAGGCGGTGGCGGCACTACGTTCTTTCTGCACCACTATGTCTCTACCCGTTCCTCTTATGGTTAACTCTGGTAGAGGCGTGCACGTATATTGGTTGTTAGAGGAAGCAGTACCACTGAGGGAGTGGGCGGCGGTCGCAGAAATACTGAAGCAGAAATGCGTAGAGCATAAATTTCCTACTGACATACAGGTTACGTGTGACGCTGCGCGTATCTTGAGACTACCTAACACACATAACTATAAGCCAGTTACCAACGGGGGCGAACCCCTAGCGGTTAACTTCTACGGCGCTGACTTCCCTACGCCCATATCATTAGCGGACTTCACGGATATGTTAGGCGGGGTACCTATACACAAGCAGCCCTCCCCCGTTCCAGAAGGCGCACCTGACGCGCTGTACGAAAAGCTGGCAGGTAACAAGAAATACTATTTTTCGGAGATAGTTAGCAGAACGAAAGCAGGGGCAGGGTGTAATCAGATAAGGGCATACTTCAAAGACCCCAACAATGCGAGTGAGCCGTTATGGCGGGGAGTGCTGTCCACATTACGATCCTGCACAGATGGAGATAAAGAGACTGCGCATCGCATTTCTAAAGCGTACGAAGGCTATAGCGCCGAAGAGACAGACGCTAAGTGGGAAGGGTTGATAGAGGACAACGGGGCGTATCGCTGCGAGAGCTTCAACGACATAAACGTAGGGGTGTGTGAAGGTTGTTCGCTGCACGGTAAGATCAGGAAACCTCTATACCTTGGTGAGCGTATAAGCGAATCAATAGGTGAGGTCGAGGTAGAGGACGTACCCGCAAACGCTTCCGAAGCTGACACTAAAACATACATTATACCTGTATACCCCAAGCCCTATTTCCGTGGGCAGTACGGTGGGGTGTACGTACGTAGCGGTAGCGGCGAGGATATGGTGGAAGACTGCCTGTATCACAACGATCTCTACCTCACTAGGCTACTGCACGATGCCTCTATTGGGGGTTATTCGGCGGTGTTTAGAGTTCACCTACCTAAAGACGGTGTACGTGAATTTACTATGCCTATGTCTTCTGTGACCTCAAGGGATGAGTTCCGCAAAGTCATATCGACTAACGGCATTGTAGTTAACTTGAAAGCATTGGATAAACTTATGGTATACGCAAACAGATGGATAGACGAACTACAGATAGCGACTGCCTCAGATGAAGCGCACTTGCAGTTCGGGTGGACCGATAACACCATGACTGAATTTGTCCTTGGGGACACGTTAGTAAGTGCTAATGAAACAGACTATAACCCACCGTCAACGCAGACTGCAGGGTTGTTCAGTGCGTTCGTGCCTGCAGGTTCAGAAGAAACATACAAAAAATGCTTGAAGTTCTACAACCGACCGCGATTTGAGCTACACCAATTTATTGTCGGCACGGCGTTCGGCTCTATACTTATGCCTTTGACAGGGCAAAACTGTATGGGGCTACATCTATTCGGTGGTTCTGGCGTGGGTAAGACTACGGCTATGAGAGCAGCGCTGGGTGTTTACGGTGGCCCTGAGATGCTTATGAACCATCACGCAGACACGGGTAACTCCCGAATGAACAGGGCCGAGGTTATGAAGAACTTGCCCCTGTCCTCAGATGAAATGACCAACATCACTTCTAAATTTGCTTCTGAATACACATACGAACTATCCGGTGGTAGGCAGAAGAACCGTATGTCTGGTAGCAGTAACGCTGAACGCTATAGGGGAGACCCGTGGCAGCTCATCGCGGTTAGCTCCGCTAACTCTAGCATCTGGCAAATCCTGCAAAAAGACAAACAATTCCCTGAAGCCGAGATGCTGCGTATGTTGGAATTGAAAGTAGATAAGTCAATTAAAGACCCCTCCCTAACTCCGCAAACCGATAAGTTGTTTAAGGACATTAAAGAGAACTACGGTTGGGCAGGGGTGCCTTATATCCAGTACGTTATAAACAATAAAGAAGAGATACAGAAGTCGCTAGACGCCATGATGGCGCGTGTAGGCAAAGATGCGGGGCTTGCGCAGGAGCATAGGTTCTGGAACGCGGGTGTATCTGCTACTCTTACAGGACTGTACTGCGCTAAGAAGCTGGGCTTGGTGGACTACGATCTGAAGGCTACCTACGACTGGGTAATCAACCTGCTTAAAGCACGCCGCGATCACTTAAAAGATTCCAGCGCTAACGTGGTGGAGACATTGAACAATTACGTATTCGAGCACCAAGGGTCAATCCTGCAAATCCACAGCCTCGTGGACAGAAGAATTACAGAGGGTAGTGGGTTGGACGAGCTTGTTATCCCCGACGCCAGCCCTAGAGGTGGTTGGGTAGGAAGGTTGGAGACAGATACTAAGAAGTTATATCTCCTGCCTAAGCCCCTCAAAAAATGGTGTACCACTCAGCAAATTATATACGAGCAGTTTGTGAAAGACGTGATTGAAGAGTTAGGCGGGGAACGTACCTCTATACGTTTGGGTAAAGGTACACACCTGAACCTACCAGCCGCGCGAGTAGTCGCTATAAACTATTCTGGAGGTGACGCCGATGCCGAAGGAAGTTAAACGCAAATGGGATATAGACCCTGATGGCGTTATAATAAGCGTTAAGTGGAGCAAACTCAAAGTAGGTAACGCCGTATTCATACCGTGTATAGACACCACTAAAGCAAAAGAGCAGCTAAAAGACATCGCTGTTAAAAAATCTTGGGAGTTTACGATACAAATCCGTGTCGAGGACGGTAAATTAGGGTTACGTATCTGGCGCACAGTGTGATATAGAGATTGTGACAACTCTGTGTTGTTCTCCCTCTACTATACCCCCGCCTAACAGCGGGGGTTTTTTTGTTACTTAAAGATGTCTTGGTCGTACTCTTTCAAACTACTTAGCATGTAGTCAGTGTACGTCAGGCCACCGCGCATCTTGTCGCTGGTCGTCTCAAAGCTCTTGCGTGACCGCTCTAGCGAGCTATTCTTACCAGAAGTGGTTATCTCCTGCTTCCGTGCAGCGCGGG
>TARA_R110002126_G_scaffold58568_6_pt1 | contig 10570 bp, 9 predicted proteins | sample TARA_R110002126 | Tara Oceans TARA_R110002126 (sample SAMEA4397536) | marine metagenome | biome: Polar Biome; feature: [DCM] deep chlorophyll maximum layer (ENVO:01000326); material: water (ENVO:00002006), including particulate matter (ENVO:01000060) such as... | depth 30 m
GGATTCCTTCTTCGATGAATGCGTTTTTTACATCATCATCGGACATGTCATCAGGAAAAACATACTCGATCCGATCAAAAACGTAGACACCCGCACCCACGTTATTTAGTGGGGCCAGGATCCCTTCTTCTATGAGGGCACCGTTTATCTCACCCTCAGACATATCATCAGGAAAAACATACTCGATCTGGTTGATAACTTTCGTGGTCATTGTTGTTCCTTTTTATTACCAAGCTTTTTGAAAACGCTTTTCCTTTGAAAAGTTGACCCTGCCTTTTATTTCCGAGTCTTCTACTTTAGGAGCCTTATCAGCTTCTACCTTAGGAGCCTTATCAGCTTTTGCTTTATCAGCATTTGCCTTAGCCCTATCAGCGTTTAGCTTAGCTTGTAACTTCAAAATAGCGTCTGCATCTCCCTTTTCAGCGAGAGATAGAGCTGTATGAGCTACTGTACCTCCCAGAATCTCTACATCTTTATGAGGCCCTGATAGAACTTTGAAGCCGTCCGCCGTCCTTTCGTACTCAGTCTCAGATACATCAGTGGGATCTTTGAACCTGAATCCGACATTACCCATAGTGGGTATGGCTTCTAAGATCTCAGTTTCTTCTTTCAGACGATTTTCCTGTCTCGCAAGCTTGTCCGCTTCGTACTCCGCTTCAAACGATTTCACTTTTTCGGCGCGTTCGGCATCGGTGAGTTTTTGCACATTACCGAAAGGCTTGCCATCCTGAGAAGGTTTACCCGCAGTCTTAGTCTCGTTTTGGTCTCCACGGACGATACCTGCCTCTTCTTCTTTTTGAATCCGGTCATGAGCCAAAGCGAAAGCAATCGCTCCTTCACGAGCACCGGGAGCCACAAAACGCCTTCTCATCATCTTCTCCAGATCAGCGATCTTCCAGTTGGGATTCTTGGACTTTAGCACGTCCAGAATTTGCATAGCGCGCTTTTCAGCAGACGTTTTAGGGGTCAGATCTCCTAATGTAGGTGCTTTTGCATACAACTCATCTGCACGGGAGAGGTACCCATGAGTAGGTGTGCCAATGAATTTTGCATGAGGGTCTGATATATCAACTCCACGCGCCTTCAATTCTCTCAGGGCCGCTTCTTTTGCAGGGTCTTGGATGGCGCCTGTCTTTTTCTTTTCTTCGATTTCTCTCGTGAGATTGGCTACACGAGCTTTTTGGGAGAGATATGTATCATCGAAAAGCTTTTGATCTTGACGCTGGTATGATTTCTCTCGCTTAGCCTTACCGTAGAGTCTCTCAGCGAAGTCAAAGTCTTCTTGTGAGACCTTGTCCATCAGGTCAGATGCATCACCATCATCGCTGAGTGCATTAACGTATGCATCCAAGGCATCTTGCGCGGTGGTGAACGATGATCCGTCTGGTGCCTTTTGGTTTGCGCGGGCGATAGCCGCATTTTCAGCAGCCTGTCCACCCAAATAACCCATCGGCCCCGCATTTTTGAGGGCATCCAAGGCCTGGATAGAAGCATCCTGCTCCATAGCAGCCTTAGAGACCGCTTCGGATGACGAGGGTAGAGACTTTCTATTGGTAACTTTTCCAGCGGCCGACACTACGGGAGATGTGTCTATGCCCCGATCAGCAAGAACTTTGAGGGTCGCTTGGACTTCTTGCTTTGTGGCGGTTCCTTTTCCTTCTGCGTCTACACCAGTGACCACGGCCATTGCCTTCCGTACCAAACTCGCTTCATCGGGCGAGTTTGGTTGAGATTGCTTAGAGATGTCAAAATCCGATGCAGCTTTTAGGATTGAGCTGGGTGCATTTGACCCTGACTTGATGGCACCTGATAAAGCGGTCTCGCTTTGCAACCGCCCAAGATCAGCAGCGTACTTTCCTTCTAAGAGTTTGACCGCATATTGATCAGGATTTACCCTAATCCGAAAAGTCTCCTCCAGCCTTTGCAAATTGGAGTTTTCCTTTTCCAATAAATTCTGCAGTTGTGCATATTGCTCCTGAGAGTTTTTGATGTTGCCTTGAATCTCCTGCCACCTAACGGCCATACGATAATCGGCTGAGAAGGTTTCCATGTATCTGTTTTTACGTGGTGCCATTTTTAGATCCTATTTGCGTAAGGGGAGGGTGCTTCATCTTCACCACCAACCGCATTCAAAAGTTCGGCGTCTGTGGCGAGACCCAGTTTTGCCTGATCCACCTTTAGAGCCTGACGATATTGTGCCTGATCCATTGCAATAGATCCAGCACCCGCCAAACCTCCTGTCACCATGTCGATGATTCCAGCGCGCTTGGTGGCTTTCTGAGATGCCTTCTGTCCTGCGAGCTGCGAAATACGATCCAGTTGTTCAGCCCGTCGCGCTTCATTGAGGGCTTGGAGTTCAGCACCTGCAGCGGCTCCTGCTTCATTCACAGCGCTCTTAGACGCCACATCAGCCAGGAAGATATCCCGCCCACTCATAGCACCACCAGCGGCTTGACGTTGCAGCGCTTGGTCTTGGGAGACTCTCTGGATACCACCTTGCTGAGCGGTTAGCTTGGCTTCGATGGCTCCTTTTTCTCGACGAGATGCCCCTAAGTTGCCTTGACGGCGCTTCTTTCGGAGCCTCTCCAACTCTCGTTCTTCTTCAGACGTAAACATTCCTTTCGAAGCGGCGACTTGGGACGCGCCTTTGGCGATTCCTCCTGCAGCAGCCGCTACTCCAGATGCAATTAAAAGTGCGGTGATCGACATAGTGAAACCTCTCTATAAGGTGAATGTTATCAGGGGTTTATAGGTAGTAAACTTCAATAGCAACGCCCCATGACACGATAGCAACACGATCGACTTGGGCGTATGCTGCTAAGCCGATCGTGAGTGACCCGGCAGAGACCTCATATTGAAAAACACCTTCACGAGCACCATAGCCAGCGCACATCGGAAAACAATTATCCACTCCAATGGGATACGTCCCGGTCCACCCTTCTTGGTGATTTTGAGCTTCTTGGGCTCTCGCGGCTTGGGCAGATGTGGGTGCATTGATGAATGGGGCGAAATACACCAGACGGTCGTAGATATCCACATGACGTGCGGGTGTATATCCACTGGTGTCAGGTCCTACCTCACTTTCTACATACCAATGAAAAAGAAGTTTTGCGTCCCTTCGGATATCCAACTCAAAAGTAGAGTTAGACACAGCTTTCCAAATCACTGAGGAAGAAATACCACCGCCTGTGAGTGTCTTGGTGACGAATGTGAGATTCACGCCGGGAGGGGTGCTATATCCTCCTTGGTGGCCTGATACGCCGTGAATCGTACCACTGTAAGGGGATGATACAGGAGGCTGTACGTGGCGAGTATCGGCCCATGCTGTGGCACCGATGTCTCCCACTGAGATCCCGTTATGGAGATATACCCTAAGGTCATCTACGTTGCCATTGAGGTCAGCCGCAGTAAGGGTTGTAGATCCTGAAAACGTGTTGGGTGGGGTATATGCCATTTTAGCTTAGCCTGTTCACAAATACGGTGATAGCACCTGAGGTGTATTCTAAAGTTTCAGAAGCGGATCCACTGGATACATCGAGGGCAATGTAGTTAGTGCCTCCGTTGTTATACATATGTCCCAAGCCCTTTATAACCAGTCTCAACCCATATATAGTGGTCTGAGACGTGAGTGGCTGATAAAGCCAATTTCCTGTGACGCCTCTCCATCCTATTCTATGTGCGACGATTGACCCTGATATATCACCATCATCAGCCTGATCTGCTCTGGCGACCCATGCGGGGATGATCGTAGTAGCAGCGGTATTTACCACATCTTCACCATATACGGACGCTGTGAAGTTTGTGCTAAAGTCTCCTTGACCGGGAACTTCAGTGAAGTTCGTGAGCGTATTGTCTGTGATGTCCCATTGGAGCCACATCATCCAACACGATGCATTCGTGGGAAGTTTCACTGATCCGCCCGAACCATTATCAATCAGATGATAAGCGATTGATCCGACTTGAGCCCATGGAAAGGGTGATGTACCAAACGTGGGGTTTATCGAGAGGTCCCAATATACCCTCAAAAGTTGCTCGTCTGTCACAGTGAGTCCAGATGCACCCAGATTTGCTACAGTGGGTGTGCCTGTCCCATTATGGACCACGTGAGCGGTTCCAGGGGCAGATGTGGTACATGTCGCTATCACGGGGAGGGCGTGATCGAATGCTATCTTTCCTATGGTGAACGTCTCACCATATGGGGCCATGAAATCCGTGGTTTTGATCTGAGGGAGATCTATAGCCGCGTCTCTCACGTTTTCAGTATCCAGATCAGTTGTGGTAAAATCCGTGAAACTCGCATTCAGCTTTAACGCTGTGGCGGTGTCTCCGGGGTCTACCGTTTCGACTTCTATATAAGGCATCTTATCTCCAGCGACCGATTGCGAAAAACTTTTGACCGTAGACATGGGCCTGCGGTATATGTGACGCCGTGGTGTTTACCAATGCATCATCTACTCCAAACTCGGGCAGTTGAAACTGAAACTGCGCCGCGTTTGCACCAGCGGGGAGTTGTTTAGTCCCGAAAATCCTGAAACTTTCGTGGGAAGTGATCCCTTTTCTCTCAGCTACGACCACACCATCGAATAGAATTCTCAGATTCAGGTATCGCGGCGTATTCTTTTGGCCCGCTGTATCGGAAAAGCTTCCATAGATATACCCCTGACCGCTCCACTCAATGAATAGATTCCCACCTTTAAAGCCTGTGAGGGTTGTGGTAGATGCATTGCACCAGCCTCCTACGGCCGTTTGAGCGCTGTAGCATTCGAAACATTGGTCCGCCACACCGGTGTCAGTGGCGATAGATTGTTCACCATCACCGATTAACTGATCGAACCAAACCCGATGAAGTGCATATGGTTTGAACACAGTTTCATCTATACATGCTGTGGGGAGCTGATCACGGGAGAGAGACCCCACGCTTTCACCCATGGCGGTGATTTCGTCATTGATAATTTCAGGAGAGAGGGCTGATCCAACCCTAACTTCTCTTTGGGTCCACTTTTTCATTAGCGTTTTCCTGCGATGACTTTGATGTTCTTGGATGTGATCTCGTCTTCCCACCCCAGGATGATTATGTCATCGGTGGTGGAGACTTCCCAGGCATATGTACTACATGAATAATTCGCGATGGCGATTCGAATAGGCACCAACTTCATGCTGCTATATGCGGCTGTACCTACGATAGCGGTATCCAATACTGGGAGGAGGGGACGATCGGGAGGTTGGCATATGTATGTCTTCTCATATGTATACGTATCTTCAAAGTCTTTATACCACCGTATATCTATCTCAGCACTGCCTGTGGTCATTACCCATAGAGTCGAATATAGAATTTGCTTTTTAATCGACAGGTCTCCGAAGTCATTCCATGCGCATTTATACTTAGATGTAGGGGGATCTTTCTGTACCCACACATCTGCTACACTCTTCTCTCCCATTTGACGGCGATGGGATATGATAAATAGCCCGGCTTGAGTCGCTGATTGAGATGGATTGCCCGTATGGTGTCCGAATATCAACGTGCCATCATACAGGGTGTCGATACATCCAACTGGGAAGCCGCTACGGGTGCTCCAGGGACTTAGAGAGGGAGCCTGTGTCAGCATACCCACATGAAGCACCAAGCCCAGGGAGGGACGTTTACGGCCGTTTGTGGCCATGTATATATGAAACTCCTCCCATTGATGTGAGTAGACTGCCACTGCTTTGGGTAGAGCGGTCTTAGAGACCTTCCTCATAGAAGTGGGGAGATTTTTAGTGAGTGGGACCACATCAGCTACAGCACCACCTTGGACACCACCTGTGACGGCGTACACTTGGGCATCATGTCCCAAGAAACAAACTCCTACACTGGGTACGGTCTTCACAGTATGGGGTGATATCGTACCCACATCATCAGTGAGGGTGGACACATAGTAAGATCCATCTCCTGTCTTCTGGACGATGTCTATGCCTCTCTCTCGAAAGATTAGTAGAGACCCATATGAGGGATGGATCTTAGTGATAGACGAACTCAGCCTGAAGTAGTTTTCCAGAGGGAACGTTTCTATCAGTCCGCTGGCACTATAGACCAATGTGGTGGATTCGTTAGGTCCACCATCAGCCCAGACTCGACCATCCCAGAAAGCTGCTACACGAGCTTGGGCGGGGACCTGTCCATATGTCAAGGGTGCAACGATACCAGAGGGAGACCTATGTGCATCTACATATATATCTGAGACGTTTTCACGTACGGTGTCCAAGTAGTAGAGCGTTTTATCACCGGGTGTCCCCGAGATCGTATCGGGTGAGAAGTTTTTAGTCCGGTAGATCTTCCGGGCCACTGTTCCGTCAGGTCCTATGGGGATGTTTAGCACGACAGCGGCTCTGAACCCCGCTGAGGATCCTGGCATGTCCCACGTGAGTCTCGTCACTGGCGATAGTGGGCCTTCGCTACCCGTAGACGTGATAAAACTGACTGCCCATTCAAACAGCGAAATGTTTCCGGGTGAGGTTCCCGCGTTTCCACCGAATCCCACGCCCCACTGACCTTCATCAGGGATGGAGTTTGGATTAGATGTACACCAGAGGGCCGTAGCGCCCGCTCCTGCGTCCGTAGGGGATGCAGCCGTACTCATAGGCTTGTGAGTATGTATGTGGACTGGAGAGGGTGTTACGCTCCCGTATGAGCGTTTGCAGTTTTGAATCGTGGTAGATGACTCAGAAGATGTACCTAAAGGCCATAAGCTCACCAACAAGGGCTGATCTACTCCATTCGTCACCAAAACCCCATGAGGTGTAGATGTGTAGGTAGAAGCGGGTTCCGTGATGGTGGGTATGTGTCGATCAGACGCTATGGTGCGTAATAGAACGGCTCCCGCTGCATCATAAGCGTAGTATAAGGTCCCGTCCGCTTCGAATAAGATCTCTTGTCTGGCTCCTCCTGCCAACGCTTGGTGGACGTAGATGCTGTAAACTGCTCCCACACTCGCAAAGGCTCCCATCCCATTGCTGAGATCAGGATCGAACTTTTCATATCCAAGACGCGTGCTCCACCCACTCTCCTCTCGTGTGAGATTCTGGGCGATGCTCGCATTAGATGGATCTTGGGGCTGGAGAGTTTGGATTCCTCCAGCCAAAGGATGGTTGACTTCGGTACCATTCATGGAGATTTCCTGTGCGTTTTTATTGCTGAGAATGTTGATGCCTACGACCTTATTAAAAAAGCGTGTACGCTACCCTCTATAATTAATTATAGAGGGTAGCGTACACGCTTTTTTAATAGTGAGCTATTCATGGGGATTCTCATCAATAATCTGGAGGGTAGAAGGTGCCTTTGAGACACCTCAGAGTTGAAAATAGACTTATGGGGTGAACGTGATCTTAGGATAGGAAGGAGGTCCGTCATTCATCCCGCCCTTCACAATCCTGCGAGGGGGAGCACCCAAGAAACGCTGTTCCATGCCGCGAAAAAGCACCGATGCCTTTTTAGCATAGACACCAGCGAGAGGAGCCGCATCGTGCTTGAGACAAGCCTCTTCCAAAGCTGCATAAGCGATGATCTGACTAAAACCGTCGGGAATCAGCGGTGTGTCCTGATCTTCGAGCATGGGCTCAGGAGAGACCAGACGACGAATCCTAAACTCACTCTGAGCAGATGGGTGAGGATATAGCTGGAAAGTCTGATAAGCGCCATTACCCGCCATATACCGGATAGACTCAGATTCAAACAATTGTGTCTGGAGAGTGGCGACGGATGTATCAGGGGAGAGAGTCACACCACCTGCAGGAGAGATGGTATCGACACCAGCGGATCCCACTGTAGTCTGAACCAAACGTACAGGGGAGTAGATCCCTTCATCGGGACACGTGAAGTAGAAACGCCTGTAAAGGCCTGTAGAATCGTTCAGAGTCTCAGGGGTGATACTTAGTTCCTCTGTGTCTGTAAGAGTCACTGTATACACCCTGGAGAGCCCGGATTCAAGTCCTCCAGCCACACCCACACCATAGACGTTGGGTGATGGAGTTTTTAGGTTGATGACATTCACCATATAGATATTGAGCGTCCTGACCCCCTGACCTGCACCGGGTGTTGCAGTAGACACACCACTCACAGATCGAGGTGCGGGGACTCGAATACTCTGTGAGGGGACAAACGTGGAGGGTGTGCCTAAGAGTTGTACATCGTTTGTATATAGATCTCTCTCAGCTTTTGTGAGATATGTTTGTGGGCGCGCTTGACCATCCGTCAAATCAGATACAGCCATGATTTGCTGAGTATCCGCTGGTAGTGGGATATCTCTCATTTTGATTGTAGCTGTGTACGTGCCTGAGACTGCTTTGCAGAGTGTGGTAAAATGACCGAGGATAGTGGATTCCATCCAAGCGATTCTCATCTTGATTTTATTTCCAGTGGAGTCAGTAAACTCAATCTTAGCACCATCCCACTTAGACCCCGGAGTAATGGCATCAGTGGATACGGAAAAAGACGTACCTGAGAAAGATACAGACCCATTGGTGACTGTGATTGAGTGAGTCTCATCAGTGTAAACGACCGTAGAAGCTTCCTTCTGAGAAAAATCCCAAGGACGATCCGTCAATAGCCGCTTTTGGACGGCATTGATCAGTGAATTCAGTTGCTCGCGATAAGTTTCGTTGTCAGGCTCATAGTCCAAAGCGGTCCCAACGAATGCGCGTAGATCTCCCAAGTTCATGATATGTCTCCAAAAAGAAAAGCGATAGTGATCACACTATCGCTTTTCATTAGATGTTTATAGAGTGGGTGATATCACCCACTCTATAGATGATTAGAAGGACTTGATTACCCAAACAGCGGCGAGATTTGCTGTATCAGCTTCGAGAGCGATACCACAAAGCTTACCAGTGGTCCCACTTGAACCACCCGTTGAAGGAGCCTCAATAGCAGCCTCACCTGCGGTACCAATAGGTCCGATTAGAGGGGAGCCCGCAACCGTAGCAGCAGCAACCGAAGCGGAAGCGCAATAGCCAGCGGTCACGACGCGAACGCGCTGGCCAGCGGTCACAGCGTCCAAAGAAACGCCAAAAGCAGCCGCGTTTCCTACGGTAGCCACGCCAGGAGCTTCGATGACGTAAAGAACTCGATCAGCGCCAGCCTGCGATGTGTCAAAAGAGACCCAATCACCGACAGCGATAGTACCGCCTGCAAGGAAGGTTTCGACTTCTTGACGATGTGAAGTAGATCCACTGACGCCCGAATCGAGTACCTGAATAAGTGTAGAAGTAGCCATTATATTTCTCCAAAAAGGAAGTGTTTACAAACTATATACAGAGTGGAAGATGTGGGTGGGTTAAATCACCCACATCTTATGATTCGGCTTATGCCTCAGCGTCGAGCAAAACACCGTGCGAAGCAAGGTGAGAAGTGACAAGTTGCATACGGCAGTAAACGCTGGTGGCGAAGGTCTCGGAACCGGGGTTCTTCTCCAAGTCGCCTACAGCGAAGTACGCATCCGAATCCGTGTATAGTGCGAAACTATCGCTGGAAAGCGCGTATGCGGAGATAGCCTTAGCAGGAGTAGCACCAGTGAAGCCCAAGTTGGGTTCAATGTAGATCTTAGCGCCGCGCCAAGTCGCGACCATCTCGCTGGAAAGACCCTTGTACCCTTCGACACTCACGTACTGAACAGCATTCTGGACAAGTGCCAGGAATGCATTGTAGCAGTTGAGTGACATGAAGATCATGTCAGGAGCCTTGCCTGAGGGCGAGTTTACCATAGCGGAGTTCATAAGACCGTCAAGGTGAGCCAAAGTAAGGGTACCACCTGCATCTTCGATGGGGTTATACCAACCATCAGCCTGGAAAGTGCTCTTAGAGAGACCACCAACGGTATTTACCTGCGAAGCCTGAGCAACGCCTTCCAACCAACCGGTAGCGACCACTGCCGAAGCCGATGTGCCCATACCGTTTAGAGTTTGAAGATCGGTAAGAATGGCAGAGGTGCCCTTGAAGATCTGCAACGAGACTTGCTTTTTCATGTCCAACATCACGTTTTTCATCTTGGCGTCGAGAATGCTCACCATGGCACGGTCACCACGAGAAGAAAGCTGCTCTGAGCGAGAAAGAACGATAGGAGCGGAAAACTCTGCCCAATCGAAAATACCGCGCTGGAAAGGGTCGGTAATCGCCATGTTCATGGGTTCGAAGCCATTGCTGTACTGCGTGATCGAGGAGTGCGATCCAAGGACTACAGGCTGCTCGATACGTGATCCACCTTGGACCTTGACGAGATTACCCGCACGGTCGATAGCAGTGAAAAGAGGATGTGAGAGAAAGCCGCTGTCGACATACTTATCGCGAAGGATGGGAAGAGTAGTCGATAGAACTGAACGGGGAGGTGCCATGTGTATCTCCATTGAGATAAAAAGTTAAAATCTACTGAACTTTTATTGGCGTGTTCTCGAACTGAGAGTGCTCTAACGTACATATGTGTGTTGGGCGTGTTCCTAATGGAGTGCCACTAACTAAGGTAGGTAAATCTCCTAAAAAGAAATCTATCTATCCCTAAAGGAATATCAACCCTTTATAATATCAAGTACTTAGTGATACCCC
>TARA_R110002126_G_scaffold256187_2_pt1 | contig 10568 bp, 13 predicted proteins | sample TARA_R110002126 | Tara Oceans TARA_R110002126 (sample SAMEA4397536) | marine metagenome | biome: Polar Biome; feature: [DCM] deep chlorophyll maximum layer (ENVO:01000326); material: water (ENVO:00002006), including particulate matter (ENVO:01000060) such as... | depth 30 m
CTCCTGGCAGGAGTGGTGTGGCTTCATTCGTTATGCACAGTCCTTTTTAGGCAGTATGGCAGCTTGATGTTGTAGGAAATTCAAAGATTGTTTGAGTGATTATTATGCTGAAAAATCAGATGCTTCACGAAGTAAGATGTGTATGTGTTTCAGTGCTAGCTGAAACAAAGGGGTAAATATTTTTCTCTGTGCTTTTGTTTGGGGCAAGGTTTCAAAAAAAAGATGGATCTATATTGGGTAAACTCTAATCTGTTTTTGCAAAGCAAGCTGATCGTGCTGAAGATTTAGCTCTCTAAAGGACAGGCTAAAGCTAAGAGAACCGAGTCTCATCTGTGATCGGCATAGGATACATTCTAAGGGGTTGAATCCAAGTTTCTGTTTGACAAGAAATTGCCAAGGGTATTTCAAATTCTCTTTGGGTTTGTGGTTGAAAATTTGATTCACGATAGGCAAAAGCTTACCTCTGAGCCGATTGCTTAAAAAACCAAAATATCGAATCATCCTAAAGTATCGCTCAGGAATGTGTTGAGTAAATCGGTCAAAAAAATCAAATACCTCCATTTGGATCATGTTGTTTTTCTTTGTTCGATGGTCGAGGTAGTCAAAGATGACGTTTGCCCCGTCGTAATGCATGAGCCTTGCATTAGAGATGGCCGGTCGCGTGATGTATCGCCCGAGGTATTCAATATCTTTCTTTGGGTTCTTATGCGGTTTAGCACAGTGCACACGCCAGTATTTGTCGTATTGTCTTTCGAGTAAGTGAAAAATATTTTTTCCATGCAATTCGCCGGGGATTGAGAGCAGTCCGTGAATCATTCTTTTTCTAACGAGTGTGATGACGGCGTAACGCCAAATGCTCATCAGTGTTTTACTCTTAAAAAAGAGCGTTCGCCATTCGTTGTTTTTTGTGAGCCCACCACGTGTTACGGATACATGGAGGTGCACATTCCAATTTAGTTTTCTTCCAAAGGTGTGTATGGCCATGAACATACCTGGCATGACGTCTTTTTTCTTTGCTATTTTTTTCAAAGCGTGTGCGGCAAGCTTCGGTAGCTCATTAATGAGGCGCCGGTCAGTTTGAAAAAATGGCCATAGATCAGATGGAATTGTGAAAGTCACGTGCTGCCATTGGCATGGAGGCAGGGTGTTTTTTTGTTTAGCAATCCATTTGTCAGTAGCCGTTCTTCCACAGACGCTGCAACTTCGATCTTTGCAACTAAACTTCACACGCTTGATGTGCGTGCATGATGAATCTGAGCAGTGGTACTCGGCATAGCCCCTGGTATAATGCTTGCAGCTTAGGATCTTTGTGATGGAATGAATGACCGCAGGTCGTATGGCATCTTGCTCTTCAAAATACTTACGGTAGTAGTACCAGTTTTTATCCCTCAACAAAAGCGATTTAATGGTTAGCATGAAGTGGTGACTGTTGATTGAGGTAATAGCATGGATGTCAGACCGAATTAAATTCGGCGCATGTTAAGGTGATTGAGGTCATTATTCAATGCGTTAAAGCAGTTATCACGCGGTTAATGCTACTTCGGTGGTTATGCATGGAACTGATGGCAGTGATTACACCAAGTTGCCGACGATAGTCGGCCTAAGAAGCGAAGCTTCGTCTTGTGATGAAAGTCGAAGAAAAAGCGATTAACTTATCCGAAGCGGTCAAAAAATCAGTTGAAAACTTTTTGTCGTTACCGGAAACTCAGGGCGTCACCAATCTGCATGATATGGTTCTTGAGCCAATAGAGCCTGCACTGTTTAAATCCGTCATCGAGCACTGCAAATACAATCAAAGCAAAGCAGCTATTGTGCTAGGTTTAAGTCGTGGTACGTGCCGCATGAAACTGAAGAAGTATTTTGATGATCAGTATTGTGGAAGTCGTGCGGAAGATTGATTAAAGCCAATAATTTCAGATATATTTTAATTTGTGCATCTCACTCCAGCGCTGATGCAACCTACGTTATACTTGCTACATTATCGCAACAGATCTGCTAATTTAGAATGGAGGCATCATGTTTTCAACGCATTGCAATATTGACAAGACCGATCGCATCAATCGAGCCGTGATTGGTTTATTAATTTGTATGGCTGTGTTGCTTGGAATGGGAAAATACTTTTTTATGATTCTCGGTTTGGTGTTGATCGTTGAAGGGATGGTCGGTTGGTGTTCCATTCCTTATTTGATGAACAAAATTAAACATCATAGAAAATTATGAGTGCGTGGTATACGTGCGATAATGATACTGTCATCGTTAATCTTTATGTTCAACCAGGTGCAAAGCGCACAGAAGTTGTTGGTTTACATGGTGATGAACTCAAAATTCGATTGACGTCACAACCTATTGATGGACGCGCAAATGATGCTTTATTAAACTTTGTAGCGAAAACGTTTGATGTACCGCGACGTAAAGTCGCGTTAATACGGGGTGGTAAGTCCAGACATAAAAAAATTGTAATTACAGGCAGCAAAATTGAACCGCCATCTATTTTTAGCTAAATGTTGGGGTTTTTGGTGAGCACGCTCAAACGATAATCACTGATCACGATACGCAAGAATACCCGGTTGGGATAAATAGATTTAAAAATCTTCAAAAATATTCCTAGAGCTGCATTGAGGGCAGCGGGATGCCATGATCACGGCGCCTAAATTACAGTACATTTCAGAAAATTCATCATGCCCCAATTGTTTTTTTACAACGTGCTTAAGTTCAATGTAATCATTGTCTGTTTCTGGATCGGGTGTCACCAAAAAATAATCTGTTGGAATAGGACCATCATAATAACAGTCCATACATTCAATAGCTCCGAAAGCCAATGCTTCAGGATCGATTGTATCTGGTTCGATCTTAGAAATTTTAATCATATAAACAACCTCACTTTCTTCATAATCTAAACTGTATCGACAGTGTCGTAAAAATTGATTTTTTTGGACATTTATTGATAAGCACTATGTGATTTTGGCGACGTAACACCGCATAACCACTTAAAGTGGACAAGATTACTCCTTGAAACGCTCAAAGCAAGATGTTTTTCATTGAACGTAGTTAAATAGCGGAGTTTCGGTCTGTCGTGGTGGCATTCACAGCGTACACCAGCTTTCTCACAGTCTTATCCCCAGAATTTGTGGATAAGCGAAAGATAAGCCCTGAACCTAACAGGTGGTTCTTTGTTGATTTCCTGTGTTTAGTCGACAAACCTCATTATTACTGACTTACGCTTGTTGTTAACTGTTATCAACAGGCTCTGAATAATGGTTTGTCGGAATAATAAGTTAGCAATATTGTCTTTCAGGGACTACACTTGATTTATGTTACACAAATCAAAAGTGAAGTCCTATGGCACGAGGTGGAACAAGAGTTGGCTCTGGTCGCCCAAAGAAAGAACCTACGGTTGTTGTCCGTATCCCTGAATCCAAACAGCTTTTGGTTAAACAATGTTTGATAGGCACTGACAGGATAAAAATCCCGCTTTATAGCAGTTCTGTTTCTGCCGGATTCCCGTCCCCCGCAGATGATTACATCGAATCATTACTCGATTTAAATGAATATCTAATTAAGAAGCCGGCCGCAACGTTTCTTGTACGCGCAAAAGGTGAATCAATGCTGAATGCAGGTATTCAATCTGGAGATATCCTCATTGTTGATAAGAGTATAACGCCTACGCACGGTAAAATTGTGATTGCAGCCATTGATGGTGAGTTAACGGTTAAACGGTTGTATCAAATGGAAGGGGTTACTAAGCTTCAACCCGACAATCCAGATTACAATGACATTGATATCAATGCTTTTTCTGAGTCGGTTATCTGGGGTGTTGTAACCAGCGTCATCCACAAGGTGTAAGATATGTTTGCTATCGTTGATTGCAATAATTTTTATGCTTCATGTGAGCGTGTTTTTAATCCTCGCCTTTCAAATCAACCCATCATTGTCCTATCAAATAATGATGGCTGTGTTATTGCTCGCTCGAATGAGGCAAAAGCGCTTAATATTAAGATGGGCCAGCCTTTCTTTGAAATTAAGCGGCTATGCCAATCAAAGGGGATACACGTATTTTCATCGAATTATGCACTGTATGGCGATATGTCGAATCGTGTGATGAGCATTTTGGAGGAGAACTGGCCTGAGGTTGATATTTATTCGATTGATGAAGCATTTTTAAACTTAGACGGCCTTTCTGAATCAGACATGATGCCTTTTTTCCTTCAACTACATGAAAAGATTTTGAGATATACCGGTATACCTGTTTCGATTGGCGTTGGAAAAACAAAAACGCTGGCTAAGCTTGCGAACCAAATTGCTAAAAAAGACTTAAAGTGCTCGTATTTTAATATTACCGACCAAGAGCACTGGTTGTATCAAAAACATGTATCAGATGTTTGGGGGGTAGGGAGGCAATGGTCCACCAAACTGATGCAACGTGGAATCAATACAGCAGGTGAGTTAAAAGACTCTTGCCCGAACTATATGAAAAAGCAGTTTAACGTGACGCTTGCTCAAGTTATCTTGGAACTGAGCGGAACATCTTGTGTTGTCACACATACGCATGAAGCCAAGAAGGGCATCATGAGTTCACGTAGTTTTTCTACCACAGAGGCAGAGTTCAACCCGGTAATGCAAGCATTAGCGTCTTTTTGTGATGTTGCTTCGGGTAAGTTAAGAAAGCAGGGGTCTGTGTGTGGGCGGGTTGGAGTTTTCTTAAGAACCAGTCAGTTCGGAGCTGATGTTAAGCAATACAAGGGCTCGAGTAGTATGAAGCTGGCTTGTCCAAGCAGTGATATCCGCCTAATTACTCACACGGCACGTACGATACTGGAACATATTTTTAAATCAGGATATGCATATAAAAAAGTAGGCGTATATTTGGATGAAATCACGCCAAAGAATCAACAACAGCTTGATATATGGAGTGAAGCTCCAAAATGTTCCGATACGCTTATGCAAACATATGATCTTATTAATCGGCGCTTTGGAAGTTCCAGTATTAGTATTGCTTCAAGCGGGTTCAATCAAGTAGAACTATCTAAACGACAATGGTGTTCGCCAAAATATACAACCAGCTGGTCGGATTTGCCGGTAGTGAAGCTTTAATTATACCTATGTGTGGCGCCATTACTAAAACTATCAAAGCGCCACACACAACTCATCGATAAACATCTTTTCTATGACCTACGTGTATAACAAGTATTACAAATTGATCATCTTCTATTTTTGCTAAGAGGCGATAATCACCGACGCGATACCGCCAAATATCACTGAGTTTTCCGGATAGTGATTTTCCCAATAGGCGAGGGTTTTCAGCAGGTAAGATCTTTTCTTTGATGTATTGTATAATTTTTTTCTGGGCCGTATGTCCAAGCTTCTTTAGGTCCTTTTCAACGCTGGTGTCGAACTCAATCTTCCAAGTCAAGTCGACGCTCCATTTCTTCCAAAGATATTCTTGGGTTGTTTTCTTCAAGTCGAGATATGGCAATTAAGCGATCTTCATGATCATCTAAAAAGGATGATAATGCTTGTTTCACATAAAAGCTTTTAGAACGGTGCGTTTCCTTTGAGAGTTCTGATAGCCTATTCTCAAGCTGCTCGGGTAATCGTACGGCTAGCATGTTTGTCTCCATAGGTAATTCTTACTACAAGTATAACATGTAATGCATGTATTACAAAAAACTTGCTTCGGTGATGGCTGTGTTCATTTAGAGTATACCCTAGACTGACGTCGGCAGTTTCTCCTAAAAGTGTCAGAATAGGCTCTTGTTTTTAATTATCTGACGGTTTGTGACGAGGCTTATAGATTCTAACCTGACACTGGTGCGAGTTTACGCTCGCAAAAATACCCCGTCGAACCTGTTGATGATGGCGCAAGTCATCTGTTTTCATTTGTCAGGGCTCGCACAAACTTAGGATCTTCTTCAGTCCTGGAAGCAAGATATGCCGTTATTCTATCTTCTATTGCGCCACGTTGAATATAGTCATAATCACTATACCTTTCATATAATACAACGCGTACGATTAAATTTAACTCTTCGGGTTCTAATGGATGTCCTGGAATGGAAAAAGAAGGTGTAAAAAAGCTTAAATAACTTTGGGCTTTAGTCGGGTAGTTAGTTCTCAGGAAGTGATTGCGTAAGGCGTTAAGGCTATTGATATCGCACTTTCTACAAAGCTCATTATAAGCATCATGTAAATTTTGATTTTCACCGAAAAGCACAGATAACAAGGCGGAAAGGGTTTCTTTTTTTATTCGCCCATAGGAGTAAAATGGCGTATATATAGTTATTTTTTTAGGGAGTATAGCTTCCAGTTTGTGTGTCTCAGAAAGAGAATTCAACAGGATTGTTAAGTTTTCACCACGCCCTGTGATGGAGGCTGTTATCAGGGGGGAATAACTATGATCATAGAATGCGTTGTTAGGCATTTTTGTTATTAGAATAAAACGTTCTGGTTCACTCAATGCATTTAAAATAGTGTAAAGGTCTTCTGTAGCATTGCGACATACAGCCCAGTGAAGCGTGTTTCTTTTTTTGGGCTCACCTAAGCTTAACGAAGAGCTATTACTATCCTCTTCTGACAATGCTTCTAATATATCAAGGCGCCTATCACTTGGTATAATGCCAACCAGGTGAACTACTGTTCCATAATTTTGTAATTGAGCAGCTCTTTTTACAGCATCAATGATTGACTCAATATTCGGTTGATGAGATTCAGGCAGTGATTGAAATGCACGAACAGTTTTTGTTCGGCCCATTTTAATTGCCTCAAGTTGGGATGCTTGAATAGATGACACATCTGGTCTTTGTTCGTCATTTAAATTGATGAGCTGCTCTATTAATTTAACGTCTATATTTATTTCGTATCTTTTTGTGTTTAAGCGTATGGCAAGCAGTAATACTTGGCTCATGGTAGTCGAGTGAATCTTTTGCGCTATGCTTTTATATTTGAGTATGTCATCTAACCAATACCATTGGGAAGCTTGTGCCACGAGTAAAGTGATCGTATTGATAGTTGGTTCATCTAGGTTGTCATGTAGTGAAGGCATGAGAGTCATCCAGGCGATCACATCCCATGCTTCCTCTCGTAAGCATTCAATCAAGGCTTGGTTAATAATAGATGGGGTACAATTTTTTGTTAAGGCATAACTTGCACAGCCTCTTTTTAAGCTCATTTTTAGGGCGTCTTTTAATGCTATTAAATCAGGCATTTGCTCGGGTGGCAAGTTAAGGATTCGGTCAATTGCATTATCATCGTTTATTAGGAGGGCGCGTTCCAATTCTTGGGCACTAGCGGTTGGTGTCATAGGGTAAAATACAGCGCTAACCATGCCATAAAGTCTATTCAATAAACCATAAATTCGATTTAATAACTCAGTAAACATACACGCCTCACCCGTGTTCTAAATAAACGCACTGTACATGAAAAAAACCTTGGTTTATATGGCATGGTGTTTTTCCTTATGACATGAATGGTGTATTGCATGTAGAAGTTAGGGTAGATTGAGCATTGTGATGCCATCACGAGCCAGGAAACTTCTATAATGTTGGTTTGGTGTATTTATAGTGAAAAATAGAGGTGGTTGCATTAGTTAGTTGAATTCACGTTAGATTCAAATTCCTTAATGGTGGTAATCGGGAATATCACCATTAGAGGGTTTTAATGCACTGTTTATGGCCACTTGTTTTGATTGGCTCCCTCTTTCGTTTTAAATCATGAGGGATTAAACTCATAGACAATCTGTCTGAATTATTGACAGCCATTATAGTTTTCGAGAGAACATTAATCCATGTGTTTATTTACATTTATCGCATGCGCTACACTGATTACAACAACTGCATGCTTTACATGTATGGCATAAAGTATTCGATGTGGTTTTTGAGTTGGCATAACTTGCTGGGACAATGAAAGCAAGTGAGAGGCAGGAAAGCAATGTGGCTACTGCAAAAGATGTTTTTTTCATAAAGAAAATTCCTTAATTAGAGTTCGATTTTATTTTAGCATATTCAATGTGGTTCAAGCACACATTATGAACAAAAAAATAATTAAAATCATGCCAAATGTTCCTGTCTTCTCTATATCACAGGTAAGTGCTGCATAATTTAGATGATTATAACCTGTCGGTATCGAATTGCTAATTTGGTTATTTTTTAAAATTTAACAATGCGATACATACAGGCAAAATTACAAATAAAAAGACGGATCTATATTGGTAGATCCCGAATGGGTTTTTGCAAGGCGAGCTTATAGTGTTGGTGATTTATGTAGATCATTTTCAAAGATCACTGACATATACTACACTCATATTAAATAACGATGGAGTCAGGAAATCCACATCAATATATATGTCTCTTAAGTGCGCGTTTAGTTGGAAATTAAAGGTGGCCATAAGATTCATGTTATGAGCCTCCCTTTTCAAGCTTAAATTTCGTTAAGTTCATGACTAAGTAGTTTGTAAAGCTTGTAACGTTATTGTCGTTTCAATGTATTTATAGGAATAAATATGCATAAAATTAAATTTTTTTTCATGATACTTACTTTATTATTTAGTGGTATGAGTTTTTCCAAGAATATTGAACTCTTAGTAACTGTCAAAAAAATTAATGTTAATGGCAAAGAGGTGATGGTCAATACAGTGGTTCAACCTGATGGTACCTGGGGATATTATGGTGTTGAAGGTGACCAATTTAATGTAACAGTTAAAAATAAACTTAAATATCCAACGGTATTGCATTGGCATGGTATGTTGTTGCCTAACAATCAAGACGGTACGGAGCTAACTCAGCCATTCATTCAGCCTGGTGAAAGTTATCATTATTCTTATAAGCTTAAACAGAGTGGTACTTTTTGGATGCACTCTCATTATGGTTTTCAAGAACAGACTTATGTCGAGGCACCGTTGATTATATATCCTAAAGGGTATAATCCTAATAATGATATAGTCATTATGTTCCAAGATTTTAGTTTTCGATCACCTGAAAAAATCATGGAATATTTAAAAAAGGATGCCGGAAGTATGGGTGATATGAAAATGGATATGAGTAATGTAAAACGCACTGATAAAAAAGAAGCAGAACCTGATTTAAATGATGTTGATTATGATGCGTTTTTAACAAATTACCACGATGTTCATAATCCAGTCACTAAAAAGGTCGTGCCTGGCGAAGTTTATCGATTAAGATTCATCAATGGCTCTGCCGCCAGCAACTTTTGGATAAACCTAGGCAGCCTCATTGGTACTGCTGTTGCCGTAGATGGTAATAAAATAGAACCGCTTAAAGGGAACTTGTTTCAATTATCCATTGCTCAAAGGATGGATGTTGAACTGAAAATACCTAAATCTGGTGGCGTTTTCCAAATTTTAGGCCAAGTTGAAGGAAAGAATAATCAAACAGGAATAATCCTTTACACAGGTGATAATAAAGTAACTAATATATCTGAGCGCTCCTTACATAATTCACAAGAATTTAACTACCAGCAATCTCAAAAGATACATGCTGCGGGTAAGGAGCTAACCGATTTCAATTCTATTGAAACGGTTAACCTTAGTTTAAGCGGTGATATGAAAAAATACATGTGGCAGATTAATGGACAGTCATGGCCGAATGTAGAACCTATAAATCTAATCAAAAGCAAAGGTTATACCCTTCATATTGCTAATAATACAGATATGTCCCACCCCATACATATTCACGGGCATGTCTTTAAAATTATTGCTATCGATGGTAAACCAATTATTAATGGTGCTATTCGGGATACTGTATATGTTGCTCCAAACTCAAGTGTATCGGTTGTAATGAAGGCCAATGCCAGTGGAAAATGGTTTATACATTGTCACATGCTTTATCATATGCGCTCCGGGATGATGACATTTATTCAAATAAAGTAATTGTAATATGCTAATTACCTTCTTTGAAAGTGAGTAAATTAGAAGCTTCTTGCGAATAGAATGATGACACTGTAAAGCCCTATAAAAATGGGTTTTAGGGTTACTGGCCATTCTAATTTTGATGGATAGAGCATGCTATGTCTTTTGTGAGTTTATATTTGAATTCCACATTTTTTGAACAGAAAAATAAGTAAATGTTGCTGACCAAGCAATTAATGTTAGGCCATTAATAACTTCAAAACTGGTAATAATTCTTAAACAACCCCGTGGAAATATATCACCTATACCTAAAGATGAGTAGGTTGTTGCTGAATAATACAAATAAGCTTCGATATTATTTGCATCTATTCCCTCCAGTTTTGGGTAGTGAGAGAATCCAGTTAATATCCAATATGCCAAACCATAAGCTATTACACTGGCGCTATGAGCACAAAAGACCCCGAGGATTAATGTGAGTAGCAACCATCTAGGCGTTAATTTTTTATTTGTTATTAACCGCATCACAAAACCTAAAATTTCATAAAATAAGAAAGTGGTTATGACTACTATAAATAAACTTACGAATATTGAAATTAATATATTGGTCATATAGTATCTCCATCCTTAAACACATAATTAAAATTATCGTCCCTAAAAATATTGATGCATGATCTTGCCACGATAAAACGGACACCTCACTAAGCAACCATTT
>TARA_R110002126_G_scaffold98045_39_pt1 | contig 10568 bp, 9 predicted proteins | sample TARA_R110002126 | Tara Oceans TARA_R110002126 (sample SAMEA4397536) | marine metagenome | biome: Polar Biome; feature: [DCM] deep chlorophyll maximum layer (ENVO:01000326); material: water (ENVO:00002006), including particulate matter (ENVO:01000060) such as... | depth 30 m
TGCAGGAATAATTGGGCGCTGCGAATATCCATGGTTTACCATACTTGCAAAAAATGAAATACAGAGTTGTGAATATATCACTTCACGCAATGCTCTGCAGCAACTACCATTAACTTATTAACGCACTCTGATGGCCGCAATCTGATGGCCTGTAGCTGTCATTAATTGGTCATTGCGCCTGACTATGATAGCTAAATCAGAGCTGCGTAAGGTAAGCCAGGCTTATCCTCTGAACCGAATTTTGAGAAATTGTATGAGTAATTATTTTAATACCTTAAGTTTACGCCAGCAGTTACAACAGCTGGGCCAGTGTCGCTTTATGGATAAGAGCGAATTTAGCGATGGCTGTAATGTTATTAAAGACTGGAACATTGTTATCGTCGGCTGTGGTGCGCAAGGCTTGAACCAGGGCCTGAATATGCGTGACTCGGGCTTAAATATCAGCTATGCCTTGCGTGAAGAAGCGATCAAAGAAAAGCGTGCTTCTTTCGAAAAGGCCAGCAGCAATGGCTTTACCGTCGGTACTTATCAGCAGTTAATTCCGCAGGCTGATTTGGTGCTAAACCTGACGCCGGACAAACAGCATAGCAGTGTAGTCGACGCGGTTATGCCACTGATGAAGCAAGGCGCCACTCTAGCCTACTCGCATGGGTTTAATATTGTGGAAGAGGGTAAGCAAATCCGGCCCGATATCACGGTAGTGATGGTAGCACCCAAGTGCCCGGGTACTGAGGTACGGGAAGAGTATAAACGCGGCTTTGGGGTACCAACGCTGATAGCAGTGCACCCTGAAAATGATCCAAAAGGTCAGGGTTTAGCAGTCGCTAAAGCTTACGCATCTGCCACTGGTGGTGACCGCGCCGGCGTATTGCAATCGTCATTTATTGCCGAAGTTAAATCAGATTTAATGGGTGAGCAAACCATTCTGTGTGGCATGTTGCAAACCGGCGCTATTCTGGCTTTCGATAAACTGGTTGCGGAAGGTACAGAAGCAGGTTATGCCGCTAAGCTTATTCAGTATGGCTGGGAAACGGTTACTGAAGCACTGAAGCACGGTGGCATTACTAATATGATGGACCGCCTGAGCAACCCGGCGAAGATTAAGGCGTATGACTTAGCAGAAGAACTGAAACAAACGTTACGGCCATTATTTGAAAAGCACATGGACGATATCATCAGTGGCCATTTCTCCAGCACAATGATGGCTGATTGGGCAAATGATGATAAAAACTTACTGACCTGGCGTGAGCAAACCCGTGACAGCGGCTTTGAACAAGCACCTGTGTCTGACGAAAAAATTACAGAGCAAGAGTATTTTGACCGCGGTATTTTGTTGGTGGCCATGGTAAAAGCCGGGGTAGAGTTGGCCTTTGAAACCATGGTTGATGCCGGCATTATTGCTGAGTCGGCCTACTATGAGTCGCTGCATGAAACGCCACTTATTGCCAATACCATCGCCCGTAAGCGCTTGTATGAAATGAACGTGGTTATTTCTGATACCGCAGAATACGGCAACTACCTGTTTGCACATGCCGCAGTGCCGCTGCTACGTGACAAAGTAAACAGTTTAAGCAGCGAGTATATTGGCAAAGGCGTAAGCCAGAGCCATAACGGCGTAGATAACTTAAAGTTGATTGCTGTCAATGATGCCATCAGGCAGCACCCGGTAGAGCAGGTTGGTAAAAAATTACGTGGTTATATGACTGCGATGAAACGAATTGTAGAAGCGGGTTAAGCCGCTGCAAAAAGAATGATGTGGTTAATGGTAGCTAAACACAGGGTAAAGCCCGTTTAGCGCCAGACCAATAACGATGTTATACGTGGACCTTGGTTGTTTTGCCCCGCTTGTCGGGGCTTTTTTTTGGGTGTATGGTCAGCTGAATAGTTAATGCGGGACACTTTATGAAAAATATTGCCCTGGTGGCGCACGACGGTAAAAAAGCCACGTTGTTAGAGTGGATTGGCAAACATAAAGCGTTTTTTGCCGACAAAAATTTAATTGCGACCGGCACTACCGGTAAACTGATTAGCGATGCGTTGCAACAACCCGTGCAGTGCATGGCCAGTGGACCGATTGGCGGCGATCAGCAAATTGGCGCGTTAATCGCTGAGCAAAAAATTGACTGGCTGATATTCTTTTGGGATCCATTATCATCCCAGCCACACGACCCTGATGTTAAAGCCTTAATTCGCTTAGCGGTGGTCTGGAATATTCCTGTAGCCTGTAATCGCGCCACTGCTGATTTTATTATTCATTCCAGCCTGTACCAGCAGGATTATCAGCGGGAAGTGCCCGATTTTTCAGCGCATAACCAACGAATGAATAAGGAATAACAGCCTCCTGATGACTGCAGTAAATATTGGCCCCCTGGCATTACCCCTGTCACCATTACTTTTATTAATCAGTGTTTTGCTGGGGCTGCTGGTTGCGGCGCTGGTGGGCAGGAAATACAAAGTATCGGTCACCGATCCGCTGTTAACCATTTTACTTGGAAGCTTATTGTTTGGCCGGTTAGTGTTTGTGGCAAGGTACGCTGGCAGTTACGATACCGTCTGGCAGATGCTTGATATCCGCGATCGCGGTTTTGATGTCACGGCAACTTTGCTGGCCGGGCTGATGATTTTAGTCTGGCTGTTATGGCGTCGCCAACAGCAGCGCCAGGCTCTGCTGGCCGGCGTGTTAACCGTCACTATGTTATTTGGGGCATTCAGTTCGGTTATTTATGTTGGCCGCCAGCAAGCTAACTTGCCCGAGCTGACATTGCAGCAGCTAAAGGGTGATAGTGTTAATCTGGCAGAGCTGGGCCGTGGCCAGTTAACAGTGGTTAATTTATGGGCGACCTGGTGTCCGCCTTGCCGGCGGGAAATGCCTGTTTTACAGCAAGCTGAGCAAGACTATCCTGATGTGCGGTTTGTGCTGCTGAATCAGCGAGAGCATCCAGAGACCGTGCAGCAATACTTGCAGCAAGCCGGGTTGAGGTTTCAATATATGTTACTTGATCGTCAGGGCCAGTTAGCCACGCAGCTTGGGGCCCATGGTTTACCGGTAACCCTGTATTTTGACGCGGACGGTCAGTTGCTAAACAGCCACATGGGCGAATTGTCAGCGGCCACTCTGGCGCAAAGCCTGCAGCAACTGGGTATAACAACTGAGTAATTTTTTAAAATATAGATCGAAAACTTATTGAGAATAGTTCGCGTTTATGTTTATATGGCAGGCCTGCATGTTCCCCAAAGTTGGAGTAGGCTTTTATGCGAATTAAACCGACGTTATTAGTTATTTCTGCCCTAGCCAGTGCCATTTTAAGCACTGCTTCGGCCTTTGCAAACGAAGTTAATATTTATTCGGCACGCCAGGAAGAGTTAATTAAACCGTTACTGGATGATTTTACCAGGGACACTGGTATTAAAGTGAATTTAATCACCGGTAAACCGGACGAATTAATTAGCCGGTTGGCCAGTGAAGGGCGCAATAGCCCGGCCGATATTTTAATCAGTACCGATGTCGGTCGTTTATACCGGGCAAAAACGCAGGGCGTATTGCAAAGCATCGATTCTGACACACTCAATACGGTTATTCCGGAAGAACTGCGTGACCCTGCAGGCCAATGGTATGGTTTAACCATGCGTGCCAGGCCCATTATGTATGTACCAGGTAAGGTCGATCCAAAAGAACTATCAACTTACGCTGACTTAGCCAGCCCCAAGTGGCGTGGCCGTATTTGTATTCGCTCGTCTGACAATATTTATAACCAGTCAATGGTAGCGGGCTTAATTGCTCATCAAGGGGCCGAGGCTGCAGAGCAATGGGTCAAAGGCCTGGTTTCTAACTTCGCCCGACCGCCACGTGGTGGCGATCGTGATCAGATCAGTGCGGCAGCTAATGGTGTGTGCGATATTGCCATTGCTAATACCTATTACTTAGGTGGCATGTTGGCGGACCCTGAGCAACGCGCTACCGCGGAAAAAGTCAAAGTGTTCTGGCCGGATCAGGCAGGCAACGGTGTTCATGTCAATATTTCAGGTGCCGGTGTAGCGGCGTATGCGCCGAATAAAACCAACGCCGTCCGTTTGCTGGAATATATGGTAACCGAGCAGGCCCAGCAATGGTATGCCCAGGCCAATCATGAGTATCCGGTTGTAGCCGGTGTTGCCAGCAGTGAGTTATTGCAGGGGATGGGTGAGTTTAAGGCTGACCAGTTAAATCTGGATAAGCTCGGTGAGCTGAACGGTGAAGCAATCCGGGTAATGGACCGCGCTGGCTGGCGCTAAAGACAGGCTAGTATCAGCAAAGAGGTAGTATGCTGTCACAAAAAGCGGATATCTGGCGTTGGTCAGTACTAATACCGGCATTGCTGTTAGCAATGCCGGTATTAGTCGTTTTTGGCAGTGTGCTTAGCCCGGATGTTGAGGTATGGCGCCATCTACGCCAAACTGTGCTGGCTGACTATGTTGTTAACTCCCTGCTACTGGCGTTTGGCACCGGGGCCGGTGCCTTGCTGATTGGTACAGTGACCGCCTGGCTGGTTAGCCAGTATCAGTTTTTTGGCCGGCGTGTGTTGCAATGGTTATTGTTGCTGCCACTGGCGATGCCCGCCTATATTATTGCTTATACCTATACCGGCATGCTTGATTTTGCCGGCCCTGTACAAAGTTGGCTACGCAGTTATTTCGACTGGGCCTACGGCGATTACTGGTTTCCGGAAATTCGATCACTTAGCGGCGCCATCCTGATGCTATCGCTGGTGCTGTATCCTTATGTTTATATGCTGGCGCGCAGTGCCTTTCGCGAGCAATCCACCAGTATGCTTGAAGCCAGTCGCACCCTGGGTTTCAGCCCACGCCAGCATTTCTGGAAAGTGGCGTTACCGTTGGCCCGGCCGGCACTGCTAACCGGAGTCGCCCTGGCGATGATGGAAGCGTTTGCTGACTATGGCACGGTACAGTATTTTGGTATTGCGACCTTCACCACCGGTATTTTCCGAACCTGGTTTGGTATGGGCAGCCAGGGTGGGGCAGCGCAACTGGCAGCGTTACTGAGCAGCTTTGTGTTGCTGTTGCTGGTGCTGGAGCAATGGTCCAGACGGAAAATCCGTTATTTTTATCAGGGACAACGCCAGCACATCAGCCCGTTACGTAGCCTGGCTCCGACCCGCCAGTTGGTTGTTGCCCTGCTGTGCTTGTTGCCGGTGTTACTGGGTTTCGTTGTTCCTGCCATTCAACTGGCCAGCTGGGCCTGGCCCAATGTGTTAACCCTTTTCACGGCAGATTTTGGCCGGCTGATTTGGAATAGTTTTAGTCTGGCTGCTATAGCGGCCGTGCTATCAGTTGTGCTGGCCTTATTATTTGGTTATGCCAGCCGGCTGCGTCGAGATCCGCTGGTGCGCCTGCCGGTGCGTCTGGCGGCACTGGGCTATGCCATTCCCGGTACCGTTATTGCCATTGGTGTCATGATCCCACTGGCCTGGCTGGACAGAAATATCGACTTGTTAGCTGAGCAATGGTTTGATATCCGAACCGGCTTGCTGCTGTCGGGGACCCTCTTTGCCTTACTGCTTGCCTACAGCGTGCGCTTTTTAGCGGTGTCGCTGCACAGTGTCGAGGCCGGCCTGGAGCGTATTAAGCCCAGTATGGATAATGCAGCACGCTCTTTAGGTGCCAGCCCGCTTCAGGTATTGCGCCGGGTACATGTGCCCTTGCTGCGGGGTAGCGTATTAACGGCCCTAATGCTGGTATTTGTTGATGTATTAAAAGAACTGCCCGCCACGTTAATTTTACGGCCTTTTAATTTTAACACCCTGGCGGTCCGTACCTACGAACTTGCCTCAGACGAGCGGCTGGCCGATGCCGCTTTGCCGGCGCTGGCTATTGTTTGTGTTAGTATTATTCCGGTTATTTTATTGTCGCGTACGCTGGATGCAGGCAGAGGATCTTAAGCATGTTAGTTCTGGATAAGCTGGCAGTCGCCTATGGGCCGCATGTGGTGGTAAAAGATGTCAGCCTGGCGCTGGCCGAAGGTCAGATTGGTTGTCTGGTTGGTCCTTCAGGCTGTGGCAAAACCACCTTGCTCAGGGCAATTGCTGGTTTTGAGCCCGCCGTAAGTGGCAGTATTAGTTTGCAGCAACGACTGGTCAGTGATCAGCAAACACAGTTAGCGACTGAGCAACGTCGGGTCGGCATGGTATTTCAGGATTTTGCCCTGTTCCCGCACTTGTCAGTTGCCGATAATATCAGCTTTGGTTTACAAGGCAGTGGCAGCAAACAGAAGCTGGCTAAGGTAAAGCAACTGCTGCAGCTGGTTGGCTTGCCTGATTTGGCCAGCCGTTATCCGCATCAGTTATCAGGCGGCCAGCAACAACGGGTCGCCCTGGCCCGGGCGTTAGCGCCGGAGCCCAAGGTATTGCTGCTGGATGAGCCCTTTTCCAGTCTTGATGCAGAATTACGGGAAGCGCTGGCCCGTGATATCAGGCATATTTTGCAGCAGTTGAAAATTACCGCGGTAATGGTTACTCATGATCAGTTTGAAGCTTTTACTATGGCCGATATGGTCGGGGTAATGCAGCACGGCAAGCTGCAGCAGTGGGCGACACCTTATGAGTTGTATCACAAGCCGGCCAGCCGGTTTGTGGCGGATTTTGTTGGCCGGGGCGTGATGTTACCAGGAGAAATGCTGGATGCGACCCGGGTGCAAACCTGTTTAGGTATTTTTAATCAGCGCTATTTGCAAAATGCTAACCGCGGCGACAAGGTCGACGTATTAATCCGGCCAGATGACGTGGTGCACGATGATGCCAGTGGTATTACTGCTAAGGTGCTGGAAAAATCTTTTCGCGGCTCGCATATCCTGTACACCCTGGCGCTGAGCGGCGGTGAGCAGGTGTATTGTCTGGCGCTAAGCCATCATAATCATGCCATCTCTGAGCAAATTGGAATACGGCTGGATTTAGACCACCTGGTGCTGTTTCCCCGAATTTAGCCGGCAGCATGGTTTTGAAAAGTGGCTATTTAGCCTCTATAGTAAAAATCTCAGTCGACAGCAAAAGGGTTAGCCGTGTTAATAAACTACGTGTTGATTTGGACCCTGGTAGTCGCAATGTACCCGCTTCATTCTGTCGCCGATGCTGTTGCGACCTTAGATGAAGCGGAAGATTATCTGACGGTGAACCCTGCTCACACTATTGTGCTGCTAGATAGTATTAAAGATCAGACGAAGGAGCCGCTTGATTTATTTATCCGTCACAATGTGCTGTTGTTAAGAGCGTCCGTGCCAACCAATCAGTTAGATCGGTTGATTCAGGCTCTGGATGCGATTTTTGAGCATAATGAGCATCCTTATTTTCAGCAACAGCTCACTGCTATTACCAGTGCACTGGGGATATGGCTCCGGCGCAATAATTACTTACACGATGCTCAGAGTAGCTTAGCCTGTTCGTACAAATACGCCACGACTGACAGACAGCGGTTAACCCTGACCAACAGCAAGGCATTGCTGGCCTGGCAGCTAGACGAAACTGACAAAGCCCGTACTTTGTTTAATCAAACCCAGGTATTAGCACGACAGTCAGAGCAGCTTAATGTGTTGGCGATGGCAGAAAATAATCTGGGCTTGCTGGCGTTTGACGAGGGTAATATTCAACTTGCTGAAGCCCACTTTCGTGCGGCGTTGTCTCAGTATCAAGCACTTAGCTTGCGGGCCGGACAAATTTCAGCAGGTATCAACCTGCTGTTTATTTTCTTATTGCAGGAAGACATCACTAATTTTCAACGGCTGTATGAACCCACAGCCAGGTTGACCAGCAGTTTTCCGAATCAGGCCAAGCAATCTTTGCTTTTTTGGTTGGATATCAGGTTTAGGCAACTGCAGGGACACGCTATTGCCGAGAACACTCGCCTGGAACTGGGCGAAATTGTAGCAAATATGGAGGATCTCAAAGTAAAGTTGCTGATTAAACGTCACCTTGCGTCAAAGCTTGAGGTGATAGTCGAGCTACCTGAGCCCGCTGAACGCCAGGTATTCGAGCGACCATGGTTCAGTAAAGTGATCCGGTGCGACTGGCCATTGAGCAATAGCTTCAAAGATATCGAAGCATTTGCAGGAACACGTGCCGGTAAAGATTCTTTCAAATTGCTGGCAATAAGGAGTCGATAATCTGCTGATATTGACCTGACGCTTTTAGTTGCTGTAATCCCAGATTAAAACGCGCAACCCGCTGCAAATTCGCCGGATCCTCTTTTGATAAGACCAGATACATAGGTCGTTGCTCCAGTTCAGGGGTTAACCAGTCCAGTTGTTGCTGGTGTTGCGGCAGTTTATGCTCTAGTAAGTACAGGGCTGTCATCAAATCAACCGGTACTAAGTCGACCCGTTGCAACGCCAGCATAGCCAGAGCCTGCTCATCCGTTGCGACACTGATGGTTTTAACACCGCTTTCAAGTAAGCCTGCAGGTTGCTCGTACCCCTGAACTATCCCCAGTCGGCGATGCTGACTGCTGAGCTCATGATAGTTGCGGTAACGGATGGTGTCAGCTTTACGTTTAAAAAATACAATCTGATTGGCATACAATGGCTGTGAGTAGTAAAAATGAGCGGTACGACGGTCGCTGTACCACGCTGCCACGAGACCGGCGTAATGTCCTTGCTGAGTTTCATAGAGTGCTCTGGCAAAAGGTAAAAACTCAATCTCCAGTTGCACCCCTTGCAATGCAAAGGCCTGGCGGATGATTTCGATAGTGGCGCCTTGCTGAGCGAGCTGCTCACCGTAATGGGGATAATAATTACTACTAGCTAAACGAATAACTTCTGCATTAGCAGCGAAGCAGGTCAGTGCTATGAGCAGCAAAAACTTGAAAAAATTCAACATTAAGCGACATCACTCTAATAACGGTTTCGTTTTCAGAGTGTCACATATTTTTACAGTGAAAAGCGGCTGCTGCGAAACAAATCAACGAAATATCAGATTTCTGTCAGTTAACATGCTATCAGCGAAATAAAAAGGGACACCCTTTGTAAGCGGCATCCCAACCAGGAACTATGGTGTACTTAAACGTTATTCTGTTTCAAGAAACGTGCGGATGTTGTTCTCTACTGCAGTAATGCCGACAACACCATCTAAATGGCCCCAAATACCAGGTATTTCGGCATACTGTACCGTTTTGCCAGCAGCCCGCATGGCTTCTGCACTGGCTTTCGCCATGGCTGGCAGCAACAGTTGATCGCCGCTGGCGGGCAGAAACAGGGTTTTTGCTTTCACACGGCCAAGAGCTTGTTGCCAGTTATCGCCCATACCCGCCCGGTACAACTGTGAGGCGCGAACCAGATACAAAATATGATTGGCATCCTGCATTTTTGCGCGAATTTTTGCGTGAGCCATCAATTGATCCCAGGCTGAAAAACTGGCCAGAATATCCAGATGTGGGGCTTTATCGGTTTCCGGTGCCGGGTAACGCATATTAAAACCTGTGGGGTATACCGCATCCTGAATAATGTACGCCAGGGCGGTGGTTAAGCCGTGCTCTGGCTGACCATGCTGGTAATAATTGCCGCCGCGCCAGGCCGGGTCCTGTTTAATCGGGTAAGCCCAGCGCTCTAAGCGCACCGCCGCCCAGGCGTCGATGTAAGCAGTGCCAATAACCGGTATTAAGCGTGCTACGCGGTCCGGGTAGCGGGTAGCCCACTCAATAGCCTGAAATGAGCCCATTGAGCCGCCGACCACTGCATGAAGTTTGTCAATTCCCAGGCTGTCGAGTAATGCTTTTTGTACTTCAACAAAATCGCCAATGGTCACCACCGGAAAAGTTAAGCCATAAGGTTTACCGGTAGCCGGGTCTACCGTCGCCGGGCCGGTGGTAATAACGGTTGGGTCAAACACATTGGCATTGACCAGAGTGTCGACGCTGATAACATAATATTTGTTGGTATCAATCGCTTTGCCAGGACCGATGATGGCATCCCAATAGCCGGCAGCCGCGTCTGATTCACTATATTTACCGGCAGCATGTGAACTGCCCGAAAAAAAATGGGTGATCAGAACAACATTTGATTTATCGGCATTGAGCTTACCATAGGCTTCCCAACCGACTCTTACCGGGCTTATCAGCGCACCATTCTCGGTATTAAAACTGGCGATCTCAAAGGCCTGCTTTTCAACCAGCATGGCCTGGCTGTTGCAGCCTGTCAGTAACAGCCCCAGCAGGAATAACGTACTTAGAAATTTCATTTATGTGTCCTTAAAACCACTGAAACAGGGTAATTGCCAGCACCACGCCCAGCAGCGGCATCAGCACGCTGACTACTGCCATTGGCCAGTAAGCGTTCTGGTGGGTTTCGCCACAGATAGCACGAATAGTGGTAACCACGTAGCCGTTATGCGGCAGTGAGTCGAGCGCACCGGATGAAATGGCAACTACCCGATGCAACTCGGCAGGGTCTACGCCACGGTCCAAATAAGTTGGGGCAATTTCAGGCAGGGCAATAGCCTGGCCACCTGATGCAGAGCCGGTTAAACCGGCAATGGCACTAACGGCAACGGCGGCACCTACCAGCTCCGGGCCGGGCAGGTGGGTCATAT
>TARA_R110002126_G_scaffold189339_1_pt1 | contig 10555 bp, 5 predicted proteins | sample TARA_R110002126 | Tara Oceans TARA_R110002126 (sample SAMEA4397536) | marine metagenome | biome: Polar Biome; feature: [DCM] deep chlorophyll maximum layer (ENVO:01000326); material: water (ENVO:00002006), including particulate matter (ENVO:01000060) such as... | depth 30 m
AGCTTCTTCGTACTTCTTTTCTAAACTTTTAAGACTTTCTTTGTGGGCTTCTTCTATAGGTGCTAAGTCTTCTTTTAACTTCTTTATCTTAGCATCGTTTTTACCTTTATCATTACTGCTCTTTAGGTAATCTATAGCATTTTTCTTTGAATGATAATTAACAACTTCTTCAAGAAGTTTTATAGTTTCTTTTCTACTAGAAATATTTTTAAATTCTTTTACATAATCTACGGATGCTTTGTAAAATTCTCTTTTAGCGTTTAACATTTCAGCATCTTGTTTATTATTCATTTTTTTCAATAAATAATTAAACTCAGCTTTATTCATACTAGTAAGCTTAAGTATATCTTTTCCACTTAACTCTCTACCGCTAGTAATTTTTTTATTGTAAATACGTATTTCACGTTCTACCTCAGCTAATCTTTTCTTGTCTTTTGATATAGCTTCTTTAGCAGCTCTAATACTTGCTCTACCATCTATATTGTCTTCGGCTTTCTTAATTTCAGCTAATTCCTTCTCTCTAGTCTGAGCATCTTTTTCAGTTTTACCAGACTTAAGGTATTTTTTAGTTGCCTCAGCTTTCTTTTTATACACGGCAACCTCAACTTGTTCTGAACTAGCATCTTCTTTTATACCTAGTTTTTTAGCGTCTTTACTAGTGTTAAGTTTTTCTATGCTAAAATTTTCTATATCTTTAGATAATGCCTCGCCAACTTTCCCACCTGGAGTTATGTAACCTAACATAAACATACCCAACCAATCACTAGCCGCGGTTTTAATTGTACTAAGATACATTTCGTTTTTTTGATCTTTAGTAAGCTCGCCTCCATCTAGTGCTATTTTCATGAGCTCACTATCTCCGCTAATAACTTTAGCAATTTCCATAGAACCAACCCCAGATGTAGCACCAATACCTCTTTCAAAAGCTTTTTCTAGTACTTTGTACTTAGAAATCCTACCCATTAACTCAGCGCCACGTTGAGTATTCATTAATCTTCCAACAACTTTCTTTGCCATAACGTTACCAACACCAAGGCCAAAAGCAAACTCCCAGTTTAAATTATCTTCTTTTGGATCATAAACCATTGGGTCCATATCAAATAACTTACCACCAACTTGATCCGCTATAGATAGGTATAATAACTCTTCGGCACCACCAATTGTAAGATCTGTTATAAGTCTACCCATTTTGTTGTTACTAAGTGGGTTGACGTTAATTCCTTTAACTTTTCGACCTTTTTTAATCCATTTACCAAGACCCGTTGCGCTTTTACTAACTTGCCCGCCAAGAGTTTTAGTGCTACTTGTTATTCTATAAGCTTTTCCAGCTTTATCCATTTTGCCAATTAAACCCAATGGTATTTTTTTAGTTATGTATAAAGATGCTACAAGTGGAGCGATATGTTTTACAAAATCTCTACCACCTTCAGTAACCTCTCTTATATCAACTTCACTACCAAACATTTCAATACCACCTGGCATTAACCAATCTCCACCTTCTCTAGTTACTCTTTTCCAGTCGTCATTCATTACAGCTCCAGTTTCCTCCATGTATCCACCGAAAGCTTCAACTTGCTCGTCAGCTGTATAATCAGCAAACTCATCTGGAGCGAATAAAAATTCCTTAACGTTTAAACCAACTTCAACAATGCTTTGAATATCTCTTGAGCCTTCTTCTGCTAACTTTGAAAGATCTTGATTTAACTCTAAAGCTCTACCTGTAATTAAATATTTCTTTAACGCTTCGTTATATTGCTGGGTAACTTCATCATCACCAACAGCTTCTACCAGCCCACCCATTAGTGAGTTATTTTCAGCAGCACTAAGCGTTGCGGCGTTAAAATCATCGGTTGAATCAAATAAACTAACGTGCCCAAGTCCGGGTTTCCAGTTGCTTCCAGCATCTCCATGTGTCTCCCTAAACATGTTAACGGCTGCAACTAAATCGTGACGGTTTTGCATTTGTTGCATTTGTAGTGTAGCTGGTTTGTTTCTTTCAGAAAGTATTTTAGCTCTTTCTTCGTCCTCTTTGCTTACCTTTAATACGTTGTTAGGATCGGCGTTAGCTTTATCCTCATCGCTAAGTTCAGTCCAATTAATATATTTACCATCTTTATTATATAGAGTATAAAAACCTCTATCCTCGTTCAACTGAGCGGCTTTATCACCTTCCCCATTTTGTATTAACTCAAACGTTTCTTTGTCTTTACCAACAATTCCAGAAACATCTACCCATTCTTTAGTCGCAACATCAAAACTTTCCTCAAGCTCGTACTGAGTGGTGAATTGTTCTTTTCTATAATTACTTTTCTTAGCTTTTATGTAGTTTAGAATTCCACTTCTGTCTGTGTTACTGCTAGAGAATCTATCTCTAAAAACAGCTTTCTGTCTTTCGTTTTCAGGAGTAGCGTAATCAGTGTCCGCCCCAAAAATACCACCAGCAAAATCCTGCCACCTGGTGAGCATTGTTTCAGAATCCTCCATGTATGGTGCGTATAGGTACTCCATCATGTCTTCGTCTTCAAACATAGGGAGATCGTTAGGGTTTAAATAAGTTATATCGTCCCTACTGGTCATGTCTGATGTGTGAAGTACTAGCTCAGTATAATCTAATGGTTTAACGTATAGCGAGCTTTTTAAAGTACCATCTTCATTAGTAAAGTGATCTCCTATAATTTTATCTCTATCCGACGTGCCATATTGATCTATTAACCTCTGTTGAGTACCGAGTTTCTCGTGTTTATTTTCTAACTCATTTGTGTTTTTTCTTTTTTGCTCTTTCTGTTCAGCGGTTTCTGCACCTGTAATTGAGCTATAAATATCCTCTCCAATAGTTAGATCAACAAGAATATCAGTAGCAGTGCTACCAGTTATACTATGTCTTTTGTTTTCTTTCTTTGGTTTTTCAGTAGTTTTATCTTTATCTTCTATTTCTGTATTAAAAGCTTTTACTTGACTACCTTCAATAGGTCCACTCTTAGCCATCTCTGCTCTTTGCTTCTCAGCAGCCTTAGCTTCCTTCAGCTTATTGGCTTCAGCCTTCCTCATCTCAGCCAATTGTTCTTTAGTGAATTGCCCAGAGTCTACATGGGATTGCATGATTCTATCTAGCTCAGATTGAACTACGGTGTTTTTTGCCTCTCTTATTCCAAGTGAATTATCATTCATATTAAGACTGAGTATTTTCTTGTGTATTATTAGATTTAGCTATTAATTCTTCTGCAGCTTTTCTTTCAGCTGGCGTTTGATAGTTTTCGTCAAATGATTTTCTTATTCTATTAGCATAGTACTGATGTAATCTACCATCTTGACTAGGGTCAAAAGCATCTGGGTGCAACATATTATCTGGTATTTGTCCTGATTGTATAGCTTGCTGGTTCTCTATAACGTAATCATTTAAAAAATATCTACCACCAATTTTGTCAGATGCCATAACTTTCCATGCATCTGATTTTTCTAGTATTTTACTTACCTCCCAATCAACATCAAAATCTAAAGGTTCATCCATGTTGTTTCTTTGTTTAACAGCGCTTTGTTGTAGTCTCATAAAGTCATTTTCCTCTGTACCTTTTAAAACCCAATTTTCTGTTATATCCTCTATTTTTTTAAACACAGGTTTACCATCACTACCTATAACGCCAAGCGTAAAGTTTAACTTTTCATCAATCATTATCCTACCTCTTTCAGTGAAAAAATCACGATCAAAACTTTGATCTGTGTAGTTTGAATACATACTCATACCACCCCTACCACTACCACTGTTCATGGCGTATTCTTCTTTAATGGCTTTTAAGTTATCAAGATCCGCGGACCACTTCATAATCTGTGACTTAAAGTGTTCAGCTGTTTCTTTATCTCCTTCCGCTGTGCTTTTATCATAATTTCTAACAGCACTAGCAACACTTTTATTTATATGCTCTTGATTTGCCTTACCGTGTATCTCAGATGATAACGAGTTTTTACCATAAGATAAATTTTCAAAATATTTTCTAACTTGTTTATCTTCAGCCATTTTATTTGTTTTTAAGTTCCATATCTACATCAATAGCATTATAGTCAACAGCATAATACCCACTGTTAGTAAGAACAACAGCGTCTTCTCTACCTATGTTAAGCAAGTCCTGAGCCATTGTTCCAGACCAAACTTGATCGTTATTTTTATAACTAAATGTGTATATTGGTATTCCAGATTTCGATACACCTGTTTTACTTATATTTTCTTTCAACCTAACATCAGACATAGCTAAAGCTTGAACACCTCCAGTTATAGCTCCACTAATAAATTGATCTTGTTGCTTAGAAGCGTTGTCAATATCTGTATCGGCAGCTTCTTTTCTTTGCATTGCAAAATCCATCATTTTCTCTTGCTTTTGCATGTCATATTGCTCTACCATCCTGCTACCCTCCCTCTCTAACATGTCTCTTTTTTGCTCACCTTCTCTGTCTAATTGTTGTAATCTACCAGCCTCACCTCTTGCTCTTGCTTGGTTTGCTTGTTCTTGTCTACCTATATCAGCAGAAGCTTGTTGAGCTTGTTTAGCACCTTGGTTAGCTAACACTTGCGCTAAGCCAGCAACACCACTACCACCAGCAGCACCTTTCATGCTAGCCATTATATTAGCTGCGCTTTGTTGTGATTGTTCTTTAGCAAACTCAGCAGCCTTTAAATCTACAGTTTGGTCTTCATACACGTTCTCCATACTGGCATAAGGATTTTTTACCCCAGCATAAGGATTTTTCATTTTAGTATCCTCCCAGTCTGCCATTTGACCCTCAAGATCATTTGATGCGGCAACTTGTTCTTGTCTTCTCGCGGCTCCTCCTGTTAAGAAAGAAAGAAATTTATTTGGTGATGGTGTTCGATCGTATTTTGCCATAATTTTATTTTTATATATATATAATAGTCACAGTTTTGTGACTTTTTTTACTTACAAGCAAGTTAAGAAGCGTTCTACGTTAAAATACAAAGTAGTGTCTTCAATTGGCATGTTTTTTACGTTTATAGTACCATGTACTCTAATAGCAGCACTAGCACCATCAAAATACAATGTTGCGCCATCCTCTAGTGTTACAGCAGAACTAACAATAACATTACCAGCGCCACTAGCAACGGACTTGCTAACAACGGTTATTTTACTACTACCTCTAATGCCAATACCTCTAATTGCAGCACCTGCAACTACACCGTTCACCGAAGCAACAGGTATAGTGGTACTAGCACTCACGCTTGAACTTGTGGTTGTTTGAAACCAAAGTGGATCATCAATATCTGCCGCTTGGTTGTGTTTAACAGTAACATTACTTAAAGATACTCTCATTCCAGTTGAACGCTCTATATTGTCAACACCTTGAGCAAACAACCTAACACCAGCATCACTTTTTAAAGCATCAGCTTGTTGTTTGTTAAATATTATGTTACCCTCTTGTGCTGTTATTTTACCATTACGATCACTAGCAGTAATTAAATTACCAAAACTATCAACACCATTAATACTGTTGTTAGACTCTGTTTTCTCAGTATAATCAGTGTAGTACCTATTGCTATTATCTATTTGTTGAATTGTTTTTGTATTATTATAACCACTTATAAAAGCTGGCACTGTAGTGTTTAATCCAGTAAGTGATCTAGATGGATCTAAAAACATTCCACTAACTAAACCAGCTATATTGTTTACTGGCCACCTATGAAAAGTAGAGGCACTAGTGTCCTCTCCTTCAATAGCCAAAGCTGATGATCCAAAAGTAACTAGCTTTACAAAACACAAGTCTTCTGCTGTAGGTTTTCTTTTTAAAACAAAAGCTCTACCTGCAGGAGCACTTAACGCGATTGAAAAAGGAAATGATGAAGAAGACAAAGAAACCACTTCGATAGCTTCTCTTGCTCCGGTACTTTCAGTGTAATGCGGGGTCATACCATTAAATGGTGGGGCAAAAGCAATAGCTATTCCGTCACCCGCGCTGTCAGCCACACTAGTTTGAAATTCGTTCGTGTTGTCGCCGTCTGGATTTATAATGGTTACCAACGAGTGTACGCTTGCGGCTATACCGGTGCATGTGACTTTGTCTCCAACTCTTACAATTTTTGAACTTGTAGCGCTTCCGTCAATAACAATTCTATTAGAGCTACTAACTTCACCGTCAACAGAACTTGAGCTAGCATTATAAAGCTCTGGCGCTACCGCTGATAAATATAAATTTTTAATAACATCTTGATATAAAATTTTTGTTATTGCTTTAGAATTAGAGCCAGTAGACTTGTTGAGGTTTATAGTACCATCTTCATTTCTAAATTCAACACGTGGTTGGTGTGTTGTTTTTATATTTTCTACTGTTTCCGCGTAAACATTCATAGTAAATGTTTTTAAAGAAGCTTGCTTTGGAAAAACTACACTTAAATTAACACTAGTTGATGTTAATTCTGCTTTACTAAGCATATATTGACTAGAAGACCATGTTTTTGTTTTAAAGTTATAGTAGTTAGCCATACTACCTTCATAAATCTCTATACTAAAAACAGCACCTATATCACCTACAATACCAATAGACCTAGTTTCTCCTTTTGGGTTTATATCATTGTAGCTCATTTTGATATTTTTAATACTTCTATCAACATAACCATGCATAGCTATGTGATCAGCGTCGTTCATGAGCTTTCCATTAGGCATGTAATGAAACCCAGCAGGTGCTTTTACACCATCTTTTATTTTTAAAAAACCTCCGGTAGCTTCTCCTCCAGAATAAGAACCCGAAGAACCTGAAGAACCTGAAGAACCTCCATATCCGTTTGCCATAATTATTTACTATTTATTATTACCTCGCTGCCAACTGAGTACATTTCAGCTTTTTCTATAGAGTTGTTTATAAACTTTGCTTTTGCATAATACCCAATAACATCTCCATCTGTTTGATCGTACTTAGAAAACATTATAAAATCATTTGGAATAGGTACATAAAAATTATTAAAAGGTGTTTCATCAATGTCTAACATAAAGCCGCCTTGTTGAACTGTAATTCTACGCAGTATACCAACTATATTAGTAATACCAGTGTTTACCTGTGAAGATTGCTGGTCTTGCGCGTTATCTTGAGTAATTGTTTGCACAGCGTAAATCAAATCACCAACTTGTAGCGAATTATTTAAGTTTGCAACATTTAAAAGTACATTTATCATAATTAATATCTTGAGCTTTTCGTTGTTTTGACGCTAGGGTTTATTTTAGTTTTTTCTTTTACCTCCTCTACTTTTTGTATTTCTTCAACTTTCTTTACTTCTTTTACCTCTTCAGTTGGTCTTGGTTTTATTATTGGAACTGGGTCACTAGGCAGAACGTCGTACCTACAAGTACCATTATCTACAGTAGCACTAGGATCGTAGTTAAGCGCTGATGGATCTGTACAACCTGGTTTAATTATTACACAACTACCATCATCAACAACTGCTAGTGGATCGTAGTTTATTGCAAGAGGATTTGTACAGCCCGTGCGATATTCGCAGCTTCCATCATCAAGAACGGCTAGTGGGTTGTAGTTTAAAGCGTTAGGATCTGTACATCCACGTACTGGCCCAGGATACTCACATTTACCATCATCAGCATTAGCTAGTGGATTATAGTTTAAAGCGTTTATATCTGTACATCCAAACACCACCTCATCTCCGTTTATAGTTGTGTTTCTAATTTGTCCTAAGCCTTGAAAAGTAAAATCACCAGAATCAGATGCTTGTAAAGTAATATCAGTTTTTCTATTGATATTATTAAACCATTTGCCTTCTTTTTCTAAAAACTCTTTAATGTTACCTTCTTCTATATTTGTTACAATTGACTCAACACTCCAACCGTCTTTTTTTGATAAATTATAATATTCTTGATCACTGTAAGTGGTTATTGGTTGGAAATCTAAATCTAAAGTACCCTCACCAATAGCATCTGATACAAATCTATCTACTTTCGATTGACTACCCTCGTAATTTAAAGTGTTAAATACTTTTACTAATCCAGGGTTTTCATTTAACACTACGTCTAATGAAGAGTTTGTAAATTCTCCGTAAAAAGTATTTCTTCCAACGTCCTCGTTGTAATGCTTGTAAATATCACCACTTTCAAAAGTATAATAATTATTAGCCATACTAATAGCTAGTTGCATGTCTACAAAAGACTTAAAACTAACCCAACCTTTTACTTTCTCGCTAAAAGTTAATACCCACGCGTTTGCCATATTATTTTGTTTTTATTCTAGTGAACAACTAGCTATTATTTCAGAAACTATTACAGATGCATCAGCAGAAACGTTCCACGAACCTCCGGTTTGATTTGCTAACTCCTGCCAAACAAATCCTCCTCCTGGAATCTCTGTCATAACACCTTGACCTAAAACAAATATTTTAACTCCAGCAGCAATAGCTTGTGTTGCTAGGTTTTGAAGGTTTAAAACATCATTAATATCGTATTGATCATCATCTCCTGATGGCGGCGCATCTGTTATTATAATTATATATCTAGCCACATTAGGCCTAAAAGCTCCAACAAGATTTGTTGAACCCAACACGAGTTGTGCTGCAAAATCAGTTGGCTCTGGAGTACCCATACCTGAACCCAATTCAACATCAATACCATTTACACCACCATTAAGCTTGTTTAATTGACTTGAGAACGTAGCGCCATTGTTAAGTTGAAACATTTCCCAAGCTGTTATTATTTGATGCGTGGGATCATTGTTGCCAACAATTGGCCCTACATTATCAATTTTTTGTGACGCTGGTAAACTTATGTAATCAGGGGCGTTTTCATATCCAAATTGCATAATATAAGAATTAGTAAATGTATCATACTTTTCTGCACTCTCGTCAGCTGTTACTAAAGCTAGTCTATAATTATTTACACCTGAAGAACCTTGTATTGTGTTAATAACGCTTTGCACTCCAGCTTTTACATTATCTATAATTGGGCCCATGCTAGAGGTGTAATCTACTATAAAAGCAACATCCATACCTTTATCACAAGAATAACCACCTCTTGGTATCATTTCTAATTTAATATTGTACTCTTGATTTCTATCGTCATAACTACCTATAATCTTATTACTTAATCTAAGATTGTCTCTAAACCAGTCTTTCATACCAATATCAGATATAGGCGTCAAACCATCTTTAGAAAGTCTTAAAACAGCTCCTCGAACCTTATCACTAAAGTAAGCTCTGTAAGATTCAGACGCGAAAGACTCTGGGTTTGTTGATATACCAAATTCACCTGAAAAAGGAATTGTTTGACCAAGAACTCTATCTGTAGCTATCAACTGAGGTTTACCATCAGCATTAAATAGTGCATCTTTGTTTGCTGATATTCTTAATATTTTATCTTCGCAAAGAGCAACTAAGTCAGAATCTCTAGAATATAATTTTTGAATACTACCATATATTGGGTTTACGTCTTTTGTAATTTTTTCAGCTTGTATAAATTGGTTTAAGTTGTTTATACCAGAAACAGAGTTGTATATACCAGAATATATTAAACCATACTTTCTACGCTCTTCTCTATACTCTTGCTCTAATGTTGTTGAAGCTTTAACCCCATTTGATATGTAAGGTAAGTTGTAGTTATCTCTAATTCTATTAGATTCAATACCGTTCATAAAAGTGTAGCAATTATGCCAAGGTAAAATAAATTTATAATCAGGATTTACAACTTGATTAAATAAACCAATTAACCAAACGTTTGGTTGAGGTGTTGGAGATATTCCAACTGTACTCATGGAAATAATTAAATCATCAGGTCTAAAAAACTTCCATTGTCCTAATGTATTAGATTGAGGAACAGGTGATCCAAGTGGTCCTTGAACCTGTATCTGAGAACCAACATAACCCGTGACTGTATAGATAATATTAGAGTTTGGATTTGGTGATGGTGTGGATGAAAATCTAGTGCCAATCGGTAAAGCACTAGCTATAGTGTCAGCATTTATCTGCATAGGTACAGATCCAGAAGCTTCGTAATATATATCTAATGCAGTTAAATCTTTAGGCTCTGTTTCAAAAATAGCTGGATTATCAGACATAACCTCTGATTCTTCTAAAAAGTCATACCACGATAGAGTGTAACCAACCGCGCCTACAGCACCCCAATTGCTTTCGTTAAAACCAGTACCTTCTTGTTTTGGCTTAGCTATTGTATTTATATTAAATTCAGAGTTTGGACTATAACCATTCATACCAACCTGAGCAAAGAAATAATTCTCACCGATATCAGGTATGTTTGTAGTAAACAAAAATGTATGTTCAGCTGTTTGAAAAGGCTTTGTATAACCTCCAAGTCGTAACTCAAAATAATCACCGTTGTTTCGTTCAATTATTTCTCTTACAACGTATGGATCAGCAAGAGTTATCAATGCACCACCGCTAGTATAGCTTATCAAAGCCATTTGTTCTTGTAGCGATACTTGTATGCCATTAAGTTGTGTAAAATTTATAGTATTAACGTATATTGTTAAGTCTTCTTGCTTAGTTTCCCCTGTAACAATACTACTTGTAGTAGTGCCGCCAACTGAACCTGAAGAATCACAC
>TARA_R110002126_G_scaffold75255_8_pt1 | contig 10551 bp, 1 predicted proteins | sample TARA_R110002126 | Tara Oceans TARA_R110002126 (sample SAMEA4397536) | marine metagenome | biome: Polar Biome; feature: [DCM] deep chlorophyll maximum layer (ENVO:01000326); material: water (ENVO:00002006), including particulate matter (ENVO:01000060) such as... | depth 30 m
AACATGACACCAGAATTGACACCAGACGAAATAGCAGAACGAGACGCGGCCATTCAGGCTTTAGTAGATGACGGGATGGATCCAAACACCGCTGCGTCTCAAGTAGACGCAACAATGAAATTTAATGTGGGCGATACGAAAAAAACGGATGCGCCATGGGATTTAGGTAATTTAGGTAAAGCAGGCTTGGCAAGTAAGGGTCTTTCGGTTATAGGGGATATAGGGAGTTTAGTTACGGCTGGCAAGCGCCAGGAAACTACGGTGAACGATTTAAACGACTTAGCCGACAAAACAGGGACGCCCGTGGACGTGGACGATTCGGCGCTTAATTTGGCTGAACTTAACGCTAGGGGGGATACGGATGCTAATGCAGCTACTTTAGCTACACTTTTGGAATCGGGGTTGGACCCTTCCGCGGCGCAGCAAATAATTTCAACGCAGCAAAAGGGTCAAACTTCGGAGCTTTTAAATCAACTGAATTTACACGGGGGCAAGCAGCAAACGGCGGACGCGGCGGCGGCGGCAAGGAGAGCACCAATAGATGCCGCAGCCACTCAAGCTGGGATGCCTATTGATTACTTTGCTGAGGGCAGTAAAGTAGCGAACACGGCTGCCGACATGCTGCTTGGTAGTGAGGCTATTACCAATCCACTCCCAACTACGGCCCGATCGGGAAGGAAACTAACGTACGAGGACGGAGGCGGTTTACAAACAACGCAAGGGCCATCGGATCACTCTGAAAACCCTATGCTAATAACCAACCCCGACGGATCACCCGCAACTGACGATCAGGGGTACCAAATAGAAGTTACGGGTAAGGAAACTATTATTCCCGATTGGCTTATGGCTCAACTTATGGAAGCCGCCAGGAAGGGACCAAAGGAACTAAGTAAAGTCTTTAAGGACGAAATTTCAGACGAAGAAAGATTTAACCAAGCATAATGGCTACAGCAAAACCAGGTTTCGCAGACTCTATGTTCAATCTTGCCAGTCACCGTCAAGCGGCGCTAACGGCAGAGCAAGCAAGGATAACGAACAAAGAGAATACACAAAGGAGGGACATTGACAGTTTATCGGGTTTTAACGCCTCTCTAATAGAGGGGGATCAACAGCGATCTATTTTTGAATCAGCAGTGTCTGAAGTGCAATCCTATATTGCGGGTACGGGTGAGTATGAGGACGCGGAGTACGACCCGTTAAATTTTAGAACTCAAATAAACAAAATTACAAGCCTATACAATGGTTTTGTAGGGCACAACCAGGGCGACGCGGCATCGGCCCGAACGTCTTTGCAGGAGGACGCCTACACGGAAGGGGGCCAGGAAATAGGCCGAGAGAACGGAATGATTCTTAAGTCCAACAACACGCCCACTTCCTACGAGGGGGCCGTTGAATCACATAACAACTACTTTGAAGCGGCCATGGTTGATGGCAAGGCTCAGTACGATGAAAATGGTCACCCCATAGGTTACCCCGTTATTAATGGGGAAGTGGATAGATCCAAACCCGCGTCCAGTATATTTAAAATGGATGCGTACGCCAACGCCGAAAACTTTAAGGGTGAAAATGTAGAGGAGCAAGTTCCTTCGCTATACGATATGTCCATTACTGCCCAAACGGAAATACAGAACAAGCAGAATATTGTTGGTCCTAACGGACTGCAAACCCTACGTGAGGTTTCGGACCTTCATTTCGATAATGCTATAAATGACTTTAACTTCCTTGACGGGGCTATCAGGGATAGGAACCGCGCAAACAGTAACAGTATCGAAATTACGGACGAGGAAATGAAGGCTTACGCAGCTGGCGAATTAGATCCAGAGAAGGCAAAAATGCTGGATAGCTACAAGGCTGAAGCGAAAGAAGAGTGGGGTAAATTAACTGCTTACGGTCGTACTGGAGGCGGTTCTAAATCACCATTTACGGGTAATACTTTTGAGCATACTTCGTCGTTTACAACCGAAGCCGACGCTAATAGCGCTGGGGGCCCGAACGTTGATATTGACGGGAACTCCATGGAGTTAGTGGACCCCGCTTACAACGTGGCTAACTTGGGGTACGGAATTACTCCTATCGAAGTGCCTGCTGTAGGCACTAATAACAGTTACTCAATAATAGGTATTGAGCAAACGGCTCAAGGGCCTGAACAGGGTGGCGGTAGATTCGTGATGATACCGTCCGAAATGGAAATGATAAAAATGCCTGATGGCGAGGGTGGCATAAAGATGATACCCTACGATACAGCCACTGCTGAGCAACAAAATTACGCAAAAGTTTCGCAACCTGGGTATTCTATAGTGGATGTCCCTAACAATGAGATGGTACCAATTGACGGGCCCAACGCGGATCCAAGGTCTAGGGAAATCCTTCGTAACTTAAGGGATGCGGGAATCGGCGACGCGGACTTTAGTAGAAACCAAGCCGAAAATATGGGTAGGTATGAGGAGCTGAGGCTAGAAAGGGAACAAAAAGAAATAGCGGAGCTGGAGCTTCAAGAGGAAATTAACTCCACGGACGTGGGATTTCAGGAAAGCACGCAGGTTGGTACGGGTGAGGAGCTTGACGAAGAAATTAGCGATGAGGAGAGGAGTGCTGCAGCGACTGTTGAGTCGCAAGCAATAGCAACATCAGCAAGAGAAGCAGCGGAAATCGCATCTCAAGTCGCTGAACTTGCCACTGATGATGATAGTGTTAGCGATGAGGATACAGAGATTGCAATTTCGGCAGCTGAAAAGGCGGTAGATAAAGCTGAAGAGGCTGAGGCTCAAGCTGCTGAAATAGCAGCTGTAGCTTTAGAAACTGCGGCTATGGCGGAGGCGGACGCGGCGAACGACAACTTAGAAGTGGCTACGGAGGAGTCCAAGCGGGCTACGGCTAGAGCTAAGCTAGTAGCCAAGCAAATTAGGGATAAATCAAGACCGCAAGGTATTCAAGGGTTACTAAAGAACCTTATGGAAATAGGGCCCAGGGCGGCCTATGAGGCGTACAGTACTCAGAACGAACTAAAGAAGCAGAAGGAAGCGGAGGCTAAGGAGAGGGAAAGACTATTGGGAATAGAGGCGGGATTTGAAGCCAAGGAAGCGGCTAAGTTAGCCGAACGCGAAAGACTATTGGGCGTAGAGGAAGATTTGACGGCAGAAATTAAGTCCATAGAAAATATCCCAGAAGTTAAAAAAGAAGCGGTTTCAAGCGCTCTTGACTCCACAAGAGAAGTGATGGATAAATATACGGATACTGAGGATCTTTGGAACAGCCCATATGGTAAGCCAGGAAATGCAGCCATGATACTAGATCAAAGCAGCGCCACTTACAAGGAGGAGCTACAGGCGTCTATTGAGGCTTACGGATACCCCCCAAAGAGTTCCCCGCACAGGATTATGGCTGATGCGCTGCTGGACCAAGCTCAATTTGGGCCGTCTAAATACCCAATAGTTAAGCCAGAGTCAGCCAAAGCCACCCCAAGCCAAAGATTCACGCTAGGACAAACAGCTATTGATATAGTAGGAGCGGGACGAGAGGGAGGAGTTAACGACGGGGGTGTTGGATGGGAGGAAGGATATTCTCCAAGCATGCAAATTAATGTCCCAAACACCGCGAATAGTGGAGTTACTATAGCGGGTGTGGATATTGGTAGTGGCGCAACAGGGGCTAACGGGAAACTAGCGATACTAAAAGACTACTTAAATGCAACTGACTATGCGGCACTAGAGACATTAAAAGGGCTTAAGGGGTCTACAGCTAGAAAGAAATTGAAGTTGCTACAGGCGGTTTCCGCGGAATATCCAAACGGAAGATTAACAAACGAATCGATGGGTTTAACCCAACCCCAGCTAAATGAAATATCAGGAAGGCAGGTAGAGAAGGAACTTGAAAAGATTTACGTTACAATCCCAGAGGAAGACTTTGGCGCTCTTCCAGTTGCCGTTCAAAGAACTGTTGCTGGTCTTTACTTTGTAGGGAGAGGTGATGCGTCTTTAGGGCGTGTAAACACTGCAATTGATTACGACAAACGCGTCGCAGAGGCTAAGGAGAAGGCCGCTGTTTCGGCGGCTGCAGGCTCTGAAACTGCTGTTCAGGATGCTGAACAGGCTGCACGTCTACAGGAAATAGCCACTGAAAAATGGACAAAAGCAGCACAGGGTTACATGGATTACTACGGGGGTAAAATAACAGCAACAACGAGAGGAGGTAAATGGCTTCCTTTATTTAATGCGTATCTAAAAAAGAACAAGCTTACGGGAAAAAACTACCCGACAGGTCAGGCATATACAGATGCAGTTATTGCATGGAAACTTGATGCAGATTTAATAGGGGAAGGAAACGTTACGAGAGCAGAAAGAACCGCAAATGCAATAATTGAGGAGTATGGTTTAACCGCTATGACACCCTATGCAGAACGATAAAAAATAATAGTATGCCAAACGAATTTGACAATACGGATCCGCTACAGCTACAAACGGACTCTACCGCTCCGCTAGGAGGGGGACCGCCTCAAGGGGTAGAGCCATTCCAGGGGGAGTTCGGGCAAGAGCCCGTTAACTACAACCTCTCGGAAATGGACGGGTATATCAATACGCTATACGACCTAGGGCACGGTCATCAAAGTGTAGCGAATTTAGCTTCCTCTAGATTTAATCGGGATGAAGTTATTTCTGTAGTTCAGGGTAACGCAACTAGGGAAAGGGAGGAATACGAAGCAACGCACAAACAGAATTTAGATAATTTAAGGGCCCATAAGCAGGAACTAGCCAACAACGCTGAAAGGCTTCGCAGGCTTAGCGACGACGGCTCGGATGAAGCTCGCAACGCGTACTTAACGGCCGAGGATATAACTACCTCCGATACGGAGTACCAGGATGCTTACCATAGCTTAAACCTAATGGAGGGGTGGTTAGCTATTCTTCATGATCCTAATTCAGGTGACGGTCAAATTGCGAAAGTTGAAAGACAGATATACGAAACTACAGGGCAGTACTTCCAGGGCAGTCAAACGGACCTGGAGCGCCAAAGGCTAGGAGAAAACCCACAGGGTTCAGGCCAAACAGGGGAGTCACCAGGCGGCTACCCTACAGTACCATACACTGGAAGCGGAGTAAACGCCCCCAATCCAGGTTTTCTTGCGGACTGGGCGGAGAGTGGAATTAATTCAATCTGGAATATTTCAAATAATACGGCCACGGCGGTAACGGGTGGTCACGAATATAGCGACAACGAAAAGGGTGAGCTAAAACGCATGCTCGGTGAGTTCGATAAGGAGTCAGGAGACTGGGGTTCCACACAGCTAGACGAAATAAAGGAAAGGGTTAGAATCGCTACCGAAAGGGAGAATGAGATGAACGCCCTGGTGGGTTTTGGAACTAAGTACGATCCTAACGTAAAGCTAGATAGGGAAATAGTTTACCAGGAAGCCGCGTCGCGCGACTACCTAACGGAAGTATACAACGACGTTCATAGGGATTACGCTGAATACGATGGCTTCCTAGAGGGCGCGGGAGATGTAACCAGCTTAATACTGTCCCCATTTACGGGATGGGCAAAAGATCTCTTCTATAAAAGTAGGCCATATATAGGGGATCTGGTGGGTCTGGGAGGTAAAGCGGAAGAGTGGCAGAAAAGCAATAAGGAGTGGGAAAGAAGGCAGTCCGCGCAGAGCAATGCAAGACAGGAAATGTGGGGGGTGGATGAGGAAAATCGAAGTACTAGTTTTTCGGAGCTCGTGACTGATGAGGGCTTGGCCAGTTGGGAAACATGGCAAAAATTTGGTACGTTTGTACACGAGATACTACCCGATGTTGTTGGTTCTGTGGTGTTTATGGGTAGGGGAAAGGCTGCTAAAGGGTTGTTGGCTTCAGTGAGATCTTCAAAGGGGGCTTTAGCAAAGGCAAAAACTATAATAAAGCACGAGCAAACTACTTCGGGGGCCTGGCTAACAAGCATGGGACTGAGGGGGGCTGGGGGTTATTATGCCGCAGTGCAGGATAGAACGGACTTAACTAAGGGGGAGAAGTTGCTTTTAGCCACAGCCGTAGGAACTTCTGAAGCCTTATTGGAAAGAACGTTTAGGGCTACGGATCGGGGGGCCAGAAGACTGCTTCATAGGAAACCCAAGTCAGTAATAGAGGCCGCAAGGTTAAGGGCTATGGAAGCGGGTAGAGGTTTGAAGGAGCCATCCAAGTGGGACTATATGGGTAAAGCTTTACTCCAGGAGCCCCTTGAGGAAATGGCTCAAAGCGTAGTGGAGCAAAACATTGATAGACTTTATTTGTGGTCGCAGGGACGGGAATTTGAGGGGGAGGATTTTAATTGGTTTGAATTTGCTGATGCGGGAATTGGTGGGTTATTATTTGGGGGAATTGGAGCAAGGGGAGCCTATAGGCAGTGGCAGGACCACTCCAAAGTGGCAAAAGGAATTGAGGAAAAACAACAGCTAGTAAAGCAATTAAAGCAAGAAATAAACGAAATAGGCGATAGCAATCCAGAGATGGCTTCGGGGCTGAAGATGGAGCTCCTAAAGGCGGAGGACGCCCTATATGAACTCCACTCCATAGGTAGAAATTTTTACGCAAGAATGGACGAGGGCGACCTTAAAGCTATTAGCGGGATGAACCAGGAACTCGCTAATATTAAATCCAAAATAGGTGAAGCGAGTGGGCAGGAACAAAGGGACTTGCAGGACAAGTTCGAGAAGCTATATAAAAGAAAAACCGAACTGGAGTCTAAGTACATAACGGAGGAGGATTTAAGTGAGCTTCAGGATGAGCAGCCCAGTATGGAAAAAATACTTGGCATTGACGAGCTGATTAAAACGGTATCTAAGGAGCGGGGGGAGAAAGTAGCTGAGGACTTAAAAGAAAGGTACGCCGAAGCTTACAACGAAGCGAACGGGGCTAAGGGTGAGATTAATAGATTGTTAGGCTTATACGCGTCTAAAAGGGCTGAGGCTATGGCGATGGACCCTAAGGATCCCAAAAGAGCTAAAGCGATTGCGCAGTCTGGTAAGTATAGACAAGAAGCTAGAAGGGTAGCCGCTCAAATGGGTATAACGGGTAAGGACTTCGTGGATATCCTAGAGGATGCCGATAACGGTAAGCCCATGGAAGTTAACGAGGAGATGCCGACCTCGGATACAACTACGGATTCTGAAACGAGCGAGGAAAAAGGAGCTGAGCTGAAAGAGAATAAGATTGATATAGCAATGACTGGGGAGGGTGATGCCGTAGATAATACGGATAATAAACTACCAGAAAACATAGCGTCATCCATAAATAGGTTAAATCAAGGGTGGGGTAAGATACTTAAGGACGGAGGAGTGGGGATAACCTATCACAAAGACATGGATAGCTTCTACGCTATGATGCTTGCCGAAGGCGGGGAGCTAAAGGATAGGGCAACGCTGGAGCTAACGGATTCGAACGGAATAACTATAGGTTTATTTGTACCCGACGGAAAGGGCAGTGGGACTATTCACTTAAACGAAAACGCTGACGAACAGGCAGTTAATGAGGAGGTAATACACTTTACTCTTATGCCTATTATAGAAACTAACGAAGCAAGCCGTAAGGATTTATTCAGGCAAACTCTTGAGTTAGGGGGTATGAAGCTCGAAAAGGACAAGGACGGGAACATTAAGGTTGTTGTGGATTCAAGCGCTACGGGGTTCTCCGAAGAAGCAAGGAGAATAATTCAACAGAGGGGTGTTACTTACGGGGAAACAGATTTAAAAAGTTTTGAAGTAGAGATAATAGCTGGAGTTTTATCCGAGATAGCAATTAAACCTAGGGTTTTTGAGAAATGGCTAGAGAAACCAAAGAATCAGGGTAGGTGGAAGCGGTTCATTGCTAGTATAGGAAGGGTCTTTAGCCGAGGTAGTAAAGCCCCTCAGGAGAATATTATTACAGGGCTGGAGGATATAGTTTCCTTAGGACAAAAGGTTGCTATAGCATACAAAGGGGAAAAAACAAAGGTTAATGTTGAAGTTGCTGAGACTCCACAAGAGCAGGAACAGGGCCTTCGTGGTCGTTCTGCACGATCTATGCCTGACGCAATGGTATTTCCAGAATCTCAAGGGGGTTTTAATACTAATGGTATGCAGGCCCCAATTGATATAGATAAATATGATAAACAAGGGGAGTTGGTACAATCGTACAAAAGCGTACCTCCAGGAGTTGATAATTTACCTATGGGAAATGATGAGGGCACTGTTATAGAAAGACCTGCAGCCACACAAGGGGGTTCCAGATCAGCCCGTCAAGCCCCTAAAGTTCAGTCAACTTTTGAGCTGTTAAAAGAAGGGAATACAGTTTATTTCGATAAACAAATTTGGAAGGAAGATTATGGCCGTTCACGCTTAAAGAGATCCACTGACATGGAGGTTAAGTATAAGGACTACTGGCACTACAAGAATGACTACGCTAGACTCACAGGGAACGGAGCTTCCCCGTCTAGGTATGCAAAACCATTTGTTATCCACAATGGAGAGAAGGTATACATAAAACCACCAGCGGTAAGAACAAACAAACAGGGTGAGCAATTGGATATGCCAGTGCCAGAATCTGAAAGTTTTGGCCAACGGAAATCACGAATGGTTAGGGAGGAAAAACAACTTAACACTCAGCTAAGAATTCAGCAGTCCGACTTAATAAAAGAGGCCGACGAATTGTACAACAACGAAAAACTAAGAAACAACGTTGATTTTACGAGTTTTGTTCCCGACATAGAAACAGACGCATATGGGGAAGCCTCCGTAGAAGCTAAGGGCGTGGATGTAGAGGGGTGGGCTATGGCTAAGCAGAATATGCTGGCCTTAATAAATTCAGACCTAACATCCGAAGATTTAAGGGCCTTAAGGAACAGATCAACACTTAAGATCCAAAAGGAAGAACATCCCGAGATATACAACATGGCGGGGGGCGAAAGACAAACCCCTGGCACTATTGACGGCAACGAAACTCAGCAGGGTAGATTTGCAATACGTGGTAAAACAAGTGTAGGTAAGCTATCGGCTGAGCAAATGGCTTCCTTAATGAAAACCCAGGGCGGCGAATTAGGGAAGCTTGAAGACTTTGACGGGGCGTTTATGTTTTCCCTTGGGTACGACTCATCTATGATTTTAGGTGACGATGACGCCACGGGAGTTAGAAGTATGGCAAACACTGATGAAATAATGTCAAACAGACGGGCTACTAGTGCGGTGCGTACTCAGGAGAAGATACTTAAACAAATTTACCACGATATGGGTCGTAAGGATCAGGACCCACTTGGATATGTTTTAGTTGCTTTTACAACACAGGGAAAATCATACATCCCAGGAAACCCTAGGGTATTTAATGAGACCCTAGATTTAATACTGGATAAAGCTAGATCTAACCCAGAAATTGTAAGTGATTTTAATAAGTTTTTTATTGTTAAGAAAGGGGACTCATCAGCCGAAAAGTCCATGAAGCGTAGAGCTCTTAGAGTTTTAAGGGGGGCAATAGGGAGTAATTCCGATTTTGGGGTGAGACTTCTCCAGGAGTCTAGTCAAACTCCAAGTAAGCAAAACAAAGGGCTTGTTATTAGCAGCTTAGAGGATTTAGAGGTTGCAGTTTCAGCTCTAAAAAGCGAAACAAGCGTAGGGTCTGGGATATTCCTAGAGGCTGAAAGCACTTCATTCAAATATAGAAACCAGCTAATTGGTAAACTGCTTCTTAGCTCAGGGATAAAAAAGCACGGTATAACAACCAAGAAAGAAATTATAGAAAAGTATGCGGATCCTGTATTCTCGGAAGCTAGAGAAGGCGCTATCGTGGCCGTAAAAAAAGTTCCCTACAATACTATAGAGGATGAAAACGGCGATGCAATTCTTGATCCTAATAGCATTCCTCAAATAGAAACAGACATGGCGAGAGCTTTCCGTCACGCAATAGTTTCGGAACAAGCGGTAAACGAACCTCTTGTATTTTTAGAGGAGCATTATTTAATAGGTGATGTACTTCCTGGCATAAAACGATCTAAGTCAGCTCAGGTGTCTAGAGGTGGTGTATCTGGGAAGTTTAAAGCTCCCGCCGCAAAACCAAGCATTGAGCTAAAGGCTGGAGTTAAGGAAGGCGTAGTCAGATCGGCCCGTCAAGCTAGGAGTAACACAAGTATAGACCCCTCGCAATGGAACCTCAATGAGAGAACATACGGGCAGGGATTAGTTGACGCTTTTAAACAAAAGCTTGTAGACAAGTACAGCAATATACATAACCTCCAGGAAAGTATAGAGGAATCAAAGGGCGGAAGGGTAAATAAAGGCCAGGACTTTAAAATGAATGAGGAGTTGATGTACGGTAAGGCCGCATATGACTTAGAAAGACTTGACAAAAAGCTGTCGGAGATCACTGACCTAATGAAAGATTTAGGTGTTAAAGAGGAAACAGTCTCCGAGTACATGTACGCGCTTCATGCTAAGGAGCGTAATTCTGTGATATTTGAAAGAGACGGAGTTAGTGATGGTAGTGGAATGACGGACGCCGAAGCGGACAGGATCCTAAACAATATAAGCGAAGATCAGAAAGGTAAATTAGATAA
>TARA_R110002126_G_scaffold138790_1_pt1 | contig 10549 bp, 17 predicted proteins | sample TARA_R110002126 | Tara Oceans TARA_R110002126 (sample SAMEA4397536) | marine metagenome | biome: Polar Biome; feature: [DCM] deep chlorophyll maximum layer (ENVO:01000326); material: water (ENVO:00002006), including particulate matter (ENVO:01000060) such as... | depth 30 m
TACGCCATTTGCGGCAAGTGCCGAGATAAGGAGAACGAAGAATGAGCATTGAAGTTGCGACATCTGCCCGGATGAGAAAGGGATCTCTCCAATCGATGCACAAGATTTCAGTATCAGTATCCAATGCTTTTAGGAAAGAACTAAAAGTGTGGGAAGATGTATACAAGAGAGATGGTTATATAATGAAGGGGTCGTGGCTATCTATCAGCGTAGGCTTGCAGAGTGTTGTTGCTGATGCTCTTATATCCACCAAGGAGTTCCAAGAACTATCCGAAAGAGAAAAGTTAATGATAGCTTTCTCTATCGGGCAGGGAGTGGAAGAAGAATATAGAAAGTTTCAGTCAAGGGTTAAGGAGAACGAAGAATGAAAATGCCACCGAGAATGCCTAGGCTTAACGAAGAGCAGAAAGCCTATCAGCATGCAAAAGATTGGTGGTATGTCTTTACTGGCATCTTCATCGGAGCAATCCCAGCTTTCATCTTGGGGTTTGAGTTAGCAAGATAAGGAGAACGAAGAATGAGTTATTTTTTATAAAATGTGTTCTTCTACAATAGATTCGATAATTATTTCAACGTCCCAAAGAATAACTGAGTGGAACCATTCCCCTCTTTTTTCGTAAGAAGTATTTAACTTTCTATGACACTCTTTTTCAATTTTAAAAACTTTACTTTTTGGCACAGAAAAAGCTTTAAGAACTTCTAGATTCTTTGGGTGTCCGGTTTGCAAAGATTTTACTCTTTTTTTAGGGTTATCGCTCTTTCCTACCTTGACATTATTCTCGCCATCATGTATAATATATATATAAGATTCCATTAGTATATAATACCATAAAATGCAGTCTTTTTTAAGAAAGGAGAACGAAGAATGAAGAAGCTTATAGCAGAATATGAATTTGTCAAAAGCAAAGACTATAAAGAAAATATATGGAATATTAGAGCAACCCTATTCGAACATGTTGTTACAACTAAAAGTTCGATGAAGAGGGCGGAAAACGAAGTAATTCATTTTTCAATTGATAAAATTACAGAAAATACTATTACTGTTGTTTCTGAAAAATCGTAATAAGGAGAACGAAGAATGACACCAGACATTAATCAGTATCTTGCTGAGGCTGCAAAAGAGATCGCAGACGGAAAGATTGCAGGCCGTGAAAAATACTTCTTTGGAGAAGATAATATTTCATTTTACAAAGGGGATTATTATTTTAAATATCGTTTAAAAAGTGATAGCTCGTACTGGTTAGAAGAGGAGGTCATTACAGTCTCCTTGAAAGAAGTGCTGAAAACGATTATGGAGAACGAAGAATGAATAATGACTGGATAGATGATAAATGGAATAATATTTTTTCCTCTATGGCGCTTAGAACGTCTTTAACAGAAGCTTTAGATTGGGAACACGAAGTCTCTGATTCTTTATTTGAGTGTTGGTCAGAGAATTTGTTACAATTTCCAATGATGGAAAAGACAATGGCTATTACACTTATGGCTAGTTATTTACCAGAGGGGTATGACTATCTTAGTGAAAAGCTAGTTAACTGGCTACAAATGAATTACAGAATCGGAGAGGACGAGCAAGATCTCGCAATTCATTAAAAAACTTGACAAGAGAAGAAAATCTTGATATGATCCATCATAGAGAAATAATTGTTGGAAGCTCTTTGCCGGCTCTTATTCATGCTTTTAATAAAAATATACCAGTTTTTTATTCTGATTATGATAGACCCTTTGATCTTGACTTTCTAGATCCAAATCTAGATTTAAAATTTCTTGGCATTGATAATATATCAAAAACTTTAAAAGGCGTGGAATCCGAAATCACAGTAGGAATTAAAAAAACCATATTATGGGAAAGATTATTATTTCTTTTATCTCTTGAAGGTAAAGCACCATTATCTGGTTTGTGTAATACAATAAGATACAATGGTAAAACATTAGTGTTTACCGATGAATATTCAAAGATAGGAGAAATAACATTTGACAAGTGTTACTATTATGGCGACAACAACTGCCGCAATCTTGTAAGAACCCAGAAAGAGCCAACAAAATATTTATGTCGTGACTGGATAGCTTTTAATTGTGGAGGAAAACACCAATATGACTACATTGAAACAAACGACGATTTCGTCAATAAAATACTTTTCTACATTTCCACCAGACGCAGGGGCAATTATAATATTAAAGATGCTTGCTCTATATCACTATTGACTGAAGACCAAATAAATGATTTTGACTATTCAGAAACAATGGCGAGATTTAAAACGGTTCATGAAATGAAAAGTAGAGGTATGAGAAGCCGAGTCGCAAACCGCGATTCAAACGGAAAACCTCTTTCTTACAGAAGTTTCAAAACATCATATATGAATCGTGAAATAAAACCAATGGACGCGACGTATATATCATCGGATAGCAAAATCATAGTTGTCGATGAATATATAAAAGAGGACCAGATATCAAAACAAAATAAATTTGTAGAAACAGTTGGGAGATTATTTTGATCAGTACACACTTAGCCGGGATTATACCAGTAGCTAACTTAAAGACTGACCACGACATACCAACCCCGCCTTATTTATTGCCGGTCGCACCCGGCTTTACGTGCATTCAGAGAGCAGTTCATGAGTGTGCTTTAGCTGGTTGCAATAGTATATGGATCGTCGCTAATCAAGATATGGCACCAATTGTTCGCAAAGTAATAGGAGAATGGACATATGATCCAGTGCATTATAATAACCGATTAGCTGCTAAAGGTAATGCCGTTTCTCATTATAGAAAAGAAATACCAATTTACTATACTGGAATCAGAGATAAAGACCGAGACAGGAGAGATTCATATGGTTGGTCGGTTCTACACGGTATACACTCAGTATGGTGGGTAACATTCAAAATTTCTAAATGGACAATACCAGAAAAATATTTTGTCTCATTTCCCATGGGTGTCTATGATTACAAGACAATAAGAAAAAATAGACGATTGATATCCAGTAGAGATAAAAATTTCTTTTCTACGTTCAACGGGCAGACTGTAAAAAATAATTTACCGTTATCCTTTACAATGAGAAAAGATGATTTTATTTTTTGCAGAAGAAATGTAAACAAATTGACAACCAAAGAATATTTGCCACCACTTGAAGGCGAAAAATATCCCAGCAAAAAAAGGCCACTTGCTGATCGATGGTCAGCGAGATGGTTTAATTTTGATACAGTTTTTGACAAAACAGAAGAAGAAAATTCCCTAAAAAAAGAATTAGACTGGTTTTATGATATCAGTAGTTGGGATGGGTATCGTGAATATCTAGGTTCCGAGCACACAGTCGATGTGCCAATAAAACAGTTGACAAAGACGCACCTACATGGTAGAATATTTAAGTAATAGGAGATCTTAATGGGAAAAAGTAATATCAAATTCGTTGGACTTCATGCACATTCTGTTGCCGGTTCGATTTTCGATGCTATCGGATATCCACAAGAGCACATGGATTTTGCGTATGAGAATGGCAGTGATGCACTGGCTTTGACCGATCATGGTAATATGAACGGTCTTGCATATCAGGTTCTGCATGCAAAGAAAATGCAGGCTGAAGGCAAGGACTTTAAGCCTATCTATGGTTGTGAGGCTTATTTTATCCCATCCGTTAAGGAATGGCGAGAGGAGTATGATAAGTCGCTAAAGAACAAGAAAGAAGCCAGGAGAATTAAGAAAGAGGAGCAGTCTGGAGCGACCGTCGAAGACGAAGGCGCAACTAAAAACTCACAAAACGTTTTACGTCGCCGCCGACATTTGGTCCTATTAGTGCAGAACCAAACAGGACTGAATAATCTTTTCAAGCTTATTTCGGAGTCCTATCGTGACGAAAACTATTATCGTTACCCGCGAATCGACTATGATCTGCTTTCAAAGTACAATGAGGGTATTATCGCCGCATCTGCTTGCCTAGGCGGTATTTATGCCGGTAATTATTGGGAGAATCGCGAAGAAGGGCCAGAGGCCGTGATGAACGCAATGCGTGAAACTACGCGCCGCATGCAGTCTATCTTCGGTGATCGCTGGTATGGAGAGCTACAGTGGAATAATGTACCAGAACAACATGAACTAAATCAGTATATTATTAAAGTCTCTAAAGAATTCAATATGAAGCTGATTTCTACGGCTGATTCTCATTATCCAAGTCCGGACGTTTGGAAAGACCGCGAGCTTTATAAGCGTCTTGGCTGGCTTGGTAAGAGCACTCCATCATGGGGCACAGCAGAACTTCCAGAGGGGGTTGAAGAAATTGGCTATGAACTATATCCTAAGAACGGCGATCAAATGTGGGCGTCGTACAAAGAATATTCTAAAGAGCAGAACTACGACGACAGGCTTATCAAGTCGTCTTTGGAGGAAACGTGGAATATTGCTCACAACAGAATTGAAAAGTTCTTCCCTGACAACACCGTTCGCCTTCCTTCTTTTGTCGTACCTGCTGGGTCAACTGCTGATCAGGCACTTGCTAAGTTGGCACTCGACGGATTGTGCGAAGTCATGGGTTGGCCAGCGCAACTGAGAATGACAATCAGCCCTAAGCACCGGGAATATATTAATCGACTTAAACACGAACTTGATGTAATCTCAGATAGAGGATTCAGCAAATATTTCCTAACAATGAAATCAATCTGTGATATCGCGAACAATTCAATGTTAACAGGTACTGGTCGAGGTTCCGCTGCCGGCTCTCTGGTAGCATATGCTTTGCGGATTACACAGGTTGACCCTATTAAATATGGACTTCTATTCTCTCGTTTCTTACGTTCCGATGCTACCGACTATCCGGATATCGATTATGATGTATCTGATAGTATGCTTTTAAAGGAGAAGTTGGTGGATCTTTGGGGCGAAGATACTGTAGCTCCAATCTCGAACTGGAACACGCTTCAGTTGCGGTCACTAATCAAGGATATATCTAAGTTTTACGGTGTTCCTTTCATCGAAGCTAACCGGGTAACCGATGCGATGCTGAAGGAAGCAATACCATTGGCAAAAAAGAAGCACGGAATCAAAGCTGGGATCTATGCGCCTACTTGGCAAGAGGTTATGGAATTTTCTGATACCCTTCAGAAGTATCTATTAAAATACCCAGAGGTCAAAAAGCACGTTGAAGGCTTGGTTGGATCAGTAAAATCTTGTTCTCGACATGCCGGTGGAGTTGTTATTGGTGAAAATCTAGATAAAAGCATGCCTTTGATTAACTCTAAGGGGGTACGCCAAACTCCATGGTCCGAAGGTCAGAATGTACGTCATCTTGAACCGATGGGGTTTATTAAATATGATCTTCTTGGTCTTGCTACCCTTAAGATGATGGAGGGCGCTATTGAACATATCCTTCGAAGGCACCATAATATTGAAGATCCATCCTTTGGTGATATTAAGAATTTTTATGATCAGCGTCTTCATCCGGATATTATTGATTTTGAGGATCAAAAGGTTTATGATAATGTCTTCGTAAAGGGTAACTGGTCCGGAACATTTCAATTTACAGAAGAAGGCGCACAAAAGTTCTGTGTGCGAGTCAAGCCAAAAGAAATAATCGGCACTGCTGCCATCACTTCAATCTACCGTCCTGGCCCCTTGGCTGCTGGTGTTCATGAAGATTATATCGACGCCATGGCCAATCCTCATAAAATTAAGTATCTTAATGATGATCATCGTGAGATTACCCAGGAAACTTATGGGTTCCTTATCTTTCAAGAGCAAATTGCTCTATTGGCACACAAGCTTGGCGGATTAACGCTGGATGAAGGTAACCTTCTTCGTAAGATTCTAACAAAGAAAGGTACTGGAAAGGACGATAAGCGCTATAAGCTGAGAATAAAATTTGTTAAAGGCTGCGAGAGCAACGGAATATCCACAAATGATGCTAACGCTATGTGGAGTAAATTTGCTTACTTCTCTGGGTACGGTTTTAATAAATCACACGCTGTCGCTTATAGTATGATTTCCTATCAGTGTGCTTGGCTCTGGACATATTATCCGGCAGAGTGGATGGCTGCATTCTTGGATAAAGAGCCAGAGAAGCGTAAAGAGAAGACAATTAATATTGCTAAAAATTATGGTTTTAACATCGCTACAGTTAATATCAACACATCCGGTAGAGTATGGGAAATTTCACCAGACGGAAAGACTCTAATTCAGCCTCTATCCTCGATTAAGGGCGTCGGTGATGCGGCTATAGCACAAGTATTAGCACATCGCCCATTCACTGATGCTGAAGATTTGCTTTTCAGAGAAGAAGTTATTTATGGGAAATTAAATAAAAAGGCTCTTGATGCTTTATGTCGCGCTGGCGCTTTAGACGAACTAGTTGACGAAAACTTCACCGGTCGCAAGCATTTTTGGTCAGCATGCATTGTAGACCGTCCTAAGAATAAAAAGAAACTAAAAAATAATATTGAGGCTTATGCAGAAGAAGGCGACTTCTCGGATGATGAAATAATCCAGTTTAAAGCAGACCTTACTGGCATGTTTCCATTAAACATGGTCATTTCGAATCATTCAATTGCGCAGCTATTACAACGAGGAGTTCCGCCAATATCAGAGTTTGATCCGGATCTCCGCGTGTGCTGGTTCATTCCGAGAAAGATTGTAGTAAAGAAAACGAAGAAAGGAAAAACATATTGGCTCGTTGAAGTGGTGGACTCAAATAATGAAAATACAAGAATTCGCTGCTGGGGAATCAAGCCGGATAAGGATCACATTCACATAAATCGTCCATATATGGCTGCGCTAGAATACAATGGAGATTGGGGCTTTTCAACCAGATGCGTTGGAAAATCTTTTAGAATGATTGGATAAAAAACTTGACAGCAGAGAAATTCTTTGCTATACTAAAGAAGAACTAAAAAGAGGGAGTTCAAAAATGGTTAACAACGAACAGACGAAGCGTGCTTACGCAAAGCAGTACATCAATTCGCTTCAGTCAATTGAAGAAGAGATGGAGGTATATAAGGAGCAGAAGAGAGAGCTTCGCGATGAGTACCGGGAGTCGGGCTGGCTTACAACGCATGAGATTGCGGCGACTGTCCGCGCATATCGGATTGTTGTTCAGGCAAACAAGGGGCAATTTGATCTGGATGAATTTTTCGAGAATATTAAGATGTTCGCGAACGAGTCTAGATCGTCAACGCCGGGTAACTGACATGATTCTAAAATATTCTAAAGTCCGCTCCGGGGTCTATACTCCGGAGCGGGCTAATCCGTCAGACGCAGGCTTGGATTTATTTTATAGTCCGGATGAGAATTGCTACAACGATTATGATCGATTGGGGAATTTTCTAGATACGCAAGGTCGTCTTAAGATACCTGTTGGTCGCTCTGTTTTGATCCCAACAGGAATAAAACTTGAAATTCCATATGGGTACTGTTTCGAGATCAAGAATCGTTCTGGTAATGCTTCAAAAAACCAACTTCTTGTTGGTGCATGTGTAGTCGATTCTGGCTATGAAGGGGAGATTTTTGTTAATCTTCATAATTTTGGCTATGGTCATTATAATGTAAATCCCGGAATGAAAGTTGCACAGGGCATTCTCTTGCATACGCCACCATTCCGGCTACATCAGGTACCAGAGGATGAAATTTATAATGATCCCATCACGATTAGCAATAGAGGAGATGGAGCATTGGGAAGCACAGATGGATAAAAATACACAAAGAGCCATGTTTAGCTCAAAATCAAATGATTGGGGCACTCCACAAAATTTTTATGATAAGCTAAATAATTCTTTTGGGCCATTCACGCTAGACCCCTGTTCTGACGGGCAAAATAATAAAACAGATAATTATTTTACAAAAGAACAAAATGGGCTCAGTCAAGATTGGTCAGGCAATAAAGTTTTTATGAATCCCCCATACGGCAGAGCGATTAAAGATTGGCTTAAAAAGGCTTATGAAGAAGGACAAAAGCCAAATACTACGGTTGTGTGCCTGATTCCGGCCCGCACTGATACAAAGTATTGGCACGATTACGTAATGAAGGCACAAGCTGTATACTTCGTAAAAGGCAGGTTGAAGTTTGGCGACTCAAATAATTCCGCTCCGTTCCCTTCATCAGTTATAGTCTTCACATCAGCGCTTTCGCCATTTGGGACAATTATGGGGGCGATGGGGCGTGAATAGAAAGCAGCGCAGAGAAGCAGAGCGCAAGAGAAAGAAAGGAGATCCGAATCAGAAGATGGCTGATCAGGTTTCCTTATTTCATAAGTTGCCAAATAAGTGTGATGCGTGCTCTGAAGAATTTGACAAGAAAAATAAAGAAATGGCATTTTCTTGGAGCGTAGTGGTAAATGGTGAAACAGTTCGTCTGTTTTGCCCTGAATGTATTAGAAAAACAAAAGAAGCTATCAAACAAACAGGAGGTATTGATGGGGAAGAATAGAAGCCGACAGCGGCGTGATGAGTTGCGAGAGGAAGCAGAGGTCCGCCGCGAGTATCGTGCATCAATCTCTAACCAGCAGCAGATGGACAGGTTGGATGAGCGGCTAGGAGAGGGTCTAGGAGCCTCTAAAGAGCGTGTAAGGCTCTGGCACCTCGTTGAAGAAGAGGAGGCCGAGAAGAGGCGCTCAGAGCGCCGGGGAGGCAAGAAAAATGGTGACTAGACTGAACAAGAGAGGATTACAGAAAATTTTATCTGGACAAGTCAAAGAGCCAACAAAGTGTGCTATTAAATTTTATAGTGCCAATTGTCATTATTGTCAGGCTCTTAAGCCAATTTATGATATTATGTCTGAGGAATTTTCAGACATAAATTTTTTTGCGTTTAATGTCACCGACTATCCAGAAGTTGAAAAAATTCTAGGATTTCAGGGAGTACCTACTCTTTGCGGCATTCAATGTGGATCTGAACTGCCAAAACGTCATTTTATTAAGGAACCGGTTGACCCAGACCAAAAGACATGGTATACTGGTAACAACATTAGAGATTTTTTAAAGGAGTTTTAATGCAAAAAAGTTTATCATATGACGATGTTTTGTTGGTACCGAAATATAGTGATATCCGTAGCCGTTCAGAAATTAATATTACTGGTGATTTGACTAACGGATTAAGTTTACCACTTCCAATTATATCATCTCCCATGGATACTATCACAGAAACTGCTATGTCATTTGTCATGGCATGTATGGGTGGTTCTGGTATAATTCATCGATATAATACTATTGAAGAACAATCGAAGATGGTTCGAGAAGCTTCGACAGAAATTGGATCATCAGCCATAGGAAGTTTAGGCGCGGCAGTGGGAGTTACTGGAGATTATATTGAGAGAGCCCAATCTCTTGTTTTTGCTGGGGCAAGATATATTTGTGTTGACATAGCTCATGGTCACCATATTTTAATGAAAGAGGCTTTATACAATTTACGTAAAGCAGTGCCTCCTGATTTTCATATTATGGCTGGAAACGTTGCATCGGTACAAGGTGTCAACGATTTAGCTGATTGGGGCGCTAACTCTGTGCGTTGCAATATTGGCGGCGGCTCAATTTGTTCTACCAGAATTCAGACCGGTCATGGTATGCCGGGACTTCAAACTATTTTTGATTGCGCTAGAACTGATAGAGATATTGGTATTATAGCTGACGGTGGTATCCGTAATGCGGGAGATATTGTAAAGGCCCTCGCAGCAGGCGCTGACGCTGTAATGTGCGGCTCTTTATTAGCTGGCACTAATGAGGCACCTGGAAACATTTTAAAGGACGCTAGCGGCTCTTATAAGGTCTACAGAGGCATGGCTAGCAAAGAGGCCCAGATTAACTGGCGTGGTCGGTACAGTTCTTTTGAGGGTATTTCAAGCGTTGTTCCTTGCCGGGGCAATGTAGATTCATTATTGACTGACCTAGAAAAAAACATCAAGAGCGGCTTTAGCTATTCTGGCGCTAGAAATTTGAAACAGTTGAGGCTCAAAGCGGATTTCACACAGCAGACAACTGCTGGTACTGTTGAGAGTGGCACACATATTGCCAGCAAGGCAGTATAATGTCAGACGACTACGCATATCGATATAGTGAGGAAAATGAAAAAAGGATAGTTTTTACCGATAATCTGCACAGACATACAAAGTTAGTCTTAAAACTAAAATATCTAAATATAACTCAAGCAAAGTTATTTCGCCACATTATAACTGGAGTTTTGACAGAAGATCCTAGGATAATGAACTACGTTGAAGAAATCGCAACCCGCTCAAAACTAAGAAAAAATAAAGCAGAGCAATTAGAAAAGAAGGGTAAAGAAAATTATAATGATCTGGGTTTCTCTGACGAAGAAATGGAAGGATTATTCGATGTTTTAGAATCGGAGTTTCCAAACTTATGAGATCAAAAATACCAAAATGTTCTGCTGACTGTATTTTAAACAATACTGTTTGTGAAAAAAAAGACTGTAGAGACTGGATTGACTATAAAAAAGAGCTTAATTGTTCTAAGATATCTATTTACCTACACGGACGCATGACTTTAAAACAAATTGCTGAGCGTATAGGGGTGTCTATCCCTAGGATCAAGCAAATAGAAACTAAAGCCTTAATAAAA
>TARA_R110002126_G_scaffold97973_5_pt1 | contig 10521 bp, 10 predicted proteins | sample TARA_R110002126 | Tara Oceans TARA_R110002126 (sample SAMEA4397536) | marine metagenome | biome: Polar Biome; feature: [DCM] deep chlorophyll maximum layer (ENVO:01000326); material: water (ENVO:00002006), including particulate matter (ENVO:01000060) such as... | depth 30 m
CGTAAGTCGGCATTTGAGTCTAGTAGTTCTTTGCGGGATATGTTCGATACCATCGACGCTATGGATTTTTCCAAAGCCCCCATAGACACCAAAGAGTCGCTTAAAGACGCGGTGTACCAGATGTATCTGGCAAATATGCCGCAGCAAAACTTGCGTAAGCAGTTTATGAACCGTAAGAACGTTACGGGTTTTGACCAAGACATATTACGTAACTTGGCTCAGACTGGGTCTAACCACGCATACCAATTATCCCGCGTTAAATTTGTGCCAAAGATCCGCCTAGCTGCGCAAGAAGCCCGTAACAACTCGGAGAACAACGAGGACTTGTTTGCTTATGTGGATGAGCTGGATAAGCGAGTTAAGCTAGAGGTGGAGGCAAAAGATAGCCGTGGAGGCCTGTTAGATTCAATAGCTACGTTCGCTAACCGGGCTGCGTATATCCACTTTCTATCAGGAGTATCTTCAGCACTACTACAACCAATGCAGTTAGTCACTGTCGGTTTCAACGTACTCGGTGCTCGTCACGGATACGCTAAGGCTACTGTAGAGATTATGAAGATGATGAACATCTTTAACGAGTTTGGCGTGTCTAAAAAGAACGCCGACGGCTCTATATCGTATGTAATGCCGAGCATCCGGTACTCAAAGAACATGAGTATTAACCAAGAAGAGCGGCGTGCTCTTTTTGACATGCTTGGCACTGGCGTAGCTGACGAGACACTAAACAACGAAATTGTCTCCCGCAAAGACATGCCTACTGACGAGTTCGGCACTAAAACGCAAAAAATTAAGCGCGGTGCTTTAATACTTACTACAGGTCTGATGCACTCGACTGAGCGTATGTCTCGTGAGGTAATGCTACTTGCGTCGTACCGTCTAAGCCGAAACGCAGGTAAGTCAGTTGTGGAGGCAAAGGCTCAAGCTATTGCGGATACTTACGAGGGCGTCGGCAACATGAGCGCCAGCAACCGCCCCCCAATAATGCGTAACCCTTTGGGTAAAGTCTCATTGCAGTTCATGATGTTCCCGCTGTACATGGCGTCGTTTTTGGTAAAGAACTTTAAGAACATGCTCCCCCTTATGAACAAAGAGGGTAAAGCGGAAGCTGCGAAAATGTTCTTCGGCACTCTGGGCTGTACGTTTGCTATGACCGGCGTTGTTGGCATGCCGCTGTTTAGCATGGTGATGGGCATGGTTGGCTGGGCGATGAACAACATGGGTGACGATGACGAGTACCCAGAGACGTTGAAGACAATGGACTTTGAAACGTGGTGGCGCAAAGTATGGCTGCCTGAAGTTATGGGCCATGAGACCATTGGCGGCTATAAGCTAAGCGACATTATTGAACGCGGCCCAGCTAACGCGTTGACTGGGGTTGATTTATCTAGCCGTCTGAGCTTAAACGATATGTTTGTACGGGACCGTAAAGAAACTCGTACTACCAAAGAAGGCGTTATTGAAATGGCTATGGGCGCAACTGGCCCATTCGGTGCTCAGATTATGAGTTACGCCGACGGCTACGACGCACTTACTCAGGGTGACTACCAGAAGGCGGTTGAAAAAATCAGCCCAGCCCTGTTACGTAACTTGGCGTTAGCCTCTAAGTTTGCTCAGGAAGGGGCAAAGGACTTCCGAGGAGCCGAGTTAATTGCTAAGGGTGATTACACTACTGGGCAGATGATTGGTCAGGCTATTGGTTTCCGTTCCGATGAACTGTCTAACGTGCAAGGTCTTGGGTTTAAATTAACTGGTGTTGAGCAGAAGATTAACTTCCGACGTACAGAGGTAATGAACATAGTTGATCGTGTGTTCCGTAACCAAGATCAAGCTGCTATTGACAAAGCGTTAGAAGATGTTGTTAGCTTTAACCGAAAGTACCCAGCGTATGGTATTACTGTAGAAAACTTAATGGATTCGCTGCAAAAACGGGCTGAACAACGGGGAGTATCTAAGGCAGGTGTTATCAGGACGAAAAAGAACCTGTCTATCCCCGGTATGTCTGAGGCGCTACAGTCGGTGGAGTAAAAAACCCCCGCACTAGGCGGGGGTAAAGCTCGAGCCATGGAACCATTAAACCATGGCGCAATCATGGAGAGGATGATTGCAAATTTAGTATAGGCTACACCCGCCACACCCGCAAGCCTTTGATTCCTTCTTCAACAACTATTTTATGTACTACATTTAGTTTAAGCCGATGGGTTACGCGGCGGACCTGATCCTTAGCTGCCGTTTCGTTTATGCAGGGTATGAAGAACGAGGTGCCGCGTTTAAACTTAGCCCAGTTAATCCTGTAGAGTATCTGCTCGATTTTCATCTTGCGCCAACACTTGTAAAAACTCAGACGTGGTGGTGTCGAACAGAAGAGCGCGGACTGGTGGGGATACCATCTTCATGCCCTTTGACATACGCTTGTTTACTGAGTCCTTATACACACCTGCTGTCTCTAGGTCTTTGAGCAGGTCTTTGTAGTTGATTTGCGCCTTAACGCAAAAGTCCTTGAACCTCTTGGCAACTATGTACAGCATTTTAGTGTCGGGTTCAAACCGTAGCAGCAACTCACCTCTTGGCTCCATCAACGGCAGTGCGCCCATGCTACTGCGGGAATCGATTTCATCGTTCACTACCAAAGCGTTATGGATGTGGTTGTTAATGAACTCGCCAACTAGGGTAAGTGGGTTCGACTGTGGGGGCTTAATCTCTTCCCGCATCTCACTTAGCATACCGAGCAACCACTGGTAGACACGCTTCATATCGAAGTCATGTAGGCCCAAGCTCTTAGCGATTAGACCCCCGGCAATGTTACATGCGCAGACGCCTGACCAAAAGCGCTCTCGTGCGGTGAACTGAACGTCCCGGTCGATCTTAGCTTGGATTTCAGCAATGAGTGCCTTAACGTCTTCTAGGTTATCAACAAGGTACTTGGCGTATATATCTCCCGCATGCCCATAGTTTTCAAGCAGTTGACGGTCAAACATTTCTTTACCCCGCGCAACACTAATGACGTTGGTTGGCTTAATCTCGTACTCAATCAAGCGCATTGACTCACCGTCTGGAGAATCCTTCGCCGCACCCAGCTTCTGGTAAAAGCTAGCGTTGGACGACGTTAGGGTCATGTTCTGCCAGCTAGTGTTGTTGATGCGAATCTCGTTGCTCTGCGCCTTCATGCGGTTCTTGCCGCGACCTTGAGAGATGCTGTACGCTAAGTCCGAAAACTCTGTGGGGCTCGTATTGGTAATCTCGTCAATTGTGTTGGGCAAGTTGTTATACACGCCGAGTCGGTGCATCTTGGCGTTCTGTGTGTCCTTCCAAATGGAAGCTAAATCTACTGGGTGCCCCCATACGCTGTTACACATATACAGAGCGGTAGACTTTCCCGACCCGGAACTCTGGTGAATCAAATTAATGATCGCCCCACGTAGGCCAACAAACTTTAGAAGCGGCGCACCGAACGCAGTCAGAGCGGCAAAGGCATGGGGCTCTAGGCCGGGTAACCCGTACAGGTTAAATACTTCTTTCCACTTCTCAAAGGTACCCACCGGCTTCATCATCGCTGCTTCGTTTGTCGTAGCCTTAGATGGAGGGCTAAAGAATGACCCGTCTTTTGTTATCTCTCTATCACCGACAATAAATGCACTGTTGTTGTCGGCCCAACCAAATTGTGTTCTCATGATTTCCGCCTTATTTGTTAGTTGTAAGTTTTTGACAAACGTCCCTACAAAATACGATATTGCGTCCTGCTGTTTAGGGAACGCCACGATGCCGTGATACCCCAACTCGTCGCGCAACTTATCTTTAGCCATAACCGATGTCAACGGTATGGTGAACTCTTTGACTCCATCTTGCGGTAGGTGCAAGCGAAACATAACCACTTCGCCGACCTCCTTATCAAACATGCGTTTGACCACATAGAAATCGTGCTCGTAGACTAGCTGAGCATCCTCTTCGCCATCGACTTCTACCCGCCGGTAAACACCGCCGTTCTTACCGCGAAAGTACGGTTCCGGATAGGCGGGAATACGTACCTCTTCAACTTCACCGTCGTCGTCCATTACCGTAACGATGTTGTCGGCTTCGTCTGCCTCGGCAATCTCAGTACCGAGCAGTATGGGTGTGCTAATAACTCCCTTGTGTTTGCACCCGTCGCACCCGTTGGGGTTTAGCTTCTCAAACGTCTTGCACATATGAGGGCCACCAATATCGTCGGCTTTTTGAGCCGTCTCAATCGGGTCGTAATCTGGGTGGTTCTCAGACATACGGTGTATAGCCATATCTCTATCCACGCAGTACCGCGCAATGGACAACGCCGAGCGCCACAAGTCGTACTCAATGGTGTCTTGGTTTTCGTAGCAGTGTAGTAACTGAGCGCAACCATCTCCGTTCGCCGAGCGAATCATGATGGTCTTAAACCGCTTTACCTTGTTACCCATCATGGTTTCCATGAGGGGGCTCAGTCGGCGAGGTATAAAGTCAGGGACTTCTTCTTTGGGTTCGGGTGCCCCCAATAGCGTTTTGATTTCGTCGTAGGTATAAGGCTCAGTCTTGTCAGACATAACCTCAACAAGCAGCGGCTCGGTTTTGTAATTAAACGTGCCGGGTATACGTAGTATGCGCGAGGCCTCAAACACTGCGGGGTCAACTATGAGTTTGTGCTCAAAGCACAGTTCACGTAACCTAGAGGCTAGCGCCTCCCAATGTATGCGGTCTATGGTCTCGCTAAGTAGCCAATAGACATGTAGTCCGTTACCAGAGTTAACCAGTATTGGACGCCGCAAGCCAGTAGCAGTGCAGAACCTTTGTAGTTCGTCAATACCGGTAGCTTGGTCTATATAGCCTTTGATCCGTCCGTTTTCGTCGGGCTCAGCCTTCTTCTCCCCACAATCAATATCCATCCATAGCGCTTTAAAGTGCTTGGCGTTCTCATGTTTACGGTTATCTAAAGCGCCGTACTTGGCGCAACCAAAGAAGGTATCTACTTTACGACTTTTAAAGTCTTCGACTAGGGTGTCTAACTCTTCACGGGTGTCAACGAACTTCTGGTCTACGTACCTGCCAATACCTACGACGCAAAACCGCCCTTCGGATGAGAGAACTGCGTCTAGTAAATTGAATTCAGGCATTTTTGGAGTCAGTTAGGCCCGGGCAGAGAAAACTCTACCCAAACGTGTTTACTTTTTTCGTTTTAGCTCTTGTACCAGCAGGGATACCCGCTCGTTGCGTTTGTTGTCGGGGATATTTGAACCCCAGAACCAGTTATAAATCGTGGCACGACTTACTCCTAGTTGCTCAGCAACGAACGCAACGGGGATACCCTGACTAATACAGAGACGACCCAGAGCTACACCCAGCGACTTGACACTTGCCTTTTTATTGGCGTTTACCAAACGCTGACTGTATCCAATGCTCATAGGTTACTCCTCGTCGCTCCACGCCTTAACCACAGACTTCAAGTTTTTCTTGACCTCTGGGGCCTCGGTACTAACCTTGGTAGACGGACGCTTTTTGGGCTCGTCAACTTCATCGGACTCTTCTTCTACCTTTGGAGTAGCTTTAGGAGCGGCTAATGCTTTTGCCCCGGCTGACTCAGCTTGGTAAGGAGTCATGATAACCAGACGCTTCACTTCTTCCTTAGTGCCCAACTCGCTAGTAACTGCATACTGTGCTTTGTTGATGTGGCCCACGGGAGTGAACAGAATTGATTGGTTATCGTTGTCTTCGTTTGAAGTGATACGCGTGACAACCCAGTCAATGCTCTTACCATTGTTCGCAACATACTTAGCGTACGTCTCAAACGGAGCGGTATTTTCACCAACACTGTCACCAAACAATGACTTAGATGCTAGATTGATCTGGTAGACCTCGCCCTCGAGCGCAGTACCAAAGTCGTCAACTAATGCAACAGCCAGTCGGCGAGAGAAGCGACACGCTTTTGAATTGCCTTGGCCTGAGCCCTTGATGTTTTGTTGGCATGAATCACAGCGGTCAGACTGTGGGTTCGCAGCTTTAGCATCAGGGGAGCGACCATCATTGGAGAAACAATCAGGAGCAGTAGGCTCGGCATCGGGGGACCACGCCTTTATATAAAAGATGCGCCCGACAGAGGGTGATGCGTTCACGATGATTACATCCAACGGACCTTTGTTTTTGCCCATCTCTTCTTGACCGACTAGCTTGCGAAAGATGCCGTTCTTGTGGGTGATGCGCTTTGTAGCGGAGGACTTACCACCAACCAATGACCTTGTTAAGTCGCTGATAGGCGCGTCGCGCAAAAAGTCGGGTAGGTCTCCGCCTAACACTGTGATATTACTCATTTTCATTTTCCTTCGGTGGGTCTTCTAACAACTACGGTGTATTCTCTGTCCACATTTAATCCCATGGGCAGGAGGTTTGGATTCTCTTCAAGAAACTGCTTCATGTGGGTCTGATGAAGCCGCTTCTCTAGCAGGCCGTATGCGTCGTGTTCTTGTATGAACCGATACATTGAATCCCAATCACTCGTCGTGTACCGTGACTTTATTGAGCGGATGATTGTGCCAGCCTTTGTGCGTATGGTTTCAGCGTTTGCTTTCTTGCAAATTTCTAACATTTCGGATTCCAACATTTTCAAATCAGTCTCTAATGCTTCGTCACTTGCTTCGTATGCGCGTCTCAAATCATTACGCTTGTCTCTAATCTTTATGTACGTAGCCGCCAGCGCACTGAGGTCAAACGTACCTTCTTCTAACTCTTCTTCCATATAAATTCCTTTCAAACAAGAACTCCGACTATACCACTACTTTTGACATTGTCAACATCTTCTGAAATTATTTGTTTATAAAGTTTAATTATTTCTGCGTGGTGTTGGATGTTGCCACGCAACATGCGGTACAGCTTCGCCTCTACAGGGCTACCAGTGATGTGAACCACGGTCATATTGTTCTTCTGCCCGGGGCGGTCAATACGTGCGTTGGCTTGTAGGTACGTCTCAACACTGGTCACGGGGGCGTACCAAATAATTGTGTTTGCCGCAGTTAAGGTTAGCCCGTGTGCCGCCGCTTGCGGTTGGATGATAAGCACTCGTGGGTTGTCCGTTTCTTGGAACCGTTTGACTGTGTCACTACGCCTATGCACTGGTACGCTACCATCAAGGCGTTCGGTCACGATGTTGTTTTTGTGTAGGAACCGCTCAAGCAAAGTAATGGTGTGTGAGAACGGCACGAACACTAGCACCTTGTGCGACGACTCCTCTATTACTTCAAGCACGGCGTTCAGTCTGTTCTGGACATCGAACTCAATCACTTCTTTGGTTGTTGTGTATACTGCGCCACCCGAAATTTGTAGCAGCTTGCTAACCTGCACTGCGGCGTTAACAGCCGTAACCTCTTCGCCGTCGGCTTCGATCAACATCTGCTTTACGAGCATGGCGTAGTATTTTTTTTGTTGCGTGGTTAGCGGCGCATCGCGGTCTATAAAAGTGACTGGGGGTAGATCAAGACAGTCGGCTTTCTCAAACCGGATAGCGGGTTGCAGTGCTTTATGCACGATGTCTTTTGAGTTTGGCCTAGGGACAAAGCGATACTGCGTCACCTGATTCATCACTTGATCTCGAAACATACCAAAGAACTTAGGTACTCCGTCAGGGTTCACTAGCTTTGCCAATCCGTAAGCATCCACAGGTGACTGTGCCGCTGGTGTACCGGTCATCATCCATAGCCCTTTAACGTGCTTGCAGATGTCGCGTAATATTTTCCACCTGTCAGTCTGAGCGTTCTTGTACGCTGATGCTTCGTCTATAACGATGAGGTCAAACCCACCGTTGATAATTTCGTTCTTAATAATTGCTACGCCGTCAAAGTTAATAACGACGTACTCGGCGTCGCCAGCAATCAATTCTTTGCGCTTGCGTGAAGAGCCGTAGGCAATGGTAACGGTGCGGTGTAGCGCGAACTTAAACAAGTCAGCTTGCCATGCGGAAGTCATGATGGACAACGGGCACACGATAAGGACTCTACGTATCACACCAACTGTCATAAGGTAGTCGGTCGCCCAGATAACTGATGCCGTCTTACCCGTACCCTGCTCGTTAAAGCAAAAGGCTTTTTTGTTTGAGATTAAAAACTCGCACGTTTTTTTCTGGTGTTCAAATGGCGTAAACCCATGTGGGCGCGGCCACTCATATTCTGACAAATTCATTTATTTCTCCGTTAGGTTGCCGGTCTTTCCCGGCTGCCAACCAAATTACTATAAAGGGGATAAATAGCTCTGGTCGGTACGGTTATAGGGGAATCACCCCCAACGAGCCCAGTATCACTCGTACCTTACTTCTTGGACTTCGCTGTCGGTTTGTTTTGCTTTACTGTGTGGTCACTGTTGCGGCTGAAAGAGCGGTTAGCGCTCGGCGTCTTTAACTTTAAGTTGGACTTAGCGTTAGTACCACCCTTGCTCAACGGGGTGACGTGGTCAATATCTTTACCGGCACGGGCGACACCTTCTGTGTCTAGCTTATAACGGGCTCGGTTACGTGCGAGTCGTGCGTTGTACGCCTCAGTGCCCACCTCTGGGTTGACTTGCTTGGGGCGTGGTTTGTTTACGTAGGGCATATATGTTCCTATTAACTTTTGTTGTGTTCACATTGACGCACAGGGCAGAAGCGGCACAGGGGGCCACTTATAGCGTTCCACACGTCGTTACTAAAAGCGGCAGTAAGTCGGCTAAGGTCTTGCTTTGGCTTCTCCAAGTACAACTGAATATTCTCTGGCTTGTGTATGGCACGGATGAACTCGTTGCTAACTACAAACATCAGAGCGGATTTGATGCGCTCCACTTCGGGGAAGTGTTTGAATAACGCAGTAGCCACAAGTTCTAGCTGTTTGATGTCGGCGTACCGCGCATTTTTACTTGTCTTGTAGTCCACAGAGTAGGCCATCTTTTTTTCTTTGTCAATAATGACTAAGTCGGCTATGCCCCTCCACCACACGTCATCGGCAAAGAAGTCACAGGGCTCTAAGTTTTCGGTCAGCCCAAGGCGTAGTTCACAGTGCTTCTCACCGGGGATTTCCTTCAACTGCTCTAGCATGGGCTCTAGGTAAGCGAACTGCGGCGGTAGCACAACCCCATCGCGTATGTATTCTTCAGCCGCAGTATGAACCGACTTGCCGTACAGAGTAGCCTTAGTGTCGCTGTCCTTAACGTCCTTAGCTACTTTGGTGTGGTAGTACTTGCGGGGGCATTGCTGAAACGTCTTCAGACTGCTGTACGACCAAGCTATTGTCATTAGTTTTCCTTAGTCCTGTTCAGGAGGGATTCTAAATTCCCAAAATCCGTAAGCGTCGCCTCTACTCCAACGATCCCACGAAAAATGAATGTCTCTCGTTTTTGTGTTGATGTATTTCCACAGTACGCGCATTTCATCCCCGATCCCTGTCATGCATGTCGTTGATTGCGTTGAGCGTCAATTTAGTTTCCACCAGAACGACAAGCGCGGCTTCTTTAGCCGCATCAAACTCTCTGTTCAGCATTGCCTCGTGTAGTTTTTTAAGTGCCTTCTCAGCCATCATGCAGGGGTAAGCGTAATCTAACATTAGTTTTCCTTTAACAATCACCATAACTTTTGCCATAGCCAGCCTCACAGTTTAACGGTAGTTCCAAAGCCCACTTGGGGCGTACTTTCATACATGTCTCCACGTATGCCATAGCAGCAACGGCGTCCTTCTCAGGCACAACACATGCAATAGCGTCATGCACAGTCATCACCACTTTGTGCTTCTTCTCGACTAACAGCATCTGCTCCCCAATAACAATCCGTGCTAAGCCTTGGCATATGTTTTCGACCGCCTTGCCGCCGTAAATACGGGTAGGTATTACGGAGCGACCTTTTTTAGTGTCGTACATCAACTCAGTACGGCCCTCTTCGTTGCTCTGTGAGCGCAGGTTGGGGTACTTTATGTACAGTCCATTAGGCATTTTTATGCCTTTTGCGCCCTCTACTTTCAGTACATCGTCACGACCGAATTCCGTCGTAAGGTTATCCCGTACGGCCTCCAGTGCCCTACCAGCCGCTCTCCATAGTTTTGGGATTTTGGGGTATGCATTTCGATAGGTCTCGATGATGTGAGACGACTCGTCTTTAGTAATCGTAACACCAAATGTTTTTAGTTGCGCCACAAACTTGTCGGCACCCATGCCGTAGCCAGCACCAAGAATCGTAGTCTTACCAACGAACCGCTCGTCCTTGGTAACGTCTTCCAAGCGCTTGCTGTAGATAGCCGTAGCCATTATTTTGTATACGTCTTCACCACGATCAAAGGCTTCTACCAAGTCATCCTGCCCTGCTAGCCATGCTAACGTACGGGCTTCAATCTGCGATGAGTCGGAGTCAACTACAACGTATCCGTCTGGTGCGATGATGGCATACTTCAGGGGGCTATTCCTAGGTAAGTTCTGCAAATTCAACTTGTCATCACCACCCCACCGTCCCGTGTGAGCGGCGTAGTACCGGAGGGGAACTGGCATGAAGCCTCTACGGGCGATTCCCAAAAACCGCTC
>TARA_R110002126_G_scaffold22714_1_pt1 | contig 10520 bp, 13 predicted proteins | sample TARA_R110002126 | Tara Oceans TARA_R110002126 (sample SAMEA4397536) | marine metagenome | biome: Polar Biome; feature: [DCM] deep chlorophyll maximum layer (ENVO:01000326); material: water (ENVO:00002006), including particulate matter (ENVO:01000060) such as... | depth 30 m
TTAATATTTCTTTTAAAATTAATTCCTATACTACCTTTTAACCATTTAATAGCTATTAAATAACTTATGTAAGGTTTGATAGTGGTTGGAAGATATTCCTTATGAGATAAATCTAATTTATGAAAACATAAGGTAGGAACCAAATAAAACATATTTTCAGGACCTAAAGATACCCAAATATTTTTAGTTATATTTTTATTTCTTATTTTCATCTTTATTTAGTTTTCCCCATAATACGCAGCATTTTTTCCAGTTTCCATAAATTTAACTTTAGTTACCCTAACTCTACCATCTGTTTCTTCTTGAACAAATGGATTTACTTTATTAAAGATATACTCAGCAAATTTTTCAGCACCCGTAGCTTCAATAACTCTCAATTGAATAAGTCCTAACCCCTCCATAGTCTTCCAACCTCCCATTCCTGGGTCGTCTTCAGCTATAATTACTGTATGGTCAAACATATAGTCCATCCAGTCTTTAGGTTGTTTACCTTCAATTAAGGTTTTAGCTCTTTTCATCCCTCCAAAGTCCCAAACCCAATTACGTTCATCTAATAAACCTTCAAAGTATAATTTGAAGGAGACGCCATACCCATGTAGGAATTTACAATGTGTTTCTTCAGCTTTCCATTGTCTAAATACTGTACTATACCCGTCAAATACTTTACTTGATTGAAATTTTCCCATTTTTTAATTATTATAAAAGTTAATTACTTCTTGTTCTGTTTTTATTCCTGAAAATCTAGATATTTCTCCTCCAGATCCGTTTACTTTAATTACTGTAGGAATACTTCGGATACCATAAGGAGCTAATTCCTCTTGATTATCATCAGCATCCATTTTTTGTACTGGAATACTATTTGAAACTTTATCCATTATAGGGCCAAATTGTCTACATGGTCCACACCAAGGGGCTGATATGTAAATTAATTTATTCATATGTTTTATTTTTTACGTTTTTTTAATATTTTTAATTGTTCTTTTATATGTTCTGAAATAACTTGCTCAACATATATTCGGGCAGTTTCCCAACTTACGGGACCTGTTTCATCTGCATATTCTGCTGGGTCTGGTCTATCTAATCCTATAAATGCTTCAATTCTTTCTACTGAAGATGCTGATTTATAATCTGAATACCATTTTCCTCTTGTAGAACCATCATTACCATTCACGGAACCTATAAAAATTGGTTTATATGAAGTCATTGTTCTACTATAAACTTCTCTAAAATCTAAATCTAATTCATCACATAGTATTTCACCATCTAAAAGAATTGTGAATTTATTTCCTTCTAAGTAAGGTGTAAAGAAATTAACTTGATCAGCATCCCAATTACCTAATTTAAAGGCTTCCATATCTGCATCTCTAAACTCTTGCCTACAGTCAGGGTAAATATCATGATCACCAGAGTGTATTCCTAAAGCAATATCACATGGCTCCCCTGTTCTACTTACAACAGACAATGCAACCGCTTGAACAATTGAGGAAAATATTTTGTTTCGGTTAGGAACAACAGTTGCTTTCATATTGTCTTCTTCATAATGTCCTTCAGGAACCTCATCCCCACCATCTACTAATGCAGAATCAAGTAAATCAACTAAACCATCTAATTTAATTTGTTTGTATTTAAGAGAACATTCATTTAATGGGTGGGTCCCTACCAATTTTGAAGTCATCATTATCATTTGAGCTTGTTCACTTAAAATATGAGTGCATAAATCTTTAGCTCTATCTAATTCAACTCGATGTTTTTGACCATAATCAAATGAAATAGCAGTTACACTATCATATTCCCTTAAACATCTGAGTAGTAATGTACTTGAATCCATGCCTCCACTTAATGCTAATACTACGTGTTTTTTCATCGTTTAATTTGTTTTTTACCTTTTCGAATTTTGTCAACTTCTAGTTGTCTTAACCAACCTTTAAGAGTTTCTAATCTTTGATGATTACTTGCCATTTATAATTTATTTGTTTATTTAATATAACATCTTTTTATCTATTTTCCAAACATTTTAAAAAGGAAGATCATTATCTTGAATGTCTCCTAAAGTAGGTTCAATATCAGGTTCTCGAAAGTATAGTTCTAGGAATGATTTAGGATATGTAAGTATGGTTCCCTTATACCCCCCATTGTTGATTTGCTTGGTTGAGAATGGAACCCCATTTTCATCAGCATATTTCTTTACTGATTCTCCAGTTGATGGCCCTGCTGCTCTACCTAAGTAGTCATATAGGCTAAGATAGTCGTCTTGTTTTGTCATAACTCATTTATTTTTCGGAATTGTTTTATATTATGTTCTATTATATTTAAATCAATACTATCTAGATATGTATCTTGCAACCTATTCATATTAGCTAGAGGTTTTACGGGTATTCCGAGCCCATCATATCTTCTTCCTTCTATTCCAGCCATAATTGGGTTACTTGTATCTATTGATTCAATACATTTAATATCTTTATAACACCCAAACTCAGAGGGCCAAGCTGTTCCAAGTAAATGGACTCGATCATGCTTAGATAACATCCCAGATTGGTACATTTCATTTATAACCATGAATCTTCCTATTGCTTTTCCAAAGTCTTTATTGGGGTGAGGACAAACCTCATTGTAGTAAGAGGCACCATAAGAATACGCAATTTTCTTATATCCTAAATCTTTATATGCTTGGGTACATAATATGGCTTCATGTATTGATTTAGCTTGCACTACTGCTACTTTTAATACTTCTTCAGGTAAAGATATAGAAGCCCATTGCTTTGCGTTTCTACAAGATGCTGCTTTATCTTCCCATACATCAGGAACAATAAATTCATTTGGTTTAAGTTCATTAATCCAAAATAATAATCTGGATTTGTCATATGCTACTCCTAATTCATGTAATGAGTTATCCATTACAATATATCTACCCTGTTTCTTAGATTCATAGAAGAAATTTTTATACTCTTCAGATTGGTCTAGTAAGTGGGGTAAACAATAATCATAATCATTAAATTCTCTACTTTTTTCAAGCAGACAAAATGGTACTTCATGACTTATTTTCATAACTTTTCATATTTAAAATATTTCACAATTAATTCAGTTTCGGGCATATCCGTATCTAAATATTCTTTTTGAGACCCATTATTTATTATGACATTCATGGTCTTACCTTTAAATTGGGATAAGTATTTTTCATCTGTTATTTTCCTAACAGGCTTATCATTGAATAAAAATACGATTTCTTTTTCACTCCAAATCACCCCATATTTATTAAATACTTTATCTGGGCTTTTCCATCCTAGCCAATGTGATTTTCCTCCTAAATTATATTCTATTGGTTTTTCTCCTAAATAAACATTTGTATCTACCCTCCAAAACTTTCCAATTAAAGATCTAAGAGACCAATTGAAATAACTTCCTTTTTTATTAGTATACCCTTCAAATACATCTATTTCTGGAGGCCAAGATTCAAAAGCATACATCCAAAATGCAGGCCAAGTATAAGGACCACTTGGTAGTTTTGCTTTTATTTCAAATTTCCCATAACCAAAATGGGTAGTACAAGATACTAAACCTGTTGATATAGGAATTGGATTTGATGTGTTAGGAAATTGTTTTGGTTTATATCGATTTTTTAGAGATAAAGTATCAACGATACCTGGGTGTTCCAGTTCTACGGCTTCCTCATCAAACCAATTATCATTTTGAAACTCTCCCCACTGTTGTTGAGTTAGCCACTCGTAACCCATCCATTTTATCTTATTCATACTTTATAATAAAATCTAATATACCTTTATTTTAATTAAATATAGGTAAAATTTTCAAGGAGGCCAAGCTTCAATAAGTCTTTTGATTCCCCTCTATTTGATTTTTTAAAATTTGAATTTGATGTTTTAAGGGTTCAATTGCTGCTACTTTTTTCCTCCCACTAACACTAGCATTTGAAATTGTTCGGATTTGGTCATGGAGGGATGATATCTGTTCTTGTGGGGTGGGGTTAGTATTTGAGATTGGTGGGGTTTGAAACTCTCCCCACTGTTGTTGAGAGGGTTCTATAGGTTTTTTATAAGTCTCAATAACTTCTTCAATTGTCGGGGGTGTCATTACACCTACGGGAACATTAAAGGTTTTTTTTTCTTCCTCAATCTTATCTTCACCATACATATTTTTTTTAGTCTTGCTATCTTTAAATGATTGATTCGTAGCTATTATTAATGTAATAGCGAGTGGGTCAAATACAAATATTAAGATTAGAATAAATAAGTTTGCAACGGCTTGTAAAGTCCAACCTGTGAGCTCACTAAAAGCTTTAATCACCCCTAACTCACTTCCAACTTCATTGTCAATTTCCATGTTAAGGATGGTAAATTCTAGGTTTGTGATACTATCATTTAAAGATTCTATTTTCATAGACATAGTATCCTTATCTCCTAAGGCCCTCTCTAATTGCTTTTCAAATGTTTTTCGGGCCCTAGAAGAGTTTACAGTGATAATTTGACCGGTTTCTCTGTCTTTATATTGGGTCATTGTTCCTGTTGATAGGGCTTCTCTAAGTTGGGAGACATCCCCATCTATATTTTGTTTTTCAACAACGTATTCTTGTTTCGTAGATTGGAATCTATTCTTTTTTACCTCGATGTTAGCTACTCGTTTGGAGTCTATTTCCATTTTGGTAATATTAGTTTGGAACCCCTTACTTAACAACCCGTAAATACCAATAGAGGTAATTACTGATAGTACTATTAAAGATAAGGTTAAGTATATTTTAAGTCCAGTATAGGTTTTTTTCCATTGGTTATGGAGGTAAGTAGCTATAATGATTTTAGAAGCTTCTAAAAATGAACCCATAATGATTACAGGAATAGCTACTCCAGCAAATATTATAGATAGACCTACTACACTATAATAGGCGGCTGTTGAGGATAAACCTAAAGCGCAAATTAGGAGTAACCATGAGAGTAATTTCTTATTCATATTAGTAATATATAAAAAATGAATTAAATAAACAAGGATTTTTTACCAATAAATGTAATTCCATTTACCCCCTTTATAGTAAGAACCTCTTCCATCAATTTCAGATCGATATACTCGGTAATACTCACCATTTTCTGCTACCCAAAATTCTCTATTTTCTTTGATGATTAGTCTAGGAGTGATAGAGTTCATCTCTTCTTCTAGTAGAGGCCAAGCGGATTCTATTAAAGAATCATGAGCTGCCTGTGATTTGTACCATTGCCCAAATACTATGTGTAATCTATCTTCTTGAATTCCGGATTCTTCACTAAGGAGTTGACGTAAAGGAATAGTTTTATGTTTAATGTCGTATGTTTCTCTTTGAGTAACATACCATTGATTAGCAGCAGGTATTCCTAACTGCCATATTGCGAGAGCAACACCAGCATATTCTACGAATTTTCTTAAAGCGTATATACCCCAACCGTTTTTAAATTTACCCTCAGACATTAATCTTCCTTTTAATTATCTTATTTTATTTTTTAACTCTATCTTCGTATGAATCCCCCCTATCTACGTTGATTCCTATAATATATTTTAAGGGGAGGAATCCTGATGATTTAGAGAGAATTCGTTCTTCAGCTAATTCTTCACCCCCTAAAGAATCAATTTTAGAATGTATATAATCTTCCCATTCTTCACCTGGATGATCTAAAAAGGTTGAGGTTTGGATTGGTGTTATTTTATACCTTTCTGATATTTTATCTCCATCTAGAGCAATTTCAGCCCCATCCCAAGCTTGTTTTCTCCTAGTAGTAGATATGAAGTACATATCTGATATTTCATCTTGAGGTTCGGTGAACCTAAGTCCATTTTTTTTAATATTTTCTATATTATCAAGATCTGTATAATGATATAAAACCCCAACTTGTTTACTCTCATTTAAAACTCCCTTGATTTCTTCTTTAATAATGAGGATAAGTTCACCTTTATTCATTTGTTTTTTCTTTTTGGATTTGACTTACCAAGTAACCAGCAATTGCAAATTCAATACCCGCCCATATCGCTAAATCGGATGACGTCATTGAGTTTATATTTTGATGAAGGAAATAAATCATTCCCCACTGACCTGCTCCAAAAGCGATTCCGGATTCAATTCTTTTTTTGGAAAAATAGGAATCTTCAGTTGAGTAAATTTTTCCTACTTCTTTTATAAACCATTGGGTATTATTCTTTGCCTTAATAAGCCAATTTTTGATTTTTACTAGTACTTTCATGGGTAAAATAATTTAATTATTATTACACTTATTTAAGTAGATATCCAGGAAGTTGCAGAGAGAATTGTTTTAGTTTTTCTTGATTCTCTACTCCTAATACTGTTTTCTTCTTAACATAATCTACCCTCAATAAACCTATAATATTATTATATAAATCAACTATAGGCCAGTTATATGTAGACTTTACACCATCAACTTTTAAATGATGTTTACATAATCCTTCTGGGTAGTTTTTAGTGTCAACACATCCAAATTCTCCATTTTCCATTAAGGGTTTTAAGGTTGATATACAAGCAGATACGGGAATGTTTTGCTTAACCATCATAGTACTTGATATACCACTATTGGTTCGCTCATAGGACATTGACATTTTTTGGACGGATTTGCCTGAGTAGTATATTCCTCCATTATGGAATGAAAATATGGATATTCGATCGCATTTAATGTCCTCTAATATCTCACTTAATCTATCAATTATTAATTCATCCTCTACTAAACAGGTTGTAATTGGGCAATCATGAGCTTGTTCTCTTTCTAATTTCTTTAGTCCAAGTTTATGCTTATACCAGATTGTTATTAGGGTTCCAGCTATACCTGTGATAGCTGTTAATGTTGGGATTATATATGGTTCCATTGATGATAAATATTGAGGGGGAGTAACCAATCGCCCCCCCTTAATAATTATTTTTTATTTAAATGTAAGGTATAAATCCAACATTCAACCCCTAAGTAACTATAGTTTATCATACTACTTCACATTGATCTCCAGCGCATGCTACAGCACCCATTGTGTCTATGTCTGTATATTGAGGCTTTGTTAATATTTCAGTAAAGTCTACATTCTTGAATCCTTTAGATATTTGATTCCATTTATGAAGTAGATGAACATCCTTCATACAGTAAACAGTCATATTTAAATCTCGTTTAAAATAATTATTTGAGAATTTTTTAACTCGTCGGATCCAATCTTTTTGTAGGAGTACTTGTTGTCTAGTACCTTCTAGAGGGAGGTCTTTATCTAGGATATGTTTTGTGGCCTTCCATAAATTTTGATCGAAATAATGTAAACCATCTACAATTAATCCGGACATGAAAATCACACCCTCACCATATTTTTCAATTAACCCATCCATTTTAAGGACTGATGTAAATGGTGCTTGTTCGTAGTCTTTATCTCCATATTGTGATAGGAAGGATACTGCTGTAAAGTTATCTTGATTCTTGAAAATATAATCTACGATTTCCTTTTGGTCATCTATAATGACTGTATTACTTACATTATGTTCAGTTAGTGGGTTATAACATAATTCTTTGGTCTTACCCTCTTTAACCCATGAATTTTGGACTAGTTCTATTAATTTAAGATGTTTAATACCTTGCATATCTTCTTTGTAGATTGATGTATCTTCATTTTCACAAGGTGAATACACAACATAATCAGTACCAGTGCTTGACCAAACACTATCCTCAATCATTTCGGGTTTATTTTCTTCTAACCATTTGGCAGTTTCACTATCTTTATTTAACTGCATAATTCTAAAATAATATTTAGAATGTTCCGGATGGATTCCAGAAGCAGTTTGTAAAATTACTGAAGCATTTCCGGATGGTTTGACTGTAGTAGTTCTTGCTGCTGGGTTAATTCCTATATGGGCAGCAACTTCTTGATTAGTTGATTTTACTATTTGAGCACCTTTTTTAAGAATTTCCTCATTAAATAATTCAGGTCGAGTCATCCAACCTGTAATTGATACTCCTAATAAGGATTCACCTGAAATTATGTCTTCTGTTGCTTTTCCTAGGTATGGGAAGGAAGTATATCCAGCTTGTAATGTTCCTAAAATCGCTGCTGTTCTGCAGAGTTTATAGAATTTATCTTCACTAAAATTACCTCTTTCATCAACACATGATGAGGCATTAATCTCATTTAAATTACAAAATTGAAATACCGATTCTTTTAAATGTTTAACTTTCTCATAGAAATTAAATCCAATTTCAAAACATGGGTTGAACATCTCATCTTCATGAGACATAAATACAAATCCTAAATCATTATCACCCTCATTTTTCTCTACAAGAGCCTCAAATTGTTTTTTAGTAAATTTATTACGCATTAAACCTACTGAGTTGTTGCTTCTTGCTCTCCATGGGTGTGTTTGTCTCCAATTTCCCATTTTAGCATTTAACATTTCCTCATCATCCTCATCTATAATTACATCCATTGCTGATCTTCTAACACCTCCACTTAAAACGGCGTCTGATAGATGCATAAAGATATCATATACTAAAATTGATTTAAAAGGGATGGATTTTTGTTCTCCTAAATTATCATTTAATAGTATTTCAATTCTCTCCAAAGATTGTTTCAACCCATCAGGACCAGGGGCTCTAAAACCTCCAGTAATCATAGATCCTTTAGGACGTATTAAAGAATAATCAAATTTAATATTATATCCATAAAATTCTTTATATAGTGATTTATGATGACAGTATGAACTAATTAATACTTTAGCAGCTTCACCCCAACCCTCAACTGAATCTGGAATTGTGAATAATTTGGTTCCTCTTCTTCTTTGTGTTAAGGGTGGAAGTTGAGATACAAATTTTTTCTTTAATGAAACTCCTAAACCCGTTCCTGCTAATAATACAAATAAACCTTTATTAAATACATCAGGTGAATTAGCATACGTTACACAGCAGTTATAAAGTCTAGCATTATTTTTTAATATATTTTCTCCCCTAAATTGTAAGTTACGTTGTGATGCTAGGAATTCTTTATTGTAATAAGAATCTTTAATTTCATCTAAATATTTATTTATTTTAGAACCATATCTTAAGGTGTGAGTGTTTAAAACTTTATCACAGGCCTCATTCCAGGTTTCATATCTACCTAAATCATCATCATATTTTAAATAATCACTGTATAATTTTAAATTGGAGATGAATTCCTTACCTTTACTACTCATTTGATTTGAACTTTTAATGATTTAATTCGAAAAATTTCTTAGATAAGGTCTTTCTATCGACATTATCTATATTATTAAAACTATTTGCACCATTTACAGGAGTTGGGTTATCATCTTCATCATACTCGTCAGTAATTTCAAAATGCCCTGTTGAAGTATCAGCCTTTATAAGGTAAGTAACGCCATCCAATCCGTATCTATTTTTCATAACGTGGAATCTACCTGTATTATTAACTTTATCTTCTTTCTTCCGTGACAGCGACATTGCAAAATCTGTGATCATCATCTTATCGTATGAACCAGCGGCTTTATCCCCTTCAATAACGTCATCTTTAGAACCAGCTCTATTAACTTGTGATACACTCCAAATAGGTATATTTAATTCTCGAGCCAATCCCTTGGTGCTAGTATAAATATCATCAATTTCAAATTTACGATCAGTAGATTTTCTTTTTGATGAAAGTAAATCAACATAATCTATAATTATTAAATCAGGTTCGATTCCTAATGTTTTAACTTTTGCAATATGTGCTTCAACTGTGTTAATAGTTGCACGACCAGTTGCAAATTCTTTAATAATTAATTCACCCTTCAAACTATCTACAACTTCTTCTACTTTTTCTCTATGTTCTAAAACTTTATCAACTGCTATATTAGTAAAAAAGGCGTCATATCGCCTCCCAACATAATCCTCACCTAGTTCTAAGGTGTAATGTAAAACATTATAGCCCATCTTAATAGCAAATCCTCCTAATGCAACTAAAGACCATGATTTTCCACCACCTGGATTTCCGAATATTAATCCAAAATCTCCATTTCCTAATCCACCTTGTAGCATATCATTTACAATACCCCATGGTGTAGGAATTGTTACTCTATTATCTTCTCTATATCTAGATTCAATATCTTTATTATACTCATGACCCATATTTTTATCTTGTCCTGCTTTCATAGCATTTTCAATCATAAGTTTAATGGAATCATAATCTCCGGCTTTAAGTAAATCTACCGAAGATAGTAGTGCTTTTTTTAGTTGTTGGTTTTTACAAAATGTTGAGAATTCTTCAATAATATACTCAGCATCATCTGTTGATATTTTATATGCCTCCCTTAACTTTTCCTTAATTGATAGTTGCAATACATCATTATCAATTTTTTGAAGTTCCACCTTTAAAACGTCCATACTTGGGATTGTATGGTATTTAGCGTAATAAGCAAGTATCTCTTTTATAATCCATTGATTCGCTTGATTACCGAAAGACGACTCATCTAAGATATCATGTATATTTACAAGAAAATCTTTATGGGTAAGTAAAGTAGCTATTACTTTTGTTTGAAATTG
>TARA_R110002126_G_scaffold1443_29_pt1 | contig 10518 bp, 7 predicted proteins | sample TARA_R110002126 | Tara Oceans TARA_R110002126 (sample SAMEA4397536) | marine metagenome | biome: Polar Biome; feature: [DCM] deep chlorophyll maximum layer (ENVO:01000326); material: water (ENVO:00002006), including particulate matter (ENVO:01000060) such as... | depth 30 m
ATTTCCCATCCACACGCCGGTCACCAGTTCGCCGGTATAGCCGATAAACCAGGCATCTCGGAAATCCTGGCTTGTCCCGGTTTTGCCGCCGGCGGGACGGGCCGGGTTGGCTGCCTTTCCGGTACCCCAGCCGACCACGCCGCGGAGCAGGTCGTTCATCTTGCCGACGGCGTCCGGCGTGACCACCTGTGCGGCCGCCCCGTCCGTGCGGCGATACAGAACCCGTCCGCCGCGTTCGCGGATCTCGGAAATGCCGTGGGGCCAGACCGCGACGCCGCCATTGGCGATGACGCCATAGGCAGATGTCAGTTCGACGAGCGAAACTTCGCTTGCCCCCAGCGCGAGACTGGGGTGCGATTTGAGCGGCGACGTAATGCCGAGCCGACGCGCCGCATCGATCACCCGGCCGCGCCCGACACGCTCCGACACCTGGACCGCCACCGTGTTGACGGAGCGCGCCATCGCTTCGCGGAGCGTAACGGCGCCGAGGAAAGTGCCGCTGTAATTCCGGGGCTGCCATTTGCCGATACGCAGCGGACCGTCGACGAACCGGTCATCCGGGCTCAGGCCGTTTTCCATGCCCGCCAGATAGACGAACAGCTTGAACGCCGAGCCCGGCTGGCGAAGCGCCTGGAAGGCGCGGTTGAACTGGCTGTCACGATAATCCCTGCCGCCGACAAGCGCCCGTACCGCGCCGTCGGGCGACATGGATACAAGGGCCGCCTGGCTGATATGCCGCGCCCTGCCGTTTTTGACCAGCGCCGCCCGCAAGCGGGTTTCCGCCAGGTCCTGAAGCCGGGTATCCATCGTGGTGCGGACGATCAGGTCCGCGCCGGGCCGGCCTACGAAGCCCGTCACCCGTTCGAGCGCCCAGTCGGTGAAATACCGGGCCGCATCGGTCCGCTTGGTGCCGGCGACCGGCGCCAGTTTTAGCGCGGCGGTGCGTTTCGCGGTCTTTGCGTCAAGAAAGCCTGCTGCAACCATCGTGCTCAGCACGATCCGGGCGCGATCCTCGGCGGCCTTGCGGCTGCGAACAGGCGAATACCGGGACGGCGCCTTGAGCAATCCCGCGAGGACGGCCGCTTCGTGCAGGGAGACCCGGCGCGCGGATTTTCCGAAATACCGCCGCGCGGCGGCATCGACACCGTAGGTGCCGGACCCCAGATAGACGCGATTGATATAGAGGGTGAATATCTGCTCCTTGGAGAAATTCGCCTCGAGCCAGAAGGCGAGCAGCAGTTCCTGCACCTTGCGCCGCAATGTGCGGTCGGGTTTCAGGAAGATGTTCTTGGCCAGCTGCTGCGTCAGGGTACTGCCGCCCTGGCGGACCCGCCCGGCCCGGAGGTTGGCGACGATCGCCCGCGCGAGGGCCATTGGATCGAACCCTAAATGCTCGAAAAAACGGCGATCTTCGGTCGCAACGATTGCCTGGACCAGATACGGCGGCACATCCGCGAGCCGCAGCGGGTCGCCGTACAGATCGCCATAGGTCGCGATTTCCCGCCTGTCGGCATCGGTCAGGGTAATGCTTGCCTTGCGGGCGGGAATGTCGAGATTGTCGATATCCGGCAGGTCATAAGCGTACCATGCGACCACCGCACCAAGCGCGACGCCGCCCCAGATGGCCAGAACCAGGGACCACTTCGCCGCCCCTATAATAAGACGGGACCGCCGCGACCGCGCCTGCCCTGCGGCCGGTTTCTTCGGCGCTCCCCGCCCTGTACCGGATCCACCCCCGGATTTACCTGCCGACTTCCCGCCGCCCGAACCGGAACCGCGGCCGCCCGGCGCGGCCTTCGAAGCACGCTTTGCGGTCGATTTCGAAGATGCCTTTACAGGGGACCTGTTCGCGGCTGCCCGACGCGGCGCCTTTGGTGTCTTCCGTTTTTTATCGGCCATATCGCTATATGTAGTAGACTAGGGGGTACATCAATCCACTTCACCAATGTGGCGACATCAAGGCGACATGCCCGGCAGCGAATTCGACTCCAAATCCGACATCCTTGTACGTCCGGCCCGGCGCGAAGACGCCGACCACGTCGCACGCATGGCGCGGGCGCTCAGCGTGTCGGACGGGGGCCGTATTTCCCGGTTTTCCGCAGACGCTTTTCTGCGGGACGGGTTCGGCGACCGCCCGGCCTTTGACGCGATGATCGCCGAACGCAGCGGCGTCATCGCCGGATATGCGGTTTATTACTGGGGATATGACAGCGACAGCGCAACGCGGGGGATCTATCTCGCGGACCTGTATGTCGACGAATCCTGCCGGCGGAGCGGCGTCGGCACGGCGCTGATGACCGGCGTTTCGCGTCACACGCGTGACCAGGGCTCCCGCTGGATTTTCTGGTCGGTCCTCAAGCGGAACAAAGCTGCGCGGAAATTCTACCGTCATCTCGCACCCGAACTGAAGGACGTCGCCATCTGTGCCGCTTTCGGTACAAGCTTCGACCGCCTTGCCGAACTGGACTGAACGGCACCGGTCGCGCCTGTGTTTATCGCGGCGGGCATGCGAACGCCGGATCAAACGTCGAGATTGACCACCTTGAGCGCATTGTCCTGGATAAAATCGCGGCGCGGCTCCACGACATCCCCCATCAGGGTCGAGAACACCTCTTCGGCCTGATCAGCATGTTCGATACCGACCCGCAGCAACGTCCGCACCTCGGGATCGAGCGTTGTTTCCCAGAGCTGTTCCGGGTTCATTTCGCCCAGGCCTTTGTAGCGCTGGACACTGACACCCTTTCGCCCGAGCGCGATGATGGCATCGAACATTTCGACCGGGCCGGTGATCCGCCTCTCAAAATCCTTGGCGGTCAGCACTGCCGGCCGCGCATAGAGCGTCTGCAGTTCCGGCGCCATTTCGTCCAGCCGCCGCGCTTCGCTGGACCGCAGCAGCGCGCCGTCGATCACCTGGCGCTCCGTGACGCCACGGCGCGTGCGGACGAAGGCAATGCCGCCGCTCGGCATGATTTCCGCTCCCCAGCCCCGGTCGGCGGGCTCAGCCAGGCCGTCGAGACGACGGGCCAGCGCATCCGCCACCAGCTGGGACTGTTCCTCGGAATCCAGCAATATCTGGTTGAACGCGCCGAGTACCGCAGCCTGTTCGGCGACTTCCGCATTGGTCAGCTTGGACGACATCGGCGCCAGCAGGAGCTTCGCTCTCTGCGCCTGTTTGATGCGGTCGTAAAGATCCTTGCCGCCGATCTGCGCGCCGTCGCTGATGGTGAGAACCGCGTCCCTGAGGCCCGCCTGGATCAGGTATTCCTCCATCTCCGGATCGTCTTTAAGGTATTGTTCGCTCTCGCCCTTTTTGGCCCGGTAGAGGGGCGGCTGGGCAATGAAAAGATAGCCGCGTTCGATTATTTCCGGCATCTGGCGGTAAAAAAACGTCAGCAGAAGCGTGCGGATGTGGCTGCCGTCGACATCGGCGTCCGTCATGATGATGATCTTGTGATAGCGGGCTTTTTCAATGTTGAAATCTTCCGCCCCGATCCCGGCGCCCAGCGCCGTGATCAGCGTGCCGAGTTCGGCCGAGGACAGAACCTTGTCGAACCGGGCGCGTTCCACATTCAGGATTTTGCCGCGAAGCGGCAGCACGGCCTGGTTCTTCCGGTTCCGCGCCTGCTTGGCGGAACCGCCGGCCGAATCGCCCTCGACGATGAACAGTTCGGATTTCGACGGGTCGCGTTCCTGGCAGTCGGCGAGCTTGCCCGGCAGGGACGATATGTCGAGCGCTCCCTTGCGTCGGGTCAGGTCGCGCGCCTTGCGGGCGGCTTCGCGGGCAACGGCGGCCTCGATGACCTTGCCGATCACCTTTTTCGCTTCGTTCGGATGCTCCTCGAACCACTGGCCGATTTTTTCGGTCGCGATGCTTTCCACGATCGGGCGCACTTCCGACGACACCAGCTTGTCCTTCGTCTGGGACGAGAATTTCGGGTCGGGCACCTTGACCGACAGCACGCAGGTCAGTCCTTCGCGGGCATCGTCGCCCGACAGTGAAATTTTAGCCTTCTTGGCGATACCGCTGTCATTGGCATAACCGTTCACGGTGCGGGTCAGGGCCGCCCGGAAACCGGCGAGGTGGGTGCCGCCGTCGGATTGCGGAATGGTGTTGGTGAAACACAGCATGGTTTCGTGATAGCTGTCGGACCATTCAAGGGCGATATCGACGCTCAGCCCTTCATGTTCGCCGAAGATCACGATCGGCGCTTCGATCAGCGGCGTCTTGCTGCGATCGAGATGCTTGACGAAGGCTTCGATCCCGCCCTCGTATTCGAGGACGGTGACGACGGGCTCGACGCCGCGCGCATCGGTGAGCACCAGTCGGACGCCGGAATTCAGAAACGCCAGTTCGCGCAGCCGGTGTTCCAGCGTCGCAATGTTGAAGTCGATCATCGTGAAGGTTTCGGTCGAGGGCAGGAAGGTCACGGCAGTGCCCTTTTTCCCGTTGGAATCGCCGACGACCTCAAGCGGACCGTCGGCCTCGCCGTTGTGGAACCGGATGACATGTTCCTTGCCTTCGCGCCAGATACGCAGTTCCAGCCATTCCGAGAGGGCGTTCACGACGGAGACGCCGACACCGTGGAGTCCGCCGGAAACCTTGTAGGAGTTCTGGTCGAACTTACCGCCGGCATGGAGCTGGGTCATGATGACCTCGGCGGCGGATATCCCTTCTTCCTCGTGGATCTCGACCGGAATGCCGCGGCCGTCGTCGGTGACCGTCACGGAACCGTCGCCGTTCAGCGTCACCGTCACTTCGGAGCAATGCCCGGCGAGCGCTTCATCGATGCCGTTATCGACGACCTCGTAGACCATGTGGTGAAGACCGGAACCGTCATCGGTGTCGCCGATATACATGCCGGGGCGTTTACGCACGGCTTCAAGCCCCTTCAGGACCTGGATCGAGCCGGCGCCGTAATCGCTTTCGGAGGTCTCGTGTATCGGTGTATCTGCTGGTGACGTCATACTGTCCTCAAACCCTGCGCACGGTGGCGCTTTCGACCTGGAAGTGCTGAGCCCGGTCGCCGAAATCCTGGAACAGTTCCCGGTCCGTACCGGTCATCCAGGCCTGCGCGCCGATCGCGCAGATTTCATCGAATAACGCAGCCCGACGATCGCCATCGAGATGCGCTGCAATTTCATCCATCAGCAACAGGGGCGCCGCCCCCCGGTCGAGCGATACCAGACGGGCATGCGCCAGAACGATGCTGATCAGCAGGGCTTTCTGTTCGCCCGTGGAACATCCTGCCGCCGGCCGGTTTTTCAGCAGATGAAATACCTCTATATCCGACCGGTGCGGCCCGGCAAGCGCCCGCCCGGCTTCGCGGTCGGCATTGCGGGATGCCGCAAGGGCGTCGCGGAACCGATCCTCGGCTTCGAGCGCCGAACGGTCGTCGAGCCATTGTTCGGCATCGCCGACAAGTGTCACCGATGCTGCCGGAAACGGCCCGACGCCCATCTCGCAGGCGGCGGCAAGCCGCTGCACAAAGGCGCGCCGCGCCGCGGCGAGCGCCACGCCGCTTTCCGCCATCCGGTGTTCGAGCGCCGCGATCCAGGTACTGTCGGCGCGGCGCAGGCCCAGTTTGTCTTCGCGCAGCAGTCGGGTGCGTTCGCGCATGGCCTGTTCGTATTCGTTAAGCCGCGTCGTATGGGTCGGATCGAACACGGCCACCAGACGATCGAGAAAGCGGCGGCGGGCCGATGCGCCTTCCATGAACAGGCGGTCCATTTCCGGCACCAGCCAGACGGCCGCAAACACCTCGCCCAGCGCAGCCTGGCTACGGGCCGGCGCGCCGTTCATCCGCGCGACGCGGCGACCGCCATCCTCACCCTCTCCGGTGGCTTCGAATCCGGTCCCGATTTCCGCCGGGCCGGAAGCGGTGTCCAGCGTCGCCGCGACAGCCCAGTGCATCGCACCCTGAACCGCCTCGCCCGCATCGCTGCGGGTAATTTCGGAAAGCCGCGCCCCGCGCAGACCACGGCCCGGCGACAGGAACGAAATCGCTTCGAGCAAGTTGGTCTTGCCGGCCCCGTTGGCGCCGGTCAGGACAGTCGGCCGGATATCGGTGTCCAGCCGCAGGCTGTCATAGCTGCGGAAATTCGTCAGGGAGAGCCTGACAACCGCGCTGCGTTCCGGCGATGCCGGTTGCAGGGGAATATTTGCCAGGGCGCTATGCAATGACCGTACCGGCCGCGTCAGACGCGCATCGGCATAAGGACATACAGCGCACTGGTATCGCCCATGTCCTGCACCAGGGTCGGCGATGCGCCGTCGGACAACTGAAATTTCGCGTCATCGCCCTCAATCTGCTGGGTGATATCCAACAGGTATTTGGAATTGAACCCGATTTCCAGCGGACCGTCATTGTAATCGACATCCAGTTCCTCGCGCGCGCTGCCCGCTTCGGGACTTGTCGCGGTCAGGACCAGATTGCCGTTATCGAGCGTCAGCTTGATGGCCCGGGATTTTTCCGTGGAAATCGTGGAGACCAGGTCCACCGCCTTGACGAATTCGGTCCGCTTGACCTCCAGCGTCTTGTCGTTGCCGAACGGAATCACCCGGTCGTAATCGGGGAACGTGCCGTCGATCAGCTTGGACGTCAGCACGGCATCGGAAAACGCAAAACGGATTTTCGTTTCGGACAGGGCGATTTCGACATCGTCGTCGATTTCATCGATCAGCTTGCGGACCTCTGCAACCGCCTTGCGGGGCACGATGACACCGGGCATGCCGGTTGCGCCATCGGGCAGTCCGACCTCGACGCGGGCGAGCCGGTGACCGTCGGTCGCAACGATGCGCAGCACCGGCGCGCCGTCGGTTTCCGCGGCGTGGAAATACAGGCCGTTCAGATAATAGCGGGTTTCCTCGGTCGACATCGCAAATCGCGTGCGGTCGATCAGGCGGCGCAGCATATCGGCGGAAATCGTGAAACGGTGCGGCAGGTCGCCGTCGGACATCACCGGGAAATCCTCGCTCGGGAGCGTCGTCAGGCTGAGCTTGGAGCGGCCCGATTTTATTTCGAGCTGCCCCTGTTCGCCGCCGGAGCCGATTTCAACCTGCGACCCTTCGGGAAGCTTGCGGACGATATCGTAGAGCGTATGCGCGGGAACCGTGGTCGACCCGTCCTGCGTTACTTCCGCCGGCGTGCCTTCGACGATTGCCAGGTCCATGTCGGTTGCGGTCAGCCCGAGTTTTCCGCCAGTCGCCTGAAGCAGGACGTTAGACAGGATCGGAATCGTCGTACGCCGTTCGACGACACCCTGAACATGGGTGAGAGACCGGAGGAGAGTGCTGCGCTCGATGGTAAATTGCATGGCTTTTAATTGGCTTTCGCGCTGTTTAGGGCCATCAGGATGGCTTTCCGCCAGACGCGGACCCCGACGGGGAAGCGCGACGCGGCGGAAAAGCCTTGGAAAGACCGCAAATTATACCACAAGTCATTGAAATCCCAAGAGAACTCACAGATTCCCCTGCCGCGGGAAGACCCCCAAAAGACAAGCGTTATCAGGGGGTTACAGCGGCGGCTCCGAATGCCGCCAAATCCGGCGAATCAAACACGGCGGAATTCGCCGTCAGCGGCGGATTTCAGGCCTTTGAAGGACGGCAAACGGGTCGCGCCGGCACCGCGGGCGGCACCCTGTTGCACAGGGCGCTGCCGGCCGGAATCAGCCCTCGAGCATGCGCCGCAACAGGTCCACGTCTTCGGCGAAATTCATGTCGAGCGTCCGCAGCTCTTCCACTTTCTTCACCGCATGCATGACCGTCGTATGATCGCGACCGCCGAACTTGCGGCCGATTTCCGGTAACGACCGCGACGTCAGCTGCTTCGACAGGTACATCGCCACCTGGCGCGGACGGGCCACGGCACGGGAACGACGCGCGGAATGCATGTCCGCCATACGGATGTTGAAATGTTCGGCGACCCGCTTCTGGATTTCCTCGATCGTGATCCGCCGGTCGCTGGCGCGCAGCAGGTCGTGCAGCACTTCCTGGCAGGATTCCAGCGTGATATCGCGGCCGATCAGCGACGAATGGGCGGAAACGCGGTTCAGCGCGCCCTCAAGCTCGCGCACGCTCGACGTGATCTTGTGCGCCAGGAATTCCAGCACCTTGTCCGGCACCACCGCTTCGAGCTCGTCCTTCTTGGCGTGCAGGATGCCGAGCCGAAGCTCATACGTGGTCGCATGAATATCGGCGACCAGCCCCCACCCGAGGCGGGACCGCAGGCGTTCTTCCATCCCTTCGAGATCCGACGGCGACTTGTCCGCCGACACGACGACCTGGCGGTTGTTGTCGACGAGGTCGTTGAACGTGTGGAAAAACTCTTCCTGGGTCGATTCCTTGCCGTTGATGAACTGAACGTCGTCGATCATCAGAACGTCGACGGACCGGAAGCGTTCCTTGAAAGCCATGGTATCCTGGAACCGGAGGGCCCGGATGAAGTGATACATGAACTTCTCGGCCGACAGGTAAACCACCTTGCGGTCCGGCTGATGTTCGCGGATATGCCAAGCGATGGCATGCATCAGATGGGTTTTGCCAAGCCCGACGCCGCCATAGAGAAACAGCGGATTATAGGTTGCGGTCGGCGAATCCGCGACGCGGCGCGCCGCTGCATAGGCAAGCTCGTTCGGCTTGCCGACGACGAAATTGTCGAACTTGAACCGGGGGTCGAGCGATGCGCTGACGTCCCCCTCGGCGCGTTCGGGGGCGACACGTACGCCTTCCGATGCGCGAACGCTGGATTCGGCGGGCGGCTTGGCGGCTGCAGTGCCGCGCACATCCTCCTTGTCGGCGAGAACGAAGATATCGACATCCGAAACCGGGGAATTGCCGTCCGCCCAAAGCGCCGAGATCCGCTCGCCGTAATGATTTGCCACCCAGTCCCGCATAAACCGGGTCGGAACCGACAATTTGACCACGCCGTCGCAAAATTCGACGAGATTCAACGGCTTCAGCCAGCTTTTATAGGCCGAATCGCCGACTTCGGCGCGCAAAACCCCGCGAACACGTGTCCAGCGGGCGTTAATATCCTGACTTAATCCGTTTTCAGCCATCAGATCACCCCTGAATCCAGGGCAAACCATTGGCTTTCCAGCCATTGACCGAACCGCGATGCCGCTGGGAGTCCGGAGACCCCTCGAAGCCGTCGCTGATATTGTAGCAGGCGGCGTAACCCGCCTGCGTCATCGCCATGGCGGCGGATTTGGACCGCGCGCCGGACCGGCACAGGAAATAGACCGGCGCCGATTTATCGGGCGCAGCGGCGCTTACCGTTTCCACGAACGATGCATTGATTTCCATCGTCGGAAAGGTTTGCCATTCGACCAGAACGGGATCTTTGCCGCTTTCCGAAAGGTCGGGAACCCCGACGAAATTCCATTCAGCCTGTGTTCTCACGTCAACAAGCACGGCGCCGGGATTGCCTTTTACGGCCTCCCAGGCTTCCGTGACGTCAACATCCCCGGCGTAGCCAACGCTGTTTACCTGCCCTGCGGCGGCTACTCCGGATCCGGATGCCTGACTCATTAATTGCCCCCTCTTGACGGCGCCTGTTGGATGGCGCCCGCGAATACGCTGCATTTATTGCCATTGCTTAATCACCCAAATACACGGCAAGTAAGCGGCTAAAATTTAGTTGCCTTTAACAGCAAAAGAACGATGAATACGTCGTTATTTCTTAGTCTTTACGGTCCGCCCTGTCGAACCGTAGGTCAACTGTAACCGTGACAATCCCAAGGTGCAACGGGTGGAATACAGGTTCTCGCGAAAATATTTTCGATTCGGGGGAATTTATGGGGTTGACAGAATGGAACGGAATAAAACGGTGCATAACCTGTGGACGAACGCTGAAAGCCGCTGTGAGCATGGGTTTGCAGCTATTTTCGGAAATGCGAAAGGCCGGCAAAAAGCCGGCCCTTAACCATTTTCCTCAGAAGCGATTGACTCTAAAGAGCTATCGCCGTTCCGGCGACAGTCAGATTGCCTTGATGCGCCGGGAAAGACGAGAAATCTTTCGCGATGCCGAATTCTTGTTCACGACACCCCGGGTGACGCCACGCATCAACTCGGGCTGAGCGTCCTTGAGCGCCGCATTTGCGGCATCCTTGTCGCCTGTCGCAATCGCGGTCTCGACCTTTTTGATGAAGGTACGGATGCGGCTGCGCCGGCTGATATTGGTCGCTGTCTTGCGTTCGTCGCGCCGGACGCGCTTTTTCGCGGATGATGTATTAGCCATCGAATTTCCTCTGAAACGGGCGCTGTTTTTACGAGGGAAGTGGGGCGGCGTCAAGGGTTTCCGCGGCGCGACAGGCGATTAATTGCCCGGCCCCACAGTCTATTCGGCCCCGGCGGGAACCAGACGTATCCGCACCGTAACACGCCCGCCATCCATACCGATGTTAACCGTCAGACGTTCGTCTTCGCGCGCATAGGTATCGCCGGACACCATTTTCCAGCCCAGCGGCGGCAGGGCATCGCGATAGAACGCCTGCACGGCCGCCACCCCGGGGGTTTTC
>TARA_R110002126_G_scaffold35407_2_pt1 | contig 10518 bp, 10 predicted proteins | sample TARA_R110002126 | Tara Oceans TARA_R110002126 (sample SAMEA4397536) | marine metagenome | biome: Polar Biome; feature: [DCM] deep chlorophyll maximum layer (ENVO:01000326); material: water (ENVO:00002006), including particulate matter (ENVO:01000060) such as... | depth 30 m
AAAGTTTTTGCAATGGTTCCTAACCATTCCCCTCCCCATTTAATCCACGCCCACATATCTTTACCAAATTGTATAATGGCTGGTATGCTTTCCTTAGCCCATGCACCAAAGTCTTTTGCTACTTCAACAAGCTTAAAAGTCCACTCTGTTATTCTTTTTGTAACACCATCACTATTTAATGTATCTATAAACGCTTGCAATGGTTCACCAAAAGCTGTTTTTAGTGCAATAGCCACTGGTAATAGTAATTGTTGCAACATACCCCACATATCATCAAGTGTGTCTGTAAATGTTCTATTATCTTTAGCTCTTTTTTCTAGGCTTTCTTTTTCCTTCTTTAACCTTTTTAAATCTTCCTTCTTTAATTTTTTCACATCTTTAGGGACACCACCAATATTTACTTTCCACTCACCATCGTCACCCATTTCAGCTAATCCAGATATAAGTTCATTAGCATCATCATCAAAATTAATAGGTGTTATTGAACCAATCGCTTCAACTCTTTTTTGTGCAATAGCCATTTCTCGAAGCTTTTCAACACTAATACCAGTCATATTGGCAATCTCTCTCATTCTATCTCTTGCCAACCCACCTTTTACTTCAAACTTACCACTTTCTTTGTTAAAGTCAACAAATTCCGCAGAAGCCTTTCCAATATCCTTAGCAAATCCTTCAAAATCATTTCTTGCCTTAAACATTAATTGCATAGGGTCAGCAATTTTTGCAAAACCACCACCCATTGTTTTAAGTTGTGCCGCCAATTCTATTGCACCCTCTGGTCTAAACACCTTATCAGCCACACCAGCAATACCATCCATATCTAATTTCAGCTTAACGGCAGAATTGGCCATTTTAGCCAATGATTTAACCCCACCCTTGAAATTATACTTCTGAGCCATTTGAAGCGTTTTTTGGAGTGTTTTAGCGGCCTTAGAACCACTTACACCCATTTCCCCAGCAACGTTCATTGTTTCTGCTACTAAATCTCTACTAGCTTCAGCCCCAGCACCAAAATTATCCATAGCAACCGCCATCTCAACAGCAAATTGTCCACCCAATCCAGTGCCATTTGCCATTGCAGCCATAGCTATATTCCCCTGTTCCGTTAATATTGTTGCTCTACCTATTCCATCACTATAATCAGCTTGCATTTTTGCAAGTTCCTTTAGATTAACCCCCATCGTTGATGTGTGGGCTGCGGAGACAGATAAATTCTTTGCAAAACCAGCATATTGTTTACCACTAACACCAATTGTTCTTGCGGCATTTCTTAGTTCCTTATCTATATCAAAAACACCCCACTTCTTAAGTTTATCCCATCCCCATGTTTTAAGTAAACCACCACCAGATTTAAGTACCGATATAGTTAATAGACTTTGCCTGTAAGCCTTTTTATTTATAGCTAGGCTTTTTTCTAGTTCTTTACGATAATTCACCGCATTCACTAAAGCCGCTTCTGCAAGTGCTAATTCTTTTAATGCTTCATCTGAACCATCCTTCTCAAGTTCGGCAATAATCGTTAATATCTTCTTTTCTTGTTTTTTAGAATTAACAAGGTCCTTATTAATTTTGCGTAACGTAAGCATTAACTTTACTCTACCCGAAACACTAGCCTCGGCCTGTTTCATTATTTCAAGCTCTTGTTGTCTTAGCCTACCTAATTCTCTTAGGTCTTCTATTCTATTTTTATCGTCAGACATTTATCTATTTATTTTTCTTTTTACCGTAATCAATTATCTTTAATGTTGTCTTAATCACATTTCTTTTTTCGGTACTCTTTTTTTTATGTTCCAATATTTCAACTTCATATAAATTATCTTCAAGTTTTTTACCAATTAAAAATTTATATTCAGCACTCGTACCATTTAGCTTATCATCATAATTATTATTTAAATTAGACCATAATTTTATTTTATTATCGTTAGATATATTTGATTTACCGACTTTCAATTTAAAATTTTCATATATTTTTTTTAAATCATTTAATTGTGTTAATTGTCCTGTTACTATTTTACCAGTTTCAAATTCTTTACCAGGATAATCTAATTTATTGTTATTTGATAAAGTAATCAATTTCCTAAGTGTGTCTTCAGCTGGTTTCAACCCTTTACCCCTATAATTATTAAATAATAATCTAGTAAGAAAACCAGGTTTTTTAAGTACGGCATTTTTAATAAATTTATTATTGGCAATATATTCTCTAAACTCTTCATCAGTGAATTTATCATCTTCAGAATCTTCTTTTTTAGTTGAATCATCCGAAGGAGGTTCATTCTTTAAAACTTTAATTGATTTTAAATTATTTAATGGAAATTTTGATTTATATTTTTTACCTTCTTTATTAATATAAACTAATTCAAAAATTAAAACATTATTATCATCTTCATTAATATTAATATTAATATTAATCATTCCATATCTTAATTCTTTAAATCTTTCATTTCTTATTTGCCCAGCCAAACCTTCAGCATAACCATTTAATTTAACAATTTCATTATTTTTATTTTTTTGAAAATAAAAATATAAAAACCCACCCTTATTCCTAAAAACTCTTATATTCATTTTAGAGTCATCATTAAATTCAAGCTCCAACCAACCATTTTTTAAATTTTTAACATCATCAAAAGACGAGTCTTTTGTTGATGATGATTTGTCTTTATCACCATTTTGTGAACCACCATCTTTATCTTTTGTTGCTGATGATTTGTCTTTATCACCATTTTGTGAACCACTCCCTTTATATTTTGTCATTGCTGATGATGTGCCTTTACCATCTTTATCTTTTGTTTCCGATGACGTATCTTCACCATCACTTTGCTGTGATTTTTGTTCTGAACTTAATTTACCCTCTTTGACTTTTTTTATAACTTCATCGAAACCCCTTAAACCATACTTTTCAATAGAAATTGCGTTTAATAAATTTTTTATTTTTATATTTGCTTCAGATTTTACCTCTTCCTTATCAGCTGGGTTTAACGCATGTTGTAATTGTAAAACCAAATTATTCACATCTTGGGTGTTTTTGGTTTTATTAGCTGCCATTAAATACTCATCAATACGTTTTATTATTTCTGGTTTATTTTTTATTATTTTTTTTGTTGACTCAATATCTAAAAATTTTTCATTTATCTTTTTATTAAAAATAGTTTTTATGATATCTGCGATTGCCTCAGTTAATAACAATTTATTATACTGGTTTTCGGTTATAACCAATTTTCTTTTTTTAGAGTTAAATATTCTATTATATTGAGACTCCGTTAATATTAATTTTCGTTTCATAATTTTAATTATTTTAATTGGCATGAACCAACTAATTAATAAATATCTAGTAAAAACAAAAATACCCAGCTATTTTTAGCTAGGTATCTCTCCACTCTTCATTTTTGATTTTAAAGCTTCTCCGCTTATTGTTTTTGACCTTGCCCCCTTGGAACCCCTATGTTTTGAGTCCTCAGCCATTTCACTTTTTTTCTTATTTTCATTAACCAATGTTGATAAGAAAAATTTCCTTTCATATGTTGGGGTTGATAACGCATCTTGATAAGTCATTCCAATATGTTTAATACATATATAAATTTCTTCAAGTAACGATTTCTTATATGTTTGCGTTAGGCCAAAAAAACTTTGTCGTAAGGGGAAGAAAGGTTTTTATGGACCCACCCCCAGGAGTCCTAACGGTGATATTCATATCAACGCCACAATCAATACTTTTAATATAATCCCTTAATTTTTGACTATCCATAACCCTTAGATTATTAACAAAGTCATTTATAAAATTTCTATCTCTATTTCCATTAATTTCAACCAATTGATTTTGAAGTATTAGCGTTTGTTCTTCATTAATAATATTATCCTTATTTGCTAACACTATCTTCTCAAGCCTATCAATATCACCCACTGTAAGCAATTTAAATCTTACATTTGCTTTTGATAATGGTAATATAAAACTAAATAACCCATCCGAATCTGGTTCAATATTAAGTTTTATTGTTTTTAATTTACTTAAATCAATTTCAGTATCAAATGGTTCATCACTAATTTCATCATATATCTGAACTGGGTACATTTCACCATAACCAGTTGCTCTAAGCCAAATCATAATAGCATTCCTATCTCCAGGTAGTAAATCCTTATATCTTATATTTGGTTCAAGTAGTTTTCTATTTATGAGAATCTCTAAAAAGTCACCACTTTCAACTAAGTTTGGTGATGTAAGTATATTCTCATCAGCCGTGGTTAAATACGCAACCTTAACACTACTTTTTCTACCTTGATACAACTTACCCTCTGAAGGTAATGGCAACACATCAAATGGTTGATTCATTTGTGGTTGACTAATATATTCTATCGTTTGAGTATTGTTATTTTGGAAACCATCATTACCCCCACCATAATTATTATTTGTTGGGTAAATTGGAGGGTTATTATTATCCCCACCATGAATTTGCTTTTCTTTCATATTTTCTTCTCTGGTTTTTTCAATTTGATTAAGTTGTTCATTTCTTAACCTTAATTGCTCCTCAGACCTTCTTTTCATTTCAGCGGCTGCATTAGCTTCACCTTCTGAAATAGTTTGATTTGTGATATTATTTTCTTCCTCCAATTGATTATTAATCTGTTGACCCGTATCATTGGCTTGATTTATTTGTTCCTGTGTTGGAAACACATTTGGCTTTTTATTACTCATAATTATTTTATTTAGTCTAACCCTCCTTATATTATATAATTGGTCATTTAGTTACCAAATATAATATAAATAATAAATATCACAAGTAAAGTTTTATGTACACCCTATTAACAATTGCAGCAATCACAATTACAAGAAGAATTGCAGTTACATACTTCACAATTACATTTCATTTGATTTAAGTTTAATTTTAGTTGTTATTAATTTATATCCTTCTCATATTAATTTATAATTTTGGTACCCTTAAGTTTATCCCTAAGATATTTTATTTCATTCTTATGAACGTTTGTGTCTTTTAATCCTAACCATTGTATATTTGGTAATGCAATTAAATTATCCATTCCACTACGCCCAACAGGACAACTAGTTAAACTTAAATGTTCAAGATTTTTAAGTGTTTTTAATGTGTGTGGTATATCTTCAATAGAACAATTATTACCATCACCTAACTCTAATCTTTTTAACTTAGGTAACTCTTCAATAGAATACATTTGTTGTAAATTATCAACACGTAAATATTCAAGATTTTTAAGACCCATAATTGTGTTAGGTAAATTTATTCTTTCATTTCTAGATTCTATGTTTAATTTAACAAGGTTAGTTAATTTATTAATACTTTTAGGTATATTAACACTAATTTTTGAATCTATCTTAAGTTCAGTTAAATTATTCACATATGCTAATAATTCTAAATTTAGTCCCAAATTTTCTGAATCATTAAGTTTAATATGTGCCTTACCACTAAAATTATTTGTAACATAATCCAAATTTACTTTACCAGAAACAACTTTATTTATAAAATCTTTATTAAGTCTACCTGGACTATCGTTAGGTGGTACAATATAAACAATATCCCCACTTTGCCAACCAAGATTTTCTAACAGTTTTTTTACTTCCTTCTCATTCTTTCTTCTCTCCTCCTCTCTTTTATCTCTTTCTTCTGTTCTTCCCACCATCTTTCTTTCCTCCTCCTCTGCACTTTCTTTCCCTCTCCTTTTTCTCATCTCTTCTTCCCATTTTTCCTTCCCATATCTGGTTGTGATATTCACATACTCACTTGTTTCTCTTTTGTTAGGTTTCCACGAATTACTTGACTTCCAACCTATAATGTCAAACATTTTTTTTAAATTAATTAAGTCTGAATATTTTTCTGGTATCATTTTCATACTCCCATCGTAAGCAGTTATAAATAATTTTGACTCAGAAATGACAAAGTATAGTTTACCTTTATCTAACTCATCTGGTGTATTATTAAATTTAACCTCTAATCGTTCACTATTTACCCCAGAGAAATAAGACGGGCGAGAAACGATAATCTTAGTTTTAGTATCTTCATCCCAAGTCTCACCCCCCCCTCTATCGTATACTAAATTTATTGGTTCAATTGTATCTTCACCCAATTCAGAACTATGTTTCCTAATTCTTTCAGCAAATTTAGGGTGTTTATCCCCAAAAGACCTAGCTAATTTTTCCCAAGTAATTTTACTTATTTCATTTAATTCTTGTTCATCAATTCTTTTAATCCTATTAAAAACATTTCTAAAATTATCAACAATTAAATTTTCCTTATTTTTAAGTATTTGTTTTTTTTCAGATTCAGTTAGTATTCTATTCTTCTTTCTCATATTAATATATTATCCTTACCGTAATTATAATCAATTATCGCCTTTTCAAAACCTCTAACAGTTTTTTCAAAGTTTAAAATCTCTTCCTCATTTAAATTAAACCATTCACCCCTTATCCTTTTATATGAAAAAAAATTATGTAATGACGTTTCTACCTTGCCATAATTTTTAACCTCATAATATGAAATGATTTTCAATTCACCAGAATTACCAGTCTGCAATTGCTTAACCCTATCTGAAACAGATTTCTTTGTCATACCAATCTTATATTCAAAATTAGTATTCATTATTAAATAAATATGACCAACACCCATAAAAAAAAGCTTTACTTATTGTTATTTTACACTATTATAATAAATATTACAAATTTATAAATAAGAAAACATGGATAAAGTATTTTTAATAGATATTGATGGTACAATTTGCGATGATATTAATAACGAAGATAGTCATTTATTTCCCACCGCAAAACCATATGAAAACTCAAGAGAAACCTTAAATAAATGGTATGATGATGGTAATATAATCACATTTTTCACCGCAAGAGAAAGTAAGGATAGAGAAGTAACCGAACAATGGTTAAAAGATAATGGATTTAAATACCATGGTCTTATAATGGATAAACCAAGAATTAAGGATGGGCAAACTTACCATTGGGTAGACAATAGACCAGTCAAAGCCACAACATACTTGGGTAATTGGACCGAGTTAGTTAAAGAAACTAAAACAATTGAGGTCTTTAAAAAAACTGATTAAATATTAGTATATTTGTATATTGATAAAATTTTGGGTAGGTTCAGCAACCCTAAGTTGAGGAAGTTTTTCACTCAATAACCAATTATATCTAATATAATGAGGACTGAACGAAGGCAGATGCTCTATATATATTATTTTTCTTAATACAAGATATTTATTTATAAAATAAAAAAATGAAAAATTTTATTAAAAAAAGTGTAAGGTATTATTTAAATGAAAATAATAGTAAATTTAATAATGATTTGTCAAAACATAATTTTAATTTAGGTGATTGTGATATATATGCTGTGGCCCTACATAGACTACATGGATATCCATTATATGTTATAAGAGGTTATTTCTTAGAAGAAGAATGGGGTGGTGAAAGAGAATGGGATTATGAAGATTCTCATATTGTAGTAAAACACCCAAATGGTAATTATATGGATTCAGATGGTGAACAAACCGAAGAAACATTAAAATCTAATGTTGGTTTTATGAATAAGGTTGAGCGAATTGAATTTATACCTATAGATGAAGAAGGTGCATTAAGTACCTTCTCTTGCCAAGACCAAGAAGAAGATGTTTCAAAAGTTATAAATTACTTGAAAACTAAAAAATAAAAACACTCATAGGTAGCGATACTTACGAGTGCTTAAATAGCCATAGCTATAACGGCCCTAACCGTGTATTTTAAGGTATAAAACCAAACAAAAGTTTTATTTTATGGTTCTTTTTTAGTATAAGAATTTTAAAATAAAAGTATGGCTCGGTCAAATCTCAAATCTGTAGTTACTTCAGCAATTCCATCATCATCCATTGATAAATCACCAAAACCAACATTGGTTAGCATTGTACCTTGAAGAAGCCATTTTTCAACAACAACCCCAGTTGGGTCAAGCATCTCAATTTCAACATCTTTTTTGTATCCAGCAGCATAACCTTGTCTACCAGTTATTGATTCAGAATGTAAACGTACCCACTCCATTATTGCTTGTGTTGCAGATGGACCAATAGGGTCTCTGAATGTAACAGAAATACTTTCCCATGTAAATCTACCTATAACCCAAGTTGATGTGTTAAGAAATGGAATCTCAACCTCATTCTGTGTAATCGATGGCCTTGAAGCCGATGCTAACCACCACTCCTGTATACCCAAGTCCGAAGGAAATCTGATAAGCCACCTATTCTTTTTCTTCGGTTCATAAGGTACGGGCATTTTCATTAATAAATCAGCCATAATTCTTTAAAATTTTTGTTTTTTCAATATTTATTATTATATTTGTGTTGATTGTTTGATTTGTTCAACAACTTAATTTATATATAAATATATTAAAAATAAAAAAATATGAATTTTTATGAATATTTTATAAATGACAATAAATCTGGTTATAAAACTAGACGAGGTTGGTTAATTAAAAATAATAAACAATTATATGATAATATATTGTCTCATTGCTCTGGAGAGTTAAAAAACTTAACCCTCAAGGAACAAATATGGTGTTTTATTAATGGTGTTAAAAATATACCAAGATGTGAATGTGGGAATAAATTAAAATTTAAGAAATCCCTTAGAGATGGTTATGGTAAATATTGTTCAATAAAATGTACTAATAAAAGTAAAGCCCATAAATTAAAGGTAAAAAAAACAAATGAAAAGAAATATGGTGGGGTCTCACCATCTCATTCAGATGATATAAAGAATAAGATAAAAAAAACTAACTTAAAGAAATATGGTGTTGATAATATATTTAAAGATGTTGAATATATAAAGAAAAAAACACTTGAAAAGCATGGTGTTGAGCATATATCACAATTAATGTCAACAAAAATAAGTATAGCTGAAACCAATTTAAAAAAGTATGGTGTTACGACACCCCTAAAAAATAAAGATATAAGACAATGTGGTTTTTATAAAAAGAAAATAAACTTTAAAGAAAAATATAAGACTCTTGAAATATTAAATGTTGTTGGTAATGATATACATATAAAATGCCCGTCATGTTATAATAATTATTCAATAAATAGGAGTGTCTTATACCATAGATATTTATTAACCAGTAACCCATGCACCATTTGCCATCCCAAAAAATCTGGAGTTTCAATTGGTGAAAAACAATTAAGAGATTTTATTATTTCACTTGGAATTCCTTTTGAAGAAAATTTTAGAAAGTTAATACCCCCGTTAGAGGTGGATATATACATCCCATCAAAAAATATTGCAATTGAGTATAATGGTATTTATTGGCACTCTGAATTATACGTTGATAAAGATTATCATTTAAATAAAACTGAATTATGTAATGATAAGGGTGTTAAGTTAATTCACATATTTGAGGATGAATGGGTGAATAAGGAAGACATTGTTAAATCAAGACTTAAAAATTTATTTGGTTTAACTGAAGAACGAATATATGGCCGTAAATGTGAGGTTAAAGAAGTACCAACAAAAGATAAAACAAAATTTCTTAATGAAAATCATATTCAAGGTGCCGTTGGTTCAAAATATAATCTTGGTCTTTATTATAAAGATGAATTGGTTAGTATTATGACTTTTGGGGCTTATAGAAAGGTTCTTGGGTTAAATAGTAAGAAAGATAACTATGAACTAATAAGGTTTTGTAATAAAATTGATTTAACGGTGATTGGTGGGGCCTCTAAGCTATTTAAAAATTTCATTAGGGGGTACGACCCAAAAGAAATAATTAGCTACGCTGACAGAAGATGGTCAACTGGAAACCTATATGATGTGTTGGGGTTTAAATTTAGTCATAATTCAAAACCAAATTATTTTTATATTGTGAATGGTCTAAGACATCATAGATTTAAATATAGGAAGGATTTATTGATTAAGGATGGGTTTAATAAAGAACTCACTGAACGTCAAATAATGCTTAAAAGGAAGATATATAGAATATATGATTGTGGTACAATAACATATAATTTTAAAGTTTTTTAAAAAAACTTAGTTAAAATTTTGTATTTTCGGATTTTTAGTTTATATTTACATAAGAGATAACGATAAACACAAAATAAAAATAATGGCAAATATTAAAAATAAATTACTTATATTATTAATCTTTATGATACCATTATTTTGTTTTGGGCAAAAATTTAATACAAATAATACTATAATAAAACTTGATGGTAAATTTTCACAAATACAAGAAACCACAAAAATAATAATAAAAAAACGTAAGATTATTTTTAAAAAAAATAAAAGAAAGAAAATGGTTTTTGTGTTAAAACAATTATTCGAAATGTATAGTGATATGAATGTTGTTGTTAAAAGTTACTTTACAAATAAAAAAGGTATAATTATATCAGTCGTTAAAAAACAAGGTGTAATTATTGGTGTAAGGATTATAAACGTTACGATAAGATAAAATATTTAATTAAGTTAAAGTTTTTTTACGAAAATTAGGTATTGTAAAATATTTGTTGTAGATTGTAGAACAATACAAAAAAAAA
>TARA_R110002126_G_scaffold20353_10_pt1 | contig 10500 bp, 10 predicted proteins | sample TARA_R110002126 | Tara Oceans TARA_R110002126 (sample SAMEA4397536) | marine metagenome | biome: Polar Biome; feature: [DCM] deep chlorophyll maximum layer (ENVO:01000326); material: water (ENVO:00002006), including particulate matter (ENVO:01000060) such as... | depth 30 m
GTCGCGCAAAAACTGTTCATCTCCGGTGTGTATCGGGGGGTCGATGTTCAGGCGCTGCTCAGGCTTGCCCAGCGGGCGCCGGGCGACCTGGAATGCTGTATCGCCCTTGGTTATGCGGCGGACAGCACGCGTGGCAATGCGGAAGAAACCGCCGCGTGGATCGCGCGCGAAAAGTTCACGTCTGTCCGCCTTGTGACGGCAAGCTATCACATGCCGCGCAGTCTTCTGGAATTTCGCCATGCCCTGCCGGCCGGCATCCGGCTTGTTCCCCATCCCGTTTTTCCGGCCGGATTCTACCCGGAAAACTGGTGGCGCTGGCGCGGTTCGGCCCGGCTGGCGATCTCCGAGTATCACAAATATATCATCGCCCGGATCGGAACCGCGGGACAGGTATTACGGTGAAGTTCGTCCGGTCCGTTCTGTTCAATGCGGCGAATTTCAGCTGGACCATATTTCTGCTGATCGCGTTCGTTCCGCTGGTATTGGCGTCGCGGCGGACCCTGCTGGGGGCCATTCGTTTCTGGACCGCAAGTATCTTCTGGTTGCAGCGGCATATCCTGGCGCTTGATTTCGAGTTTCGCGGCCAGGAACATCTTCCCAATGGCCCGTTTATCATAGCGTCCGCCCATCAATCCGCCTGGGATACGATCTGCTTTTACGCGGTGCTGGAAGATCCGGCCTTCGTGCTGAAAAAGGAACTGTACCGGGTGCCGATGTTCGGTGCGTACGCCCGCAAGCTCGGGATGATCGCGATCGACCGGTCGGGCGGTGCCAGCGAAGCGCGGCGCATGATCCGCGATGTCACGGCCCAGCTCGAACAGGGCCGGCCGGTGGTCATTTTTCCGGGCGGCACGCGATCGGCGCCGGATGAAATCGCGGTTCTGAAATCCGGAATCAATGCGCTGTATCGCCGGTGCGCGGTGCCGGTGGTCCCGGTGTCGCTGAATTCCGGGTGGTTCTGGGGGCGGCGCAGTTTCGTCAAGAAACCCGGTACGATCGTTGCAGCGTTTCATGAACCGATCGCGCCGGGGCTGGCTGCCGGCGAATTCGAGGCCATCCTGTCGGCCCGCATTCACGATGGAAACAGGAAGCTGCTGGACGAAGCCCGCAACGCGTAGAGCATATTCCGCTTACGCGGGAGCGGGCCGGTGCCGTCAAAACAGGAAACGCCTAGAACGGTTCGGTGAAATTGTCGAAGGCCGACCAGAACCGGCGGCGGATTTCATCGGTTTCGTGCAGGATTTCATGCCGTGCACCCTCCATTCGAATCTGGGTGCAGGTCGGCAAATCGTTGCAGGCATCGTCCTGCGCGGCGACCGACACCACCGTATCCGCGGCCGCCGTAAATATCAGGATTGGGCAGGTCGGCTGCTGCGATGCGGATAGGTGGCGGAGCCGCGCAATGCTTGCAAAGGCGGCATTCAGCCAGCCGAATGTCGGTCCGCCCATTTCAACCCCCGGGTTTGCCGCGATCGCGGCGTGGATCGCGGCGAACCTTTCGGCATCCCCGGTCAGCGGGTTGCCGTCGAACCGCACCCGCGCGGCGTCGTAATCGCCAAGACCGACAATGTAGCGTTCGTCAAAACCGGTGAGACAGGCGATGCGGCACAGGGCTGCGATCGCTGTCCGGCTTGCCCTGCGCATGGGCAGGTCGATCATTGGTGCCGTCAGGATCGCGCCGTCGGCGGTGAGACGCTTCTCCAGGAGTGCCCGCAGGACGATATGGCCGCCCATCGAATGCCCCATCAGGAACGTCCCGGCAGGACCGTTGCCGCCCGCCAGTTCCATGAGCCAGGCGAGATCGTCCAGATATATACTGAAATTGCCGATATGGCCTTTCTGCGGATTGGCGGGCTTGCCGCCGGAAAGTCCCTGACCGCGCCAGTCCATCGACCAGATTTCGTATCCCCGGCCGAGTAGCTCGCCGATGACTTCCGCGTACTTTTCGAGAAATTCAGTTCGTCCGTGGCACAGGAAGACGCGCTTTGCGGCGTCAGGCGCGTGCGGAGGCCAGTGGCCGATTCGCAACACTGTGCCGTCCGGCGCCGTCCTGAACTGGATATTGCCCTCCGGAAGATCCATATTCCCTTGTAAGCGGGGCGCTGCTCCATGGCCAGATGCAATTATGAAACATAACATGAACATTGACCCTGGCCACACACTCGATTACCTTCGTTGGCCCCTGAAAGAGATTGCCGAATGACCTCCGTTTCCGCCATTTCCCACCAGATTTGGGATATGAAATACCGTTTCAAATCGGCCGCCGGCGATATCATTGACCGGACGGTGGACGATACCTGGCGGCGGGTTGCGGAAGCGCTTGCGGCGCCCGAAAACGATGCGGTGCGTGCCGAATGGGCTGAAAAGTTCACAACCGCCATGGCCGATTTCCGGTTTTTGCCGGCGGGCCGGATCATCGCCGGGGCGGGGACGGAACGTGATGTGACGCTGTTCAACTGCTTTGTCATGGGCACGATTCCCGACGATATGAGCGGCATATTCGAACATCTCCGCGAAGCCGCGCTGACCATGCAGCAGGGTGGCGGTATCGGATACGATTTCTCGACCCTCCGGCCCCGCGGCGCGCCGGTGAAGGGTGTCGGCGCGGACGCGTCCGGGCCGCTGTCGTTCATGGACGTGTGGGATTCCATGTGCCGCACCATCATGTCGGCCGGTTATCGCCGCGGTGCGATGATGGCGACGCTGCGCTGCGACCACCCGGATATCGAAGCGTTCATCGCAGCCAAGCAGGAAGCGGGCCGGTTGCGTATGTTCAATCTGTCGGTGCTGATCACCGACGCCTTCATGGATGCGGTGCGCGAAGACCGGGACTGGGACCTGTCCTTCGGCGGCACCTGTTACAAGACCGTTTCGGCCCGCGGCCTGTGGGACACCATCATGCAGGCGACCTACGAATTCGCAGAGCCGGGCGTGATCTTCATCGACCGTATCAACCGGGCCAACAATCTTGGCTACTGCGAAACCATCTCGGCGACGAATCCCTGCGGCGAGCAGCCTTTGCCGCCCTATGGGGCCTGCCTGCTGGGGTCGGTTAACCTGGCACGGCTGGTCGTCGATCCCTTCGGCGCCGAGGCGCATCTCGACGAGGACGCGCTGGCCGATCTGGTGCCGGTCGCGGTCCGGATGATGGACAATGTGACCGAGACGTCGCAATTCCCGTTGCCGGCGCAGCAGGCGGAAGCCGACGCCAAGCGCCGTATCGGGCTCGGTGTGACCGGCCTGGCCGACGCCTTGATCATGTGCGGTGCGCGATACGGCTCCGCACAGGCGGTGGAACTGACGGAGCATTGGATGCGGTCGATCCGCGATCATGCCTATCGCGCATCGGCGGCATTGGCGGCTGAAAAAGGTGCGTTTCCGTTATTCGATGCCGACGCGTATCTTGCGGGAGAAACCGTTGCCGACCTGCCGGACGATATACGCGACGCCATTCGGCAAAACGGTATCCGCAATGCGCTGCTGACCTCCATCGCGCCGACCGGCACGATCTCGCTGTTTGCCGATAACGTGTCCTCGGGAATCGAACCGGTGTTCAGCTATGCCTATACACGCAATGTATTGATGCCCGACGGCACGCGGCGCGAGGAAGAAGTCTCGGATTACGCCTACCGGCTGTGGCGGCGCCTGAAAGGCGATGCCCCCCTGCCGGCCTCCTTCGTCAGCGCGCAGGATATCGCGCCCGGCGATCACGTCGTCATGCAGGCGGCGGCGCAGAAATATGTCGATTCCTCGATTTCCAAAACCATCAACGTGCCCGCTGACCTGGCGTTCGATGCGTTCAAGGACGTTTACCAGCAGGCCTGGGATACCGGCTGCAAGGGCTGCACGACCTACCGTCCGAACGATGTGACCGGCTCGGTGCTTCAGGTGAAGGAAACGTCGGACCCGGCCCAGCCCGAACTGCCGCTGGCCGGCCCCGGGCCGGCGCCCGCGAAAGCGGAAGACGAATTCGAATCCGGCGTGGTTTACATGACACAGCCGCTGTCGCGGCCGGAAGAACTGCCGGGCCAGACCTACAAGCTGCACTGGCCGGATTCCGACCATGCCATGTACATCACGATCAACGATATCGTGCAGGACGGCCGCCGCCGCCCGTTCGAGGTCTTCGTCAATTCCAAGAATACCGAACATTATGCCTGGACCGTTGCGCTGACGCGGATGATTTCGGCCGTGTTTCGGCGCGGCGGGGACGTTTCCTTCGTCGTGGAGGAACTGAAAGCGGTATTCGATCCGCGCGGCGGGCAATGGATGCAGGGCCGTTACGTACCGTCGCTGCTGGCCGCGATGGGCGACATCATCGAACGTCACATGATTGATATCGGTTTCATGCCGAAGGGCAATGACGACGTTGCGGGTAATGTCCCCGAAAGCGGGGAGGAGCGCATGGTCGTCGGCCTGAATGACGGCCCCAGGATGCGCCAGTGCCCGCAATGCGGCCAGGCGGCGCTGTTGCGCCAGGAAGGCTGCGACACCTGCACGGCCTGCGATTATTCGAAATGCGGGTGATGCGGGTCCGTGTGTTAGCCCGGAGTTCCCGTCATTCGCGGCGGTTGGGAATAAGCTGCATATAAAAGTCGCCGCAAAAGCGACTTTTCCACTTTATAGTGGCGGCAGTAGTTGCAGAACTGCGTGTAGGCATAAATTCAGGAGTAGGTCATGCGTATCAATTTTTTCCCTGTTATTGCGCTTGCGACGATGGTCGCTGTCATTCCCCGTTCGGCGTTGGCCAACGGTGACGACAGCCTGGTGATTGCTTCAGGCCACCTTACCACCGAACAGGTAGTCGACCGGGTTTTCACGTCGGTCGAGCGGCGCATCCTGCGCCGGTATTACGAAGCGCGGGGTGGCTCCGCCGCGGATGATGGGACATCTCCGGCAGGTCACGGTCACAAGGGCAAGGGGAAAAAGCACAAAGGCATGCCCCCCGGGTTGGCGAAGCGGGGCGGGAACCTGCCGCCCGGACTGGCCAAACGCGGCGGGGTACTGCCGCCTGGCCTCGCGAAACGGCTACCTGACGATCTGGCGCGCGAACTGCCGCCGCGGTCGCCGAAGTACCGGCGCGTCGTTGTCGACAACGACATCGTCCTGATCGATGCGGTGACGAACAAAGTGCTTGATGTGCTGGAAGACGTATTGCTCGGTCGCCGCTGACGGTTCTTCCGGATTTTTTAGCCCGCGGAGACGACGTCTGCCGCAAGCCGGCCGACGGTTTCGATTTCGATCTCGACCCGGTCGCCCGGTTTGAGCCATTTCGGGGGACTGAACCCGACGGCAACCCCTGAGGGGGAACCGGTGGTGATCATGTCGCCCGGCACGAGGGTGATGAAGGTCGAAATATAGCTGACCAGACTGGCGGCGGAGAACACCAGGTCGCCGGTATTTCCCTCCTGGCGAAGCTCGCCGTTTACCCAGGTTTTCAGGGTCATATCGGCGGGGTCGCCGGCCTCGTCGGCGGTGGTGATCCACGGCCCCAGCATGCCGGAATTTTCCCAGTTCTTGCCGGGCGCGACCTGCGGTCCGCGCTTCTGCCAGTCGCGGACGCTGCCGTCATTGGCAATGGTATATCCGGCAACGTAATTCAGGGCCTCGTCCTCTGATACGTTGCGGGCGGGCCGGCCGATCACGACGGTCATTTCACCTTCGTAATCGAAATGCTCCGATCCGGTCGGCATTTCCATCCGGCCGTTATGGGGCACGAAGGTACGCGTATATCGTGAAAAGATGCTCGGCGAGGTCGGAATTTCGTAGCCCATCTCCAGGATGTGCGCGCGATAGTTCTGGCCGACGCAGTAAATTTTTTCCGGATCGGGGACCGGCAAGAGGAAGTCCACCGCGTCCAGCGGATAGTCGGGTTCCGCTCCTTCTATCGCCGCGCGCGCATCATCGACGGCATCCGCTGTCAGAACGTCGCGCAATGTCTGTTGGCGGCCGGAAAGGCGGCCCGTAAGTTCGATGACACCGTTTTCGGTAACGGCGCCGAAGCCGTCTCGGCCTCCGACGGAAAAGCTCGCGAGTTTCATGTCGTGATCTCCCGGCGCGTGTTTATTCGGCCACGATCGGGTTCGACAGCGTCCCGATCGGCTCGATATTGACGCTGATGGTCTCGCCGGGCTTCAGCCAGTTGGGCGGATCGTTCTCGATGGCGCTGCCGCCGGGCGATCCGGTCGCGATCATGTCGCCCGGCTCGAGCCAGGTGAATTTCGAAATATGCGAAATGACGAACGGAATCTTGAAGATCATCATGTCGCTCCCGCCGTCCTGTCGGGTTTTGCCATCGACCGTGGTTCTGATCTGAAGGGCATCGAGATCGGCGATTTCGTCCCGTGTCACCATCCACGGGCCGATGCTACCGGACCGGTGGAAATTCTTGCCCGGACAGTTCTGGGTGCCTTTCGACTGCCAGTCGCGGACGCTGCCTTCATTGATGATCGTATAGCCGGCGACATAGTCGAGCGCGTTTTCTTCCGGGATGTGGCGGCCGGGCTTGCCGATGATGACGCCGATCTCGCCTTCGTAGTCGAGCTGTTCAGAAACGGCGGGCCGGTGAATGGCTTCGCCGTGGGGCGCGAACCCGTTCGCGAAACGGGGGAAAATGCTCGGCCATTTGGGGCCGCCGTCTTCGAGCACCTCGTGATAGGCACGGTAATTGCGACCGATGCAGAAAATCTTTTCCGGTGTCGTGATCGGGAACATGTACTCGATGTCGTCGAGCAACACGTCGGCATCTGCGGCAGCCGCGAGTTTTTCCATCTGGCCGACGGACAGGCCGGCAATGGCCTGCTTCAGGCTGGAATGGTCCATCCGTTTGCTCATATCCACGATTCCGCCGTCCTTGACGACGCCGTAGGCTTCCCGCCCGGCGTGGCGATAGCTGATCAGTTTCACGATGTGGTCCTCCCGGATGTGCCAAGTCTTATGCGTCGTGTCTTCTTGGCGCTTTCTTAGTCCGATCGGCGCGCGATGCCAACTGGGTCACCGTTCGCCGCGGATTTCGGTGACCCGCCTTAAAAGCGCGTGCAAATGCCCCTCGGCAATTCCCATATCGTCGAGGCGGGCGACGGTATTGGCGAGATAGTCCACATTCGGCCCGCGTTTTCCGGCGCTTTTTGCGATTCGCTGCGCCGTTTCCTCAAAGTCCAGCCTGCCCGCGAAAATGCGGTCGGCGCGGTTGACCACCAGCGTGTAGCCCGTGACCGTCTCGTCGGGCAGCTGAATCCGGACGCGGCGGCAAATATAAATCGGGTCGTTATCCATTTCACGGGCTTCAATCTCGCGAATTGCGTGCTCCCGCGTCGCGGCATCCACATGAAGCGCGACCCCGCTGCAGGACCCGCCCCGGTCCAGCCCCAGCGACAATCCCGGGTTAGCCGGCGTGCCGCGATAGTGTTCGGAATTGACGCAGAACGACCGGTGATACCCGTAAAGCCGGGCCGGCCGGGTCTGTGCAGGGGGAAAGGGCGGATCCCACATCAGCGACCCGTAGGCAAAAAACCAGAACCCGTCGGGATCGGGAATATTCAGCCGGTTGAGGGGCGCCTCCGTCATGATCTGCGCGTGACCAGAAACACGCCGGCGACGCCGACAGCAAAACCGCCGATCGCGACGATGCTCATGGTCTCTCCGTAGGTGATCCAGCCCAGAAATACTGCCGTCGGCGGGGTAAGATAGAACAGGCTGGAAACACGTGCCGCCGCACCGTGGCGCAGCATCAGATAGAGCAGGTTGGTGGCGCCGATGGTGAGAACGAAAACCAGCCATATCCAGACGAATACGACTTCGCTGCTCCATTCGATCTCGCCGGTCTCGATTGCCATCGCGATACAGAAATTACAGAATCCTGCGGCGGTCTGCTGGACGACCATGACGATACGAAGGTCCGAATTGGCGCAGAATCTTTTCTGATAAAGCGACGCGGCGGTGATAAAAACCGGCGTCAGGCCCGCAAAAATATAGCCGTCGAGGGTGCCGGCGCCGATACCCAGCCTGTCCGACAGAACGATAAACAGCCCGGCGAAACCCAGGGCGAAGCCCGCCCATTGAAGCGGGGTGACCTTTTCGCCGAGGGTGATGCCGACCACCGCTGCCGTCAGAAGCGGCTGCATGCCGGCGATCAGCGCGGCAACGCCCTGGCTGACACCGCCGTCCAGCGCGCTGAACATGGATCCGAGATACAGGCATTGCAGCGTCACCCCGACCACGGCGATATGCGCGATCTCTTTCAAGTTCGGCCACGGCGCCCGCACGATCAGTACGTAGGTGCCGACAAGGGCGACAACGAGGGCCGAGCGTACCCAGAGGAGGGTGAAGGGTTCGCTGTATTCCAGCCCGAGCCGCGTGATCGGAAACCCGGATGCCCAGCTCAGGATAAACAGGAACGGCATCGCCCGGACCAGTACCGATCTGTCGACCGTCATTTGTTTCTCACCGCCATTGCCACGCCGGCCATCGCGACCGCCATGCCGCCGATGGCGATCCACGACATGATTTCACCGAACATCGCCCAGCCCATGATGGCGGTCGTGGGCGGGCTGAGATAGATCAGGCTTGTCACCCGTGCCGCCGCACCGCGCTGTATCAGCCAGTAGTACAGGCAGCTCGCGATCACCGACAGGCCGATGGCGGACCACAGCACGGCGAACGCAAAATCCACCGTCCAGTCTATCTGCATGGTCTCGAAGCTCATTGCCATCGTGATCATCACAACGCAGGACAATACCGTCTGCAGGGCTACCCCGGTGCGAACGTCGAAGGAGCCGCAGAATTTTTTCTGATAGAGCGTCCCCAGGGTGATACCGAACAGTCCCAGTATCAGCACACCGAGACCCCAGAGCGTATCGGTCGGAGAAGCGACCCGGTCCCAGACGATCAGGCCGAGCCCGATAAACCCGAGAATCAGCCCGATCCAGTTTTCCCGGCTGATCCTTTCGCTCAGCATAAGCCCGGCGAGAACGCCGGTCAGCAGCGGCTGCAGCCCGACCACGAGGGCGGTGACGCCGGTCGATACCCCCAGCGACAGTCCATAATATACTCCCGATAGGTAGACCGCCTGAATGCCGAATCCCGCGACGAGTATGTGTACCGCTTCGGTAATCGATCCGGGCCAGCGGGCTTTCAACAGGAAGCAGGCCGGAACCATGAGCGCTGATGCGACGATATATCGGGCAGCCAGCAGGGTAAACGGCTCCGCATAGGGCAGCCCGTATTTTGCGGCGACGAAGCCGCTTGCCCAGAAAAATATGAACAGTGCCCCGATCGCGGCGAACATGCGATTGCTCAGCGGCGGGATTGGTGCAGGCGGGTGAGGCATCAGGTGTAAACGAATGTCCGGAACTGGAATGGAGCGGCACTGTGACCATTTTGGGGCCGTGATGCCAGCAGATCGATTTTTTGTCGCAGGGTCGCTATATCATCCGTATGTCCATTCGGCCACTCAGAGCTGCCTTGCTGCTGTCCGGCGTCGTGGCCGTTCTCGCTGCCGCATATACCGCATATTGGTACTCGGCCGTGGAACAGGTCCGGTCGGGGATTGCGCGGTGGGCGGATGAAAGACGCGCTGCCGGGTGGCAGGTCGACCTGGGTGAGCCGGATATCGGCGGATTTCCGCTTCGGATAGATGTGCTTTTACAGACACCGCGGCTCGCCGGCCCGGGCAAACGCTGGCGGTGGACCGCGCCCAATGTCCGGGCATTCGCGGCGCCGTGGGCACTCGGCCGGGTCTCCGTTGTCTCCCCCGGAATTCACGTTGTTTCGAACCGGCACGGCGATTACCGGCTTGCGTTCGACGAGGCAGAGGCCGACCTCTCCGTTGACGTAACATCATTGTCGAACGCCGTGGTCCGGCTGGTGGGTATCGACATCCGCCCGCCCGACGGTGCGCGGCTGCAGGTTGAACGGGCGGTGCTCCGCGGGCAGGGGCCGGTTGTCGTGGTCGATGATGACGCCCTGAATACGGAAGCCGGTTTCGGGCTAGCGATCGATGCGCATGACGTCTCCCTGCCAGCGGAATGGCGACCTGTTCTCGGCCGCGAAATGGCGCGTCTTTCCGTGGATGCCGTTCTCACTGGGACCGTTGCACCCGGAGCGACGCTTGTCGATACGCTGAGCCGCTGGCGCGATGGCGGCGGCGTGGTTGAAATCAGGGCGTTTGCGCTCGACTGGCAGGACCTGTCTCTGCGTGCCGACGGTACGTTCTCCCTGGACCGAAACCTGCAGCCCGAAGGGGCGATGACGTCTGTGATCCAGGGGATTGGGCCGACATCGGATCGACTGGTTGCCGCCGGGATCATCGACCCGCGCGCCGCCTTTGCCGCAAGGGTCGCCAATCAGGCGCTTTCCTTTCGCGGCGGTTCGGCGAAACTGCCGCTCAGTATCCAGAATCAGCGTTTGTTCGTCGGGCCGGTGCCGGTCATGCGGCTGAAATCCGTCCGCTGGGACCGGTTGAACGCCGGCTAGGGCGTATCGTCTTCCGGCGCGGGCGGG
>TARA_R110002126_G_scaffold5373_2_pt1 | contig 10497 bp, 10 predicted proteins | sample TARA_R110002126 | Tara Oceans TARA_R110002126 (sample SAMEA4397536) | marine metagenome | biome: Polar Biome; feature: [DCM] deep chlorophyll maximum layer (ENVO:01000326); material: water (ENVO:00002006), including particulate matter (ENVO:01000060) such as... | depth 30 m
TTTTTGGAACACCTCTGGTTTAACACCCTCAGTCAACTGTGTTTTTACAAAGTTACCGTTTTCATCTGTTCTATTAAAATCAACAGCTATTTGACCAGTTTCTGCTGTTCCAAAAGTTTTAAAGTCTGTTCCTTTTGTTCCTTGTAGAACTTTTTTAGTTTTGGTTGTTTTGTCAACTACAACAAGACCAACTCCTGGAACATTTTCTACTTCTGTCTCGTTTCTACCTTTAACTTTTTCAATGGCTGATCCAGTAGCTTTATTAATAAAATATACTGATCCTCCTGGTCCTTCTTTAATTACTACATTTTCTGCTGTTAGTTGATCATCAGTTTTACCACCTACTTGTTGAAAACTAAATGTTCCATCAGACTTTTGTTTATTTATATCATATAAATAAGTTACCCCTGATGCGTCATCTTTAAAATTCTTTATATTAGGTTTTTGTTGCATAACTTTTAGGGAGGATCCACCATCAGCGTCAGACGTAATTCTACCTACAAAACCGTCTTCCTGAATTAGTTTTCCTGGACCTTGTTTCAATATTCTGTAATCACCAGTACGCTTATCAAAAGCTATTTGGTCACCATACTCGTTAGTTTGAAACTCATATCCAGCTTTTGCTAACTCTGTTAATATAGGTTTAACTAACTCGGACTTAGCTTTACTTTTAGCTTTTACTTCTTCTTTATATACATCACCTGCTTTATCTAAACGACTTTGTTTTTCTTTAGCTTCTAGTAAAGAAAGTTGCATTATAGGGTCAGCAAGTTTTAGTGTTTCTGGAGATAGAGCGGCATCTAATAAAGAGGGGCTTCTACCTATTATCTGACCTAATTGTGCTAATTGTTGATAAGGTAAAACTTCTGAATAGTCTTCATAAGCACTTGGTCTGTCTGTATATTGTCTTTGTAGTTCAGCTAAAGGTGTTACTTTTGGTGCATAACCCTCAGCTAACCCTAATAGACCTACTGGACTAGAAGCTAATTTTTGTAACTGTTGTAAGTTTACTGTTCCTGGAGAACCAGTATTTAACATAACGGGGTTTTCGCCACCTTGCATTCTAGCCATAGCTTCCATTTGATTAACGTCACCAATGTTTGGTGCGACTGGTGCTTCTTCAGAGTCTATACTAGCTATACCACCAGTAGATTCTATTACTGTCATTAAGGGTTGTACTATAGTTAAAACCGATTCAGGAGTTTTATCAGCATCTGCTTTACCGACCAACTGACCCAACTCAGTTCTACGATCCTCCACCGACGCTTCATCGCCCCTGATAGCATCCATAATTTCTTTTGGGCTTTCTGCATTATCAATATTTTGAAAAAGTGTTTCAATGCCAGACGCGATGCCACCGAGAGCCTCAGTTGATTCGACAGCCTCAGCTTCATCAAGCCCAGAGGTAATACCACCCATTGATTCATTTTGTTGAGGCATTTGAAACATTTGTCTTTGTAATACATCCATTAAAATATTCCCAATTTATTCCCTGCTCCATACAATCCTAAACCAGTTATTCCTGCTCCTAGTGCTTGTTGAAACATCGGTGCTTGTTGTTGTCCACCACCTACAAGAGTTTGTATTTGTGTACTTGGTACACCTCTTAATATATCACTGTAAAAACTAAGTCTTTGTTGTGGTTCATTAAATGCAAACCTTTCGCCAATTAACCTAGCTTGTTCATCAGCTTGTCTTTGTGCTTGTTGCTGTCCACCTAATTGTGATACTAAGTTAATATCTTTTAAGGCTTGGTTTTGTGCAAGTTCACCTAATCCTGCTTGTTGCATAGCTTGTTGAGCTTGTTGTCCACCTATTCCTGCTTGTTGGCTACCAATAGAGGCTTGTTGTCCAGCTATCCCTGCTTGTTGTTGTGCTAATTGCCCTAATAAAGAAGCTTGGTTTGCTTGTCTTCTTTGTTGGTTTTCAAAAGAAGACATAGCTCCTTGTTGTGCCTGACCAAAGTTTCTTGCTAAATCTTCATATATTCTTCTACTACTTACATCACCTAATTCACGTTGTGCAATACCTTCCAAAACACCTTGTCTTGAACCACCAAATGCTCCAGCACCTATAGCTCCAGCTGAACGTCCTGCTTGTTGCTCGGCAAATTGTTTATTCATTTGGGCTAAAGCTTGTTCAGTAACAGCTTTTTGATAAGGGTTCATAAACTTTTCTGTCATACTAGGATCAAATATACCAGTAGATAAACCACCAGCAGTTTCAGATCTGTCAATAGTACCCATACCCGAATCTAGTGTATCTAATCCAGTTCCTAATGTTCCTAAAGCACCAGTAAGAGTTGTTCCTGCGGTATCAAATCCAGCTCCAGCATCCGCTAAATATTGTTGATAGCCCCCAATACCACCTTCTAACCCTTGAGTAGCCATGTCTATGGCTTCTTGTTGTAGTCCAGCAAGACCTAATTGTTTAGGGCTTAAATTCTTTAACATCTCAGCAGTAGGCGGAGCTCCTGCTAAAGCTTTAGCTTGTTCCATTAACCCCAGTTTATAGGCTTCTATTTCAGGGGCTTCTCTTTGTATTACGGTTTGTGATTCTGCCATTACGCTACCTTCTCAAACTTTTTCATCATTTGGTACATACGCTTTGCACCTTGTTTTCTATCACCATTTCCAGCACCTTGTACTGCTCTTGCGTTCATAACAAACTCACCATCACTTAGCATAGCTGGAATAGAATCCGAGGTTGTTGTTCCAGGACCAACTATTTCACCACCATCGGCGGCTTGGACTCTGCCCTGATAATAAGGGTTGTTGCCAGTAAAGTTTTGGAAGCCATACTTCCCTGGATCCTGATTTAGTAGATCAAGACCAATAGGCATTGGACCACCCATCTCTTCCTCTGGCACTGTAAATATTGGTAGTCCAGCTTTATCTAATCCATATAAACCTAATGCACCTATACCACCCAACGGACCATATTTTTGGAAAGCACTAGGCTGAAGACTTTTTGTAACTGCTTTTATATCAGGAGTAAAACTAGATGGTTCAAATTTAAGTCCAGCTTTTTTAAATATTTCTTCTCTAACTTTTTCTGATTCTGCAAAAGTAGTTGCTTCTTTTGCAAGAGCTTCACCAATTTCTGTGCTACTTGGTTGTATACTTGTACGGCTTGGTGATAAATATTTATCGTAAACACTACTTACTGAGTCAACTGCATCTCCAGCACCTTTTTTAATTGTTGATAATATGCCAGTATCTTCTGGTGAACCAATAAATTTTTCAGGTGTAATAACATTTCCACCTGAAACGGGAGGTTGTGAACTACCCCCAAACATTTTTGTTATATCATAATCACCTTTTGTTATTCCAGCATCTATCGCTGAACCACCAAAACCTCCACTACCCATAGCCATATTACCTAATCCAGCTAAACCACCTGATATTACGGCATTTTTCAAAGCATCTTGTGGCTTTTGTCCACTTATTAAACCTCCTGCTAAACTACCAATACCAGTAGATAAAAACAAAGGCATAGTTGGTAGTAAGAACGGAGCGGCGATTGGTAATACAATAGGGGCTAGTTTCTTAACTGCCTTTTTAAGACCACTAAATAACTTTTTAAGAAAAAACTCAGGTTGTCCCGTATCAGGGTTTATTGAGTTTAGTTCATTACCAACAATATAACGGTAAGGATCTAAGTCTAGATCACGCATTTGTTGAAACAACATATCCTTTAATTTTGGATTGTTGTTTAGTACTTCCATAGGGATAACAGTTTCACCCTCTTTAGCGTGAACTACATATGTATCACCATTACGACCAAAGTCAGACAATACTTTAGAAGCATTCTCTAAAGTTGCCAAACCCATAGGTGTGGAATTTGTTATATCATATGACAGACTTGCAATACTCATATCACCATCTTAACAGATAAAAAACTTTTATACAAGTGTGCAGTCAGTTACGAAACTGAAACTGTTACAGAACCAACGGATGAAGTACCACTATTACCGTTTACTCCTGCGATATTCAACAAAGAAACCTTAACATCATTTCCTACTCTATACAAGGTTCCTGGCTCTAAACCAACATCACTAGTTGGTAAAGCTGTAAAAACTAATTTTGTATTTCTGCCCTCTCCAGGATTGTTTTGTTGCTGTATAAACAAATCCAAAGTAGTAACCAAATCATACATATACTCAACAGATAATTGTCCAATCGGTTGTGGTAATCTTGGCGGAACTAAACTTCTTGACATTATTTTCTACCATCTGGTCTTATATCTATTCGTGGTGTACCCAACTTCCAAGCAACACCTTGATCAGTGGACTCTAGTTTCATACTAAAAGACCGTCCTCTAAGTCTTATATTAAGTTTATCTGTAAATTGTTCCACTGGACTAATTGCTGTTCTTGTGCTTGTACCTCCAGAGTTATTATCATAGGTGCTTCCTGGACCAGTACGTGATTGCATTGTAAATGTTAAATTAGGATTGACTCCTCCTACGGTAGACCCATCAAAACTTACATCAGGTATTAATTGTCTAATAAAACTATATTGATATCCATCACCAATATCCATCTGACTAGATTCTATAGAGGCTATCATTGCAGATTCATCATCATCATTACCGTTTTCATGGTCAAATAAATATTGTGATCCTGCACCTATTGGAAATTGTCTTACACCTCTATCATGCCATGCTGTTCTTGATAAATTTCCATAATACCATGTTTGATTAGCATAATTATAAATAACATATTTATCATTTTCTTCGCTGTTAGCAGATGGATAAAACCACCAAATTTCTGACCATTGTGAATTAACTCCTGCTACAACTTTTCCACCTTGACTAAAATTAAAATCAAGAAAAACTTTGTTCCGAACAGTACAAGCTATCTGTTGTGCTCTTCCAGTATAAATATAAAAACTTTCTTTACCCATCCAAAAAACAACATCATCCACAGCTACAGCGGATTTTGGGCTCATAATAGTAATATTTTTTGATAATTCTTGTAATCCAAATGTAAAAGGTGGACCAATAAATCTCATACTAAACAAACTTGTATCTGTATAAACAAGTATTTGTTGTTTAGTTTCTACTGCTTGAACAAACGTTGAACCACTACTTAATCGCAAATCTCCTGAGGTGTTTGTCGTTGCTGGAGTAAAATCAGTTAAAGATTCTTGTGAACCAAAACGTATTAATAAAGGATCTTGGATACTTGTTCCTATAGTATTTGCACCAAATACTATAATATGTCTATCTATATCAGATACTAAAATTTGTTTCGAAATAGTAGGAACGTCACTAGCACCACTTAAACTAGAAAGTAATACTGCTCTATTACCTAACCCATTAGATTTATCCCAATAAAAAAGAGCACCATCACGAGGATTTATCAATAAGTCCTCGCCAAAGTTATCATGTGTCCATAATCTTATTTGAGCAGTTGTACCACTACTCGCCGCTTCGCCCCAACCAAAAGTTGTTAAATCAGAATTGACACCACCAAAGCCTCCAGCTCCCCAACCATTACCACCAACACTCGTGTCTAAACCAACATTTATTTGATAAACACCATCTACACCAGAGCCACCATTACCACTATCAGAACTATTAGCTGTCACACTTACCGTAATTTTATATGAATTAGCATTTACAACAGAAGTTATTTGGTGTTCTGCATTAAGTACAGAAGCTGTAACTAGTCCGCCTAAACTAACAGCACCTGATATTGTCACAAAGTCATTAGCTACAGCACCATGCGAAGAATCAGTTACTGTTATTTCGCTTGAAGCATTAGTTGCAGAAAAAGTAATACTATTTGTTGATGTTTTTCTTATAGGAGTGATATCATTATATGTACCACCTTCTTCAATGTAATATTTTAAATGTGTTCCTACACCCATATAATTAGAACCATCTAAAGCAACATAATTATGTAAAGCTCTTGCCGAACCTAGATATTGAGAAGTAGAGTATTTTACCCACCCTCCTATTTTTTCTGGAAAACCAGTATAGAACCTCACTTTTTCACAATCAAAATAGCCACCCTCGTTTGAGTAAGAGGTTGTCTCTCTGTTTATTCCTGGTCTAAATTTTAAACTTGTTAACGGCATAACATAACATTACCCTAATTTTTCAAAGTTTACACTTAAAATATATAATTGTAATAACCAGTTAACAAATACCTATCTTTGTTTTCTGGGCATACTTGTCCTCTATGTGTATGTGTAAAATAACATGGGAATATTGTAACTCGACCTACTTTACTTTTTATTACATCACCATTATAAAATTCAGTTCCACATTCATGGTCGCTCAAATATATTTGCACTCCTAAAACTCGACTAGACCTAATTAAAGAATTTTCTGAGTGCCATGTTCCAAATGCACATTTTGGTTTGAAATGTTTAAATCTCATTTGTGTAAAAGACCACTTGTTTGGAGTAAGATTTACCTCAGGGTATAAATTTACATACTGAGATGTTATTGGTTCTAGCTTTTTATTTACTGTATTCATTAAAGGTGTGTTTGCTATTTCAGTATAATAATAATTCAAATAGTCTGATTCACTTTTTTCTGTTTTATTTTTATAGTCGTTAATTATATTTTTACATTCATTAAGTGAAAAAACATCGTCTATAGTCAATACAAAATCATTATTTTTCATTGAAATGGCTCTCCACAAAACCAAACCACAAGTGAGTATCTAACACCTTTTGTTACAGGTCTTACTCTATGAACTTGGTAAGATGGAAAAACTATAACTGTTCCCGTTTTTCCTTTTATCAATTCTTCTTTATTAGAAAAAAACTCAAATTCACCACCTTCGTAATCATCATTCAACAATATGGTCATTGATATTTTTCTTGTTTTATTATGTGTGTGTTTATTGTTACTTACTTCTCTAGTAAAACCATTGCCATCTTGATGAAATTCATAATGACCACCCTTACCATACTTTCCTATTTGCATTGCCTCACAAGAATCTATTTGAAAATTCCAAAAAGTATTCTGATTTGCAGTATGTAGATAATTCCAAACAAGGTCATAAATCCATTGTTCGTTACACCACACAACTTGGGTATCTCTAACTTTTTTATTTAAGGTAGAAGTTGTTCTAGCATCATCTGTGATGAATGCTTCAATCCAGTTATCCTTACCATAATCTATAATTTTTTTACAAATTTGTGAATCTACATACTCTGGAAAAGTCCACCAATTATACAAAGCATTAGGCGTTTCTTGCTCTATCTTTCTTTTAGTATTTTTACTCATGGTTTATATCCATATCTATGAAGCTATCACCATCTCCAATCTTACCTACTGGAACAAAGTTAAATGCTAAAGAGTATCTTGTAATATCAGAACTGTTTTTTAAAATTTTATGATGAACCTCACTTGGAAATATTAGTATAAGTCCATTGACAGGTTTAAACAGCCATTCTTTTGAATTAAATTGATTATAATCATTGGTATTTACTTTATACCTATTGTTATTAAAATCTTCAAAACTTATATCGCCAGAATTTTTATCAGTCTGTAAATATAAAATACCACTATACATACAATTATTATGATTATGATAATTAGAACTTTGTTCGTTTGTGCTTCTAGTTAACCAAGATGTAGTTATTTTAAAATCATTTTCAAAAAACATTATATTATTTTTAAAAAAATTAAATTCTTGCATTACAATATTTTTTAATTCTGAAAATATATCTTTTTCTAAAATATGTTTTGATATAGATGCCAAACATATGTTATCTACATCTATCTTTGACCCATGCCCTGAATTTTCAAATTCATCATCATTAATCAATGATACAATTTTTTTGGTATCTATATCTAATATTCTTTCGTAGAATACCTTAGAAAATAAAGGTGTGATACCATAGTTCATTTTTAAATTTCTTCCCAACCTTGTGTATTGTCAGCTTGGTAAGCATCTTCATTCCACTGATACGTATCCTCTCCAGTTATTTCTACTGGATAAGAAATAGGTGCTTCCCATACACAAGTTGTTTCATTTAAAGACCAAGAGGCGTATGGTTGTGGGAGATAAAAAGCATCTCTAGTTGCATCGTAAATCATTTCAACTCCTGCAAAATTTTTTCTCAAAGCCTTGCTTTGGTCTGCACTTTCAACAGAGTAATCTTGTTCACCATTTTGAGGTTCGTAATGCTTACCTCCTCTAGTATTATAAGATGTTTGTACCCACGTTTCATCAGAATGGTATGTATCTATAAAATCTTGTTCTGCGACTATTACTTGTGTTACAATTCCATCTTCTATTTTTGCAAAATGGCTCATATTTATCTCCTTATTCTATTCTAATATTAAAAGAAATAGATATTCTATCTTCTTCACTATTATTTTCTTCTACTCCATGCTTTAACCAACTTGGAAATAAATAACATCTTTTTTCAAATACTTTATGGTAAAAAAAAGCTGACGTATGACTACTATATTCTTTCCAATAATGACTTTTCCAATCATATTCAAGCACTTCACTAGGGTGTACGAACCATATTTTACCACAATTTTCTGGAGTTTTTAAGTATAAAACACCAGACATAAAACAATTTGGGTGTCCATGAATAGTATTGTAAGCACCTTTAGGACTTATATTTATCCACATATTATCTAAAAATGTTCTATGTATTTTACTACCATTAAGATGTTCAAAATATGATTGACTTGCATTACATACATTTTGTGCAATATCACTTAGTGGATTAGGAAATTGTAAATCATTAGATTGAAATCCTTTTCTGTTAGAAAGTGTTCTACCATTAGACTGTGATTTCATTTCGTAACAGTAATTTTTGGCTTTTTCTAAATCAAATTCTAAATCAGTAGATGCGACAGGTACAGTAAATATATTTTCTATATTCATATCTGGCATAAATTTAACCTTGGAATTGATATTTGATAACTACGATACCAGAACCACCAGAACCTCCTGGTCTTCCACCACCTCCACCACCACCTCTATTGGCAGTTCCTGAACCACCTGAAGCAGTTGCTCCGTTACCACCAGAACCTCCACCACCAGAACCACCACTTCCAGCACCAGAACCACCATTGTTTTGTCCTCCACCACCTCCTGCAAAAGTGATAGAGCTTCCAGTTATTGAAGATGCTTGACCATTTCCACCTGAACCATTAGTTGGTTCTGAACCAGTTCCTCCAGTTTGAGATTTACCTCCACCTCCACCAGTCATGCCATCACCTTGTCCTCCACCACTACCTCCGGGATTACCTTGACCACTTGTACCACTAGCACCACCACCATTAAATGCTCCACCACCACCAGAACCACCAGATGCCGCTCCTTGATTTGAACCACCAAATGGTCCAGAGCCACCTCTACCACCACCAGTAGATGTTATGCTAGAGTATGTAGAGTTTCCTCCACTAGCACGAGTACCTCCTCCAGCACCAACTGTAATAGAATAACTTTGTGCAGATACACCTAGACTGCCAGTTCTCATGCCTCCTGCTCCAGCACCTCCAGAAGCATAGCTCTGTCCACCTCCACCACCTCCAGCAACTACTAAATAATCTGTAGAACTTCCACCTCCTGCACTATTACCTACAGTTGAGACTGCGAAAGTACCGCTTGATGTAAAGGTATGAATTTTAAAGTTACCACTTGTAGCTATAGAGCCACCAGTCGCCGCAGTATAAGTAGCGTTTGTTGAGCCTCTAAAGTCTCCCATATCTAATGCACCAGATGAAGGTACATTACCATTATTACCACTTGTTCCAGAAGGCACATTACTACCTCCTGCATAATATTCACTCATACTTATGGGATTTGAGCCACCAAATTCTGTTTGTATGGCTGACATTGCTATTGAGCCAGATGATGGAATTGCCATTTACTACCCCTTTTTAAGTTCTTCTATTTCCATTTTTAATTCTTTGATTGCTTCAATAAGAACTGATGTAAGTTTACCATAATCCACTGATTTTGTTTGCATCTCATCATCAGCAGTTAACACAACCTCTGGTACAATAGCTTCCATGTCTTGTGCTAATACACCAACTTTCATTTGAGCATCTTCTTGGTCATTTCTTTTATAGTAAACACCTTGCATCTGCATAACTTTTTCAAGACCATTTTCTATATTAGAAATATCTGTTTTTAATCTTTTATCAGAGAAGGCAGTAACATCAGCATTAAAGACTGCCGCTCCAGCCGCAGACATATCTAATTGCAATGCTTGAATGGCAGAACCACCATCACTACCTCTAAAAAGTAAATCACCATCAGATACAACAGATTCAAATCTAGCATTTGTACCACTTTTATCTATTCTTAAAAACTCTGTACCATCAGAAGAAATATTAATATCTGTTCCTGCAACATCAATATTTAAATCTCCACCACAATCTAATACCATTGTACCAGTATCAGCAATGGTTGAATTATTTATTGTTATGTCATCAACTGTAAGTTGCCCACCAGTAATAGTACCAGTTGTTGTAATTGCACTTGCACCATTATCTATAGCACCA
>TARA_R110002126_G_scaffold25167_4_pt1 | contig 10485 bp, 15 predicted proteins | sample TARA_R110002126 | Tara Oceans TARA_R110002126 (sample SAMEA4397536) | marine metagenome | biome: Polar Biome; feature: [DCM] deep chlorophyll maximum layer (ENVO:01000326); material: water (ENVO:00002006), including particulate matter (ENVO:01000060) such as... | depth 30 m
TCGCATCATAATGGCATTGGTACAATCCAATCCCAAATAACAAGCATTGTTTACTTGCCCCTTTAAATCCTCCAAACATGATTGAGGATTTTCAGCCAACCATTCGGCAATGTAGGTATCGTCAATTTCCACCACTAAATTAAATTTCATAGCTTTCTCCTTAAATTAAAATAAAATTATCAGCACCAAATTGTTTGGTGAGTTGGGCTTTGGCAATATTCATATCTAAAGTATTAATAGTTCTATAAGTTAATTCTCCGTCCTTAACCAAACGAAACAAAATAGCTTTTTTCCTCCGTTTGTCCATCTCGTAATCATTAACTAACTTGTCAACCACAATGTCGGTGTCGTGATCAATCATCGAACCGAGGCAATCCCATTGTCCAAATGAGGCAACGTACTCGTCCCATATGGCATTATTTTTGGGATCGGTGAAATCCATGTCAATCATTCCACCATTGCCATCGTTATGGACGAAGGCAAACTTTTTACCGTCCAAAAACAAGTTAAATTGATACCCACCACCATCATAGGTATTCCATTTTTTGAATCCTTTAATTTCAAATTTCATATTTTTCTCCCGATAGGTTCTTTGTTATCCAAAATCCTTTAATACATTTAGTACCGTCATCCTCTAACATATCGTTGACGGAATGATATAAACCAACGTAATCGTCCGTCACACATAGGACTCGTCCGTCTTCCAAAGTTAAAACATCCACCATACAACCACCACCAGTATTGTATGAATTTGTTTGAGTAATAAATTCCATAACTTCTCCTTAAATTAATTAAACATGAAATACACGTCCAATATATCATGTGTTTATTATAAACACAAATATTATTTAAAAAATAATTCATGTGTCCGTCCATCATGCCGTCAACCATGCAAAAACCAAGAATGAAACCGGGCAGATCCCGGACGTGCTTAGGCCTTCCGGAAAGGAATACACTGCGACCGTCCCCCATGCTGCTAGGGGTTATTTATTTTTGTTTTGCTATTCTTCGGGCTTTTGCCTCCTGATATCTTCGGTTATAAAGGATGATTTTCATTGCCAACAAATGACAATCGGCAATCGGGTTTCTTAATTTCATTCTTTCCCCAGTTTAATAATTCGGAAATCGGATTTTTTGTAAGGTTCGAAAAGATACCCCAAATTGAAAGAATCTAAAGACGTTTGAACCGTATCCGTGATTTCTTCCAAAGCTTCCGTTTTTGTCTTAAAAATAATTGGGGTTTCGTCATCGTTAACCCATGATTCCCAATTATCGTTATATAACCGATTTTGGACGATATACATTATTTCATCCTCCTAATCCATTGTTCAGTTGTGATCGAACTAGAATTTAAGCTTTTCCCAATTTCTAAAGATTCGATTTCTTCGATTAATGACCAATCGTAACCGTTATCATCCCAAAAGAAATATTGATCATGGTATTCAAGCTTCGAAGGTTCGGAAGGATCTAAACGGTAACCGTCCCCATAAAACACTTCAAACCGTTTTAAGGGTTTGTAAACGATTCTATAATCGTGGGCTTTGTCCTGATCGTCCACAGAATTTAAGTAAGCTTCTAAAGCTTCTTTTGCTTCTTCTTCGTTTAAAAAACCGTTTTTAATGTTTAATCGTGACCATGTGCCATATCCATAAAATAAAGCTTCTATTTCAAACTTATCAAGGGTCGAAATGTAATCATCTAAATACTTTTGGGCTTCTTCTCGTGATTCAAAAATCATAAGTTTATTCATATTACCTAAATGACCGTGTAGGGAGTTATCTGCAATATAAAACCCTCCAAATTTATAATCCCTAATTTCGTAAATTCTCATAATATTGCCTTTCATATTGGTTAATATTGTCTCTCGACAATTTCGGGTATTAAACCCTCTTCAGTTAACCTTAATCACCAGTAAAGTAAAAAACCATACCATCTATGGCAATTCGGAAAGCTTCGGGATTCTCTTCTATGGATAGAAGGAAATCTTCCGAATGAGGGATTTCATTTAGGTATTTAAGGATCTCTTCCAAAGCAAAAAATTCCCCTAAATCATCCCAATTTTTTAGATCTACATCATTCCAATTTTGAGAATCGGTTTTCAATTCTTCGAACCGATCCACCAATTCGGAAAACCAAAAATCCGTATGATCTGAAAATTCCAACATTGGAAAAAATTGTTTAATTGGTTGTACTTGCATGATTTCTCCTAATGATATGAGTATGAAATATTTTTAATCTTTGGATTCCAACAATCTCGGCAATCGTTACATTTCCCATTAATTGCCGAACAGGGTTTTCCGATCGGTTTTTTATTTTTGTGAACCGTACTAGTATTTTTAAATGGGGACGGATTTTCATCGATCATTGTTGACGATAAACGGACAATCAAATTCTTCGGAAAATTCCCAAAGGTATCAATAAATTGATTAATAAATTTCTTTTCCCTCGTGGGCAACCAAAATTTAGTATCGGGACATTTTTCGGCAATCGTCACAAGATTTAATAAATGTTGAAAGCTTTGGAGATCTCCTGAGTCGTGCCATCTAAAGTAATCCATCTTTTTATGGTGTACTAAGAAAATCATAGATTCAATCCATAGTGGATGATCTAAAGCTTCCAATCTGATTTCATGGGCTTTGGTTACGTTTTTATTCCACGAACCATAAAACCCTTTTAATGCATAACATTTGGAACAAGTTGATCCCTCGATCTTCTGAAGCTTTGCCCCAGTAATGCATTGAAATGCCGATATACCATAGGAATGACATGGCATTTTAGAAGGGTTTGATAACCCTCCTATGATCTCTAAAGCTTGTGCAATTGTATTGATTTTCATATTTAAACCCTTGTTAGTTCAATAAAAACGTAATCATATTCAGAATGAAAAGCTTTTAAATTCTGTAAAGCTTCCTTACTAGCTAATACAACGTAATGATGATTACTAGGGTTACTCTTAGAGTAGTAAAACACTCCAAAAAAATTCTTCGTATTGTTGATGCGATTAGCTAACCTTACTTCTTCTAAACAATCAATTAATGTTTGCATTTCATATCCCTATAAAGTTAAAAAAGTAAAACAGATTGAATCTTATCATGAGTTATGAAAAAAAGAAAAGTATTTTTTTAACGTATTGATTTACATACTTTTTATACTGTATTTATATACACACTGTATGGGCCATCAGCCTGGATTTACATACAGTATTTTATTGTGTAGAATATTATCGAAATGTACCGTAATGGATCAAGGTAAACGAACAGTAAAAATCGGGAAAGAATCTAAGATATGGCAAAGCTAACTAGAGCAGAAATAAGAGAAGGATTAACCCAAATCCCCATAGATGTTTTATTAGTCGGCAATAACAAGAATGTACAGTTAACCAGTAAAGAAGAGAAATTCGTAAAGGGATTAGTAGAAGGTAAACCAAAAGCCCAATCCTATAGGGAAGCATATAACACCAAATCCACTAAACAAAGGCAAGCTTCCGATGCATCTAAATTGGCAAAAAAACCAAAGATTGCCCAACGTGTAGGAGAGGAAATGCTTAGGAAACGGTTTAGGGAATTAAATTCTCTTGATCAAATGAGGACTCAAATAATTGAGAACCTTTACATTGAATCCATTGATCTACAAAATCCCCCATCGGTTCGGGTAACTGCTCTCGCAACATTGGGAAAGGTTTCAGAGATAAACCTATTTGACGAACGGAAAGAATCCAAAGTACTTAAACATTCGAAGGATATCAAGCTTGAATTACTGGATAGCTTAAAAGATATTATCGATGTACAGTTAAATGACCCAATAGATACATCAGCAAGTGATTTACTCAATGAAATCAATGGTTTAGGGGATTCTGAAGCCGATTCGGGGTTTGCGGCCCCCACCACCCCGGTACAGGCCCAAATCGACCGGGACACCGTACCACAGGATATACATAGTATTCCCCACAATCAATCCCTAGAAATTAAAAATAATATTATTTTAGAAAATGAAGAACCCGTTAAAAATCAATGGGTTGAAAGAAAGTAATTATGATAATTCTGATGAATGTTCATCACTTTTTTCATAAACGTATGGTCGTAAGTCATTGATTAGGGGATGGGGGGGTATATGTTTTTATCTGGAAAGCTAGAGTCAGGATATAGGGAAACACCCCCCCATAGTGATTTGTATAAAAAAGGGGTGGGGGGTATATTTTGAAAGATTCGGAAGTGCTTATGTACTTAGTAGACCTAGTAGATAATGATACAAAAAAGTTATGGCTTATTATGGAATTTTTGAAACGTAGATTCCGTGAGCGTGAAAGCAGAGAAGCCGCGCGGGATTTAATTGAGAAGGTGCGACATGACAGACCATAGTCCAAAAGCGGAACGGATTCGAGAATTGTGGAGACGGGCGATGAAAATGTTTTTGATATGGGACAACTTAAGCTTCGAACAAAAGGTGGAATGGCATGACCGAAAGACAAAATGAAGTGTATTTAGTCATCGAGGAGTGGTGGAAGAAATTTGGCTATGGGCCGAGTGTGGATGACATTATGGATCAGATCAACTGTAAGAGTCGGGCGAGTGTTCACCGGATGATGAAGAGACTATGTGAACTAGGGGCTTGTAAGAGAATACCGAATAGAGCAAGGACTATCCGTCCTGTACATATTAAGTTCAGGAATCTATGCTAGATATACAAGGCAAGATAGACTCTCTACCGTTACACGAGCAAGAAGCTCTACTGGCGATGGTGGAGGAATATAAGAAGAGTGTAAATAGGGAGAAGGCTCAAGTAGACTTTATGAAGTTTGTTACCGAGATGTGGCCCGGATTCGTAAACGGTAGACATCATAAGGTGATGGCTAAGAAGTTTGAAGAGATTGCAGAAGGCAAGATTAAGAGACTGATTATTAATATGCCGCCACGTCATACAAAGTCGGAGTTTGCTAGTTATCTTCTTCCAGCTTGGTTTCTAGGAAAGTACCCAGATAAGAAAATCATACAGTGTTCGAATACAGCCGAACTGGCGGTTGGCTTTGGACGTAAGGTTAGGAATTTAGTTGATGGAGAGCATTATGCAAGGATATTCCCCAATGTCAGTCTTAGGCACGATAGTAAGGCTGCTGGTCGTTGGTCCACTAATGCTAATGGGGAGTATTTTGCTATTGGTGTGGGCGGGACTGTTACTGGTAAAGGAGCTGATCTGCTTATTATTGATGACCCACATTCCGAACAAGAAGCGGCACTAGCTGCGGGTGACCCTGCCGTCTTTGATAAAGTCTACGAATGGTACACATCAGGACCACGACAGCGACTCCAGCCGGGCGGTAGTATCGTTTTAGTGATGACAAGGTGGTCTAAGAGGGACTTAACGGGAAAAATTCTACAAGCGAGTATAGAAAGAGACGGAGATGAGTGGGAAATCATCGACTTTCCAGCAATATTGCCGAGTAACAAGCCTTTATGGCCCGAATTTTGGAATTATGAGGAATTAAACGCCCTCAGAACGGAACTTCCCTTATCTAAATGGCAAGCACAGTACCAACAACAGCCTACTTCTGAGGAAGGGGCAATTATAAAACGGGATTGGTGGCAGATTTGGGAGCCAGAAAGACCGCCGCGGTGTGAATTTATCATCCAAAGTTGGGATACTGCCTTTACTAAGACCGAACGGAGCGACTATTCAGCCTGTACAACGTGGGGAGTGTTTTATAAAGACGAGAACGAAGCAGACCCCAATGTTATTCTTTTGGATGCCTTTAAAAAACGTATGGAATTTCCCGAATTAAAGGAGAAGGCAATGGAACATTACCGAGAATGGGAGCCAGATGCGTTTGTGGTGGAGGCGAAGGCTTCGGGAGCGCCACTAATCTATGAACTTCGGGCAATGGGTATACCAGTCCAAGAGTTTACACCGACCAGAGGTAATGATAAGATAGTGCGAATTAATAGTGTATCGGATTTATTCTCATCTGGTAAAGTCTGGGCTCCTCCAACAAGATGGGCAGAGGAAGTGATCGAGGAAATGGCAGCATTCCCAAATTCAGACCACGATGACTTAGTAGACAGCAGTACACAGGCATTGATTAGATTTAGAAAAGGTGGATTCTTAAGACTTCCCTCTGACGAGGAAGACGAAGTAAAATCCTTTAGACGTAAAACGGCATATTACTAAGGCATATCATGATTGAAAAAAGTTTATACGCAGCCCCTCTTGGGATAGAAGAAGAAATCATGCCGGACATTGAGATAGAGATAGAGCCGATTGGCTTAGAATCTTTGGAGATTGAGATTGAAGTTGAAGAAGGCTTTGATGACAATCTAGCCGAGGAGATCAGTGAAAAAGAATTAGTCCAAATAGCTGGTGATTTATTATCTGACTACCAAGACGATATTGATGCTAGGAAAGACTGGATCCAGACCTACGTTGACGGGCTTGAGCTTTTAGGAATGAAGATTGAAGAAAGAACCGATCCGTGGGAAGGAGCTTGTGGTGTGTACCACCCGCTTTTATCTGAAGCTCTTGTTAAGTTCCAAGCTGAAACCATCATGGAAACTTTTCCAGCTGCGGGTCCCGTTAAAACGCAGATTATCGGGAAAGAGACTCCCGAAAAAAAGGACGCTGCTACACGAGTTCAGGATGATATGAACTACCAGCTGACGGAAGTGATGACAGAATACCGCCCCGAACATGAACGGATGATTTGGGGACTAGGTCTTTCTGGCAATGCGTTTAAAAAAGTCTATTTTGATCCTAGTCTAAACCGCCAAGTGTCAATGTTTATCCCTGCGGAGGATATAGTCGTACCTTATGGAGCTTCAAGTCTAGAACAGTCTCCACGAGTAACCCATGTAATGCGTAAGACGGAGAACGAGGTTAAGCGTTTACAGTTTGCTGGATTCTATCGAGACGTAGACTTGGGTGAAGCAAGCTCTTCCTTAGACGAGGTAGAGAAGAAGATTGCAGAAAAGATGGGCTTTCGAGCTACCACCGATGACCGCTATAAACTTCTTGAAATGCACGTTGACCTCGACTTAGTTGGGTACGAGGACGAAGAAGATGGCGAGCCAACGGGAATAGCCTTACCGTATGTAGTAACTATAGATAAAGATTCTGAAACTATTCTATCTATACGGCGTAACTGGAGACCAGAAGATGACACACATCAAAAAAGACAACATTTCGTCCATTATGGTTACGTTCCGGGCTTTGGTTTCTACTGTTTTGGTCTTATCCACCTTGTTGGTGCTTTTGCCAAGTCTAGCACTTCCCTTATACGGCAATTGGTGGATGCGGGAACCTTATCTAATTTACCGGGCGGATTTAAAACCCGTGGATTGCGAATCAAAGGTGATGATACCCCAATAGCTCCGGGTGAATGGCGGGATGCAGACGTTCCAAGTGGGGCATTAAAAGACAACTTAATGAGTCTGCCCTATAAAGAACCAAGCCAAGTCTTATATAGTCTATTGGGTACGATAGTCGAAGAAGGCCGTAGATTTGCCTCAGCAGCGGATATGAAGATATCTGATATGTCAGCCAATTCTCCAGTAGGTACAACTCTAGCTATCTTAGAGCGGACCCTTAAAGTGATGAGTGCAGTACAGTCCCGTATTCACTACTCAATGAAACAGGAACTTAAGCTCCTAAAAGAGATTATCCGTGACTACACCCCAGAGTCGTATGGCTATGAGCCTGAAGAGGGTAGTGCAAAGGCAAAACAGTCAGACTATGACTTAGTTACCGTCATCCCGGTTAGTGATCCAAACGCCGCAACAATGGCACAGAAGATTGTGCAGTATCAAGCGGTTCTTCAGTTAGCACAGGGCGCGCCACAGATCTACAATCTACCGCAGTTACATAGGCAGATGCTAGATGTACTGGGTATTCGAAATGCCCAAAAGTTAATCCCGATGCAGGAGGATAAAAAACCAAAAGACCCGATTACTGAGAATATGGATGTACTTAATGGTAAGCCGTTAAAGGCATTTATCTATCAAGACCACGAAGCGCACATTACTGCGCATACAAACTTCTTAAAAGATCCGCTAACTGCAAAGGTAATTGGTCAGAATCCACAAGCACAGGTAATGACAGCAGGTTTACAAGCGCATATGGCAGAACACTTTGGATTTAAGTATCGCCAGTTAATAGAACAACAGTTAGGCGCACCGTTACCATATCTCAAAGAAGATGAAGATACGATACCAGAAGAGTATGAAGTCCAGATTTCTAGACTGATTGCTCAAGCTTCTATACAGTTACTCCAACTAAATCAATCACAGGCAGCGCAAGAGCAAGCTCAACAACAAGCCCAAGATCCTATTATTCAGATGCAACAGCAAGAATTACAGATCAAGATGCAAGACGTTCAGAGAAAAGCCCAGAAAGATCAAGTAGATGCACAACTTAAAGGGGAGCAGATACAGGTTGAAAGAGAGCGAATACAGTCTCAAGTAGATATAGAAGGGCAAAAAGCAGGGATTAAGATGTCTTACGACAAGGACAAATTAGACCGTGATAGTGAAATGCAGGCTACACAAATGGGTATTGATATAGCAGCAGCTAGAGAACGAAACGCAAGGAATAGACAATGACAGAGTTAGAAATAATTGTTCAACAAATAGACGAAAAAGTTAAACAGTTAAGTGAATCAGTAGTAAACGGTAATTTTGAGAAATTCGAAGATTACAAAAAAACGTGTGGTGAGATTCGGGGTCTGCTCACTGCTCGTGGTTACGCATTAGACCTGAAGGATCGAATAGAAAAGGCAGACGATGAATGACTTATCACAAGCAGTAGATTTGTCTCTAGTTCTTAATAAAAAGAGCGAAGAGAAAGCAACACAGCTCCCAAAGCCCTCTGGATATCGCATACTGTGCGCCATTCCAGAATCGGAAAAAGAGTTTGACAACGGACTAGCAAAAGCAGACGAAACAATGCGAAACGAAGAAACGCTTACGACAGTTTTATTTGTAATAGATTTAGGACCCGATTGTTATGTGGATAAAGTAAAGTTCCCAACTGGGCCGTGGTGTAAGAAGGGTGATTTTATCCTTGTACGCCCCCATGCAGGTACAAGACTAGTCATACATAATAAAGAGTTTCGCATTATTAATGACGATACAGTAGAAGGTGTAGTTTCCGACCCCCGTGGTATTAGACGAAAATAAGGAGTTTACGATGGCAGAAGCAAAATTTGAAAGGGAAGAATTTAAATTTCCCGATGAAGTAGAAGAAAAGATAGAAGTTGAGATTGAGAGTGACGTTCCTAAACAGGATCGTGGCAAAACCCCCTCTGAGCCTGAGTTTGTTGAAAGCATGGAGAAGGATGAACTTGATGAATATTCTGAGGCGGCTAAACAGAAAATATCTGGGTTTAGAAAGATTTTTCATGATGAACGCCGTAGAGCAGATGAAGCGGACCGTGAACGGCAAGAGGCTATTAATATAGCTAAACAGCTATTTGAGGAGAATAAATCTCTAAAAGGCAGAGTTACTAGTAGTGAAAACTATGCTGTCGACTCTTACAAAACCGCTGCCCAGCGAGAAATGGAAATGGCAAAGCGGGAGTATAAGGAGGCTTATGACTCTGGAGATGGAGATAGATTAGTCGAAGCACAAGAAAAAATGACTACTGCCCGTATTAAATTAGATAGGGCAGATAATGTTGCGCAAAATATGCAACAAAAAAATGCTTTACAAGAAGAACGAAATGAAGTAAAAATACAACAACAGCCGGAAAGACCACCCCGTGATCAGAAAGCTGCCTCATGGCAAGACCGAAACTCTTGGTTTGGGCAGGATGATGAAATGACAAGTCTAGCTTTAGGGCTACACGAAAAACTTGTCAAAGAAAACGGAATGGCTTATGCTACGACTGACGAGTATTACAAACGTATTGACGAAACAATGCGTAAAAGATTTCCTGAAAATTTTGAAGAAGCTGAAGACGATAAGCCTCGACAAAAACTTAGTAACGTAGTTGCCCCAGCGAACCGAAGCACATCTTCGAAAAAGATAAAGCTTAATACTTCTCAGCTATCTATAGCTAAAAGGTTAGGTCTTACGCCAGAGCAATACGCCCGTGAACTAGTAAAAATGGAGTCTTAATATGACAACGAAAGCAAGAGAATTAGAAACCCGTGAGTTTACTGAGCGTGTAAAAGTGTGGAAGCCCGCAGAGCTTTTACCAGAACCAATTAAACAAGCAGGGTATAAATATAGATGGATACGAGTAGCAACGCTGAATCAAGCCGACCCAAGAAATCTATCAGCGAAACTGAGAGAAGGCTGGGAGCCAGTAGGTATTGAAGAACAGCCACAGATGCAAATGTTGATAGATCCCAATAGTCGATACAAAGAGAATATTGAGATTAGTGGATTATTACTCTGCAAAACTCCAGAAGATCTGGTTGACCAACGGAACAGTTTCTTCCGTAATCAAGCAGAAAATCAGATGGAAGCTGTAGATAATAGTCTTATGCGCCAAAGTGA
>TARA_R110002126_G_scaffold10245_27_pt1 | contig 10479 bp, 8 predicted proteins | sample TARA_R110002126 | Tara Oceans TARA_R110002126 (sample SAMEA4397536) | marine metagenome | biome: Polar Biome; feature: [DCM] deep chlorophyll maximum layer (ENVO:01000326); material: water (ENVO:00002006), including particulate matter (ENVO:01000060) such as... | depth 30 m
ACATATCATTGAAAGTGCAAAAAATACCATTTTGCTGCTGTTCCTGTTGGCAGCCCTAAACCAGGCGAATACCAGTGTCAGCCGTTTTTTCAAACTCCCCTATGTTGGCGGCCTGTTATTTACCATGCTGGCCTGGCTGGTTCTTTCTACCAGCGACATCTTAAGTGCCAGCAATATTTTTACCGGCTATCTGGCAATCTGCATTCTGCAGCTAGCCTTGCTTGAGGCACTATACAGACGGTCGGGCGCTGCAAAATGGCAATACAAACCTCTGGTTCTGGCTCTCACTGTAACCACCCTGTTCGACTTTGCCTTGCTGGCAGAGTCGGCGTTATTTGGCAGGATTGACGACCAGATATGGCTGGCCCGGGGCTTTGTTTACAGTGCTATGCTGCCATTTATGGTTATTGCTGTTCGCAGAATAGAAGCCTGGGGCATTAACGTCTATATCTCACGGGATATCGTCCTGCAAAGCTCGCTGGTGCTCGGTGCCGGTGTGTATTTATGTCTGCTGGCCATCGCCGGCTTTTACATTCGCTATTTTGGCGGTAGCTGGTCTAACTTAATTCAGGCAACCTTTATTATTCTCGGCGTTGCTATCCTTATTTTTCTGATGTTGTCAGGCACGGTAAGACGCCAACTAAAAGTTTTTATTGAAAAACATTTTTTTGCCAACAAATTTGATTACCGTGAAAAATGGTTATTGCTGACCCGGACGCTACAGAAGATAGACATTACTCAACCAGGTCATTACCAGAGCCTGTTGCAGGCCTGGCTTAACAGTATCGGCTACAGCCGCGGTGCAATTATCAAATTCAAAGCCGACAACAGCATCAGTACACTTGCACTGTATCAGCGAGCAGCATTACAAGCTGATGAGTTGCAACTGCTGACCGACTATCAGCAGTTTTACCAACAACGGAACTGGCTGGTCGATTTATCTGATATCAGCGATCCTTTTGTGCAGCGGGCACTGGTTGAAAAATCGGTGGATATTCAGTTTATTATTCCTATTCAAACGAAAGAGCAACTTTGGGGCCTGTGTATTATGAACGCACCCAAAGTGAATAAACTGAAAATGAACTGGGAGCTTCGTGATTATTTATCGCTGGTATCAGAACAAATATCCAGCCAGTTATTGCTGATGCAGGCCAGTCAGACCCTCAGCGAAAATGCCCAGTTTGTTGCTTTTAGCCGCATGTCTGCTTTTGTGGTGCATGATCTGAAAAATGTTAAAGCCCAAATCGATCTTATCCTGAAAAATGCGGTTAAGCACCGGGCCAACCCGGAGTTTATTGACGACAGCTTCAGCACTATGGCAGCTATGCAGCAACGGTTACAGAATATGCTTAACCAGTTGAGTAACAAAAGATCTGAACAACAAACTGTACGCGAAGTATCTGTCGCTCACATGATACAGGATGTAATCACTAGCCGCTGTTCAGTGCGTATGCCAGTGCCACTATTACGAATTAAACAAGACTGTACTGTCACCATAGATAAGGACCGCTTCAGTAGTGTGCTATATCATTTGATTGACAATGCGCAGCACGCCACCGAAGAAACAGGTGAGGTGGTAGTAACCCTAGCCTGTGAAGATGACAAGCTTATCCTGACTATCGCGGACACGGGCTGTGGGATGAGTGATGATTTTATAAAGTACAGGCTTTTTAAAGCCTTTGACTCTACCAAAGGTAATGCCGGTATGGGAATTGGTGCACATGATGCCCTGCATTTTATTGAGCAACAGGGCGGACAACTTAATGTCAGCAGCATACCTGGCAAAGGGACTACATTTACGGTGCGACTTCCGCTAAAATCAATAGCAGATACGATCTGTAATATCGAATCAGTAATACAAGGAATGTAATATGAATACCGTGTTAGTCGTCGAAGACGACATCGGCATCCAAAAGCAATTAAAATGGAGCCTTAGTGACTATGAACTGGTATTTGCAGAAGATAAAGCTACTGCGATGACCCAGCTACGCCGTTACGAGCCAATTGTTGTTACGCTTGATTTAGGCTTACCACCTGACCCGGCTAACGCCTCTGAAGGTTTGGCTTGCCTGGCGGAGATCCTGGCCACCCAACCAAACTGCAAGGTTATAGTGCTGACCGGCAATACTGACAACGAACATGCCCTTAAAGCTATTGCCCTTGGCGCTTATGACTACTATCAAAAGCCGATTGATGCTGATGTACTTAATATTATTATTCAGCGTGCTTTTAAACTGGCCGAGCTGGAACATGAAAACCTGGCTTTGAAAGCCAGTAATAGCGCTCAACTTGATATTCTCGGTAACAGCGAAGCTATGAACAAAGCATGCCGTACCGTAGAGAAAATAGCACCAACTGAGATTACCACCTTATTATTGGGTGAAAGCGGCACTGGTAAAGAAGTATTCGCCAGGGCCATACATAAGCAAAGCCCCCGAGTTAATAAACCTTTTGTAGCAATAAACTGCGCATCAATACCTGAAAATTTGCTGGAGAGTGAGCTTTTTGGTTACGAAAAAGGCGCCTTTACAGGCGCCAATAAAACCACGTTGGGTAAAATTGAGTGTGCTAATGGCGGAACCTTACTGCTGGATGAAATTGGTGATATGCCGCTTAGCCTGCAGGCAAAAATGTTGCGCTTTTTACAAGAGCGGGTTATCGAACGTATTGGCGGCCGGCAGGAACTGGAAGCAGATGTCAGAGTGATCTGCGCTACCCACCGCAATCTGGCAGAAATGGTTGCCGGCAAAACATTTCGGGAAGATTTGTACTACCGAATTAGCGAAATTACCCTGACTATTCCACCACTACGTGATCGTGGTCACGATATAATTATTATCGCTAAAGCGCTATTAACGAAGTTTAACCAGGAGTATCACTCTCAAGTACATGGTTTTACTGATAATGCTATTCGGGCTATGCTGGCTCACAACTGGCCGGGCAATATCCGTGAACTACAAAACAAACTAAAATCAGCTGTGATTCTGGCAGATAATAAGCTAATTGACGCAACTGATCTTGGTTTAAACAGCTGTGGCCACGACAAAATGGCAACCTTACGCAAAGTTCGGGAGTTAGCAGAGACTCAGGCTATTCGTCATGCTTATAACGTTGCCAATACTAACTTATCCAAGACGGCGGATTTGTTGGGGATCACCCGTCCAACCTTGTATGCGCTTATAGATAAATATCGGCTGCACGACCTGCGCCATACCGAGCAAGAGCACTAACCTGCTATTCAAAAATAAAAAAAACCCGCAAAATGCGGGTTTTTTTATAAGCGAAAAACTACAGACTGATGCCCTTAGTTTTAGCACGATCTTTTATGTAAGATTCCCAGCTGCGCACTTGACGTGAGGTAGACGGGTCTTTCTTAGCGTTCTGCAAAGCAGCGTAAGCTTCCTTGTATTTACCCTGATAGAAGTATGCTTCCAGGATGTTCATGTAAATACTTCCAGGACGGTCAGCATCACGACTTAGCGCAGCGTCAAATGCAGTAATAGCATCGGGGTAACGCTGAATCGACATTAACGCCATACCCTGACGACGGTAAGCATCAGACTCGTTAGTTAGCTTAGCCAGCTCACCATAGTATTCAGCGGCTTTTTTAAACTCACGGGCCGCCTGATAATTTGATGCGATAGCAGCGAGCATAGTCCGATCTTTCTTAATCTGACCACTCTTTAAATGCTTTTCATAAATTGAAGCCGCTTTATATGGAATGCTATTGTTTGCATACATCTGGCCCAATGCCCTGAACTCAGACTCTTTCTCAAGATAGCCCTGTGCATAAGCAATTTGAAAAGCACTTAACGATTTAGCATAGTCTTCAACCAGTGTGTAGAAATTACCCAGATAGCCCCAATAGGTTTTCTCTTCGGGGAATAACTGCACCATAGTTTCAACCGTTGCTACCGTTTCGGGATAACGCTTCAGCTCATAAAAAGAACCCATTTTCATCAAATAATGATTCTTATTAGGCTCATCATTAAAACGAATGGCGTTATCCGCAGCCGGAATGGCTTTATCAAACTCGCCTAACTGGTAATGAGCCTGAGCTATCCGAAAGTGAACATCGGCATTATTTTCACCGGTAAAGCGCAACCAACGGTTGTAGCTTTCAATGGATGCCTTAAACTTGTTGTCCTGAATTTGAAGATCAGCCAGCAGTTTTAATGCTGCAGCCTGATCAGCATAACCCAGGATGTCGGGTTTAACCGCCATTTCCAGATACTTTAATGCTTGAGTAGGATCTTTAAAGGCATAAATATTACCTAAGAACCGGTTTAAAAATGCTTTGTCAAAGTCGCCACTGGGATCAGCATCAAGCAAAACAGCTATTGCTTCATCCAGTTTTTCTTCGTTGTATAGCTCCAACGCTTTCGTAATTACCCGACCTACCCGCTCGCCAGGTAACTGGGTTTTAGCGTTTTTGCGCGCTTCAATCCGCTCCCGGTCAGCCGCAGTTAAATCCTGCGCCACGACCGGCAACGAAAATATACTGAAGCTCGCTGCAAACACTAAACTGGAAGTTAATAACGTAAGTTTTTTCATAGTTAACCTCCTGCCATATCAAGGGTAAAGTCTAGCTGCACTTGCTGGCCTGGTTGCTGCTGAGCTTTGCCGTCTACCACTTTCGGACTGTATTTCCAACGACGAAGTGCCCTGATCGCTTCCCGGTCAAATACCCGACGCGGTTCGGCTTCAATAACTTCGACGTTATCAACACTACCGTCTTCCATAATAGTAAAGCTCAAACGAACCCAACCTTGCAAGCCATCACGAGCTGCTTGCACCGGGTAGCGCGGTTCGATTCGCACTATGGGTGTAGCGTCACCGTCACGCAGTAACGACCCTGGCTCATTAAGGCCTACGTTAGCACCTAAATCCATACCGGGCATATTAAAACCGACGGCACCAGCAGTATTCGTCTGCTGAGGTTCAGGCTCTGGCGTTTTTGGCGGCTCAGCCGGTGGTGGTGGTGGTGGTGGCGGTGGTGGCCGCCGCACCTGTGTATCTGAATCAGGCGGCGTAGTGTTGATTTCAACAACAATACGCTCTTGCTCAGGCGCCCGACGTTTGTCGCTGCTTTGAATAAGCAGCGCCATAATCAGAAACAACAGAAACGTTACCACTGCACCGATAATTAACGATGTTAGGAAACGCATCATAATCAGTTTTTCTCCCCGGCAATGGTAATTATAAGCGACTGGTCAGCAGCTTTAACCTGATCCATTACTTCCATTACTACGCCGTGTTTAGCGCCAACATCAGCCTGCAGAATAATAGTATCTGTTGGTGATTCAGCTCTTAAACGTTCAATGTTGGCAGAAACCCGCTCAATATCAACCATCCGCTTATCCATCCATACTTCGCCATTCTCACGAATAGCGATAAAGATAGTTGCTGATGGCTTCTGCTGGGCCTGGGTTGCTTCCGGCTTGTTTACATCAATACCGGCCTCTTTTACAAAAGAAGTCGTTACGATGAAGAATATCAACATAATGAAAACGATATCCATCATCGGCGTGATGTCGATTGCCGCTTCCTCGTCTTCACGAATACGTTTACGTGCCATAAAATTCTCTCTTAATGATGCGGTAAGCTGTCAACGAGATCTGCTTTTTCCCGTTTCACTTTCACTTCCAGCCGCGAACTGAAAAACAAACCTGATAACGCTGCAACCATACCCGCCATTGTCGGAATTGTTGCCATCGAGATACCGGCTGCCATAGTACGCGGGTTACCGGTACCTTGCGTTGCCATAATATCGAATACAGCTATCATGCCAGTTACCGTGCCTAACAAACCTACTAATGGACACATTGCAACCAGGGTTTTAATCAGTAACATCCGCTGATCAAGGTCATTTGTCGCCTCAGAAATCCAGGTATCACGGATTTTATGAGCATACCAGGACGTGGTATCTGCTCTGGCATCCCATCTGGCAATAATATCCTGTTTAATTTTAGGAAACACTGCCGAAACGTACCAGTAGCGCTCTAACATCAAAAACCACATGATGAAGAGGACCACGGCAACAACGTATAATACGTTGCCACCGGTATGAATAAAATCCTGTACCGATTCCCACAGCCCTACTAGCTGGGTCATCATCAGGCGTTCTCCTTCTCCGCGTGAGCAGCAACAATACCTGCGCTTTGCTCATCCAGCACGTGTAAAATAGATTTCGCTTTAGCTTGCACGATACTGTGTACAAACAATAATGGTAAGGCAGCAATCAGACCCAGGGCAGTGGTTACCAACGCCAGAGAGATTGAGCCGGCCATCAGTTTCGGGTCGCCAGTTCCGTACAAAGTAATTTGCTGGAACGTCAGAATCATACCGATAACTGTACCTAACAGACCCATTAATGGTGCTACAGCGGCAAACAGCTTGATTAAGCCGATACCACGGTCAATGCTGGGGGTTTCACGTAAGATAGCTTCATCCAGCTTCAGTTCCAGGTTCTCTACATCAGCAGAACGGTTCTGGTGGTAAACATTCAGGATACGGCCCAGTGGGTTGCTGTCTGACGGGTTGGCCAGGTTTTTAAGCTGCGAGCGCATTTTGCCACCCACTACTGTTAACACCAGGAAACGCTCAAGAGCAATCAGTAAACCAATAAACAGAAGTACTGTAATCAGGTAACCAACTGTACCGCCCTGATGATAGTATTCCATTAAAGTACTACGCTGTTGGTTCAAACGCAGTAAGCTGTTGCCTTTAGTCGGGTCAACATATAGACCAGCTAACTCACCTTTAGCGGCACTGTGATACTCAGCAACAGAATTGTGAATTTTAGACTGTGGCTGACGACCTAATGGTTGGATTTGGTCAGTATCTACGTTACGAATCAAGTACTGATCAGCAGTAGTCAGGTGGAAAGCACCAAAACGGGTAACCCGCTCAGTAGAGCTGCCGCCATCTAACTTAACTACTTCAGCATCAAACTGAGCAATTTTTGCTGACTCAGTCATTTCAGTCAGCATGGCGACCCATAGATCTTCCATCTGGCTTAATGTCGGTAATTCAGTTGCAGCAGCAATGGCACGAAGGGGTTCTTCACGGCCCGGATACTGTGCGCTGATTAAAGAACTGGTGATAACGCCGATGGCCTGGTTAGCAGACTGACGAACCACACCAAACACTTCACCCATAGTACCCTGAGCGCTTTCCAGCTCCTGGATTTTCTGAGCAATTAAGATATCGTTATCAGAATAAGCTTTAGCAAGACGATTGCCGCGCGCCTCTTCATCCGCGAATTGCTTCTTAGCGGTGTTTAATAATGCTTGTTTATCAGCACGCTCTGCCAGGAATGCACGCTCACGCTCCTGGTTCATCCGGCCTTCTACAGCACGTTCTTTTTTAATTTGCTCTAATAGCTGGTCTAGCTGAGCGGTGTTTGCTGCAGCGTTAAATGCCACTGATGCAGATAATGTAACCGCAGCAGCAACCACCAATGTTTTAATAGCCTTTCTCATTTATTCTTACTCCGCTGCGAAAAGTGGTACACGGTCCATATCAGGGGTCGCTTCACGACGCGACATCTTGATAAGGTTCGTGATTGAATTCATATAAGAATCAGGTAGCTTTTCCCAGCCTTTTGTTTCTTTGTTGTAAGCCCAGGCTGCATTGCCGTCTAATGACTGTGCAACTAACGCCAGGCGTCCTACGCTTAAGTAGTCAACAGTAATATCCTGACCTTCAAAATTCAGGGTACCCTGGAAAGCAGCCATCTCAGTGCCGTAACCCATTTCGATGCTGTAAGCTTCGAGGATTTGACGATATTGCTCTGAACGCTGCACGTCTGAACGTTCCATCAACTCACGTAACTTTTCAACCCGCTCTAAACGACGCTCAGTACGCAGTGGGATATCAGCGTTAACAAATTGTTCTAACGCATCAATCATGCGGAACATCAGTGGCACAGTACCCTTGTTGGTATTTTCAAGGTCGTCCATCTGGCGCTGTAATGAATTAATCTGGCGCTGTTGGTCGTTAACCAGCGTCTGCAAAAAGTCGTTGTAAACTTTTAAATTTTCAGTTTGTACAACCACTACCCGATACTCACCCAGTAATTCCTGAGTTTGCTCGTAAATAGTGTTGATTTTTTCCTGAGACTGCACGGCAGCACGTTGGATCTGGCTATTAGCCTGGTGTAAATCTTTTAAGTCTGTTGCAGCGGCAGAGCCAGCAAAAGCTAAGCTGCCAGCCAATGCTGAGGCAACAAGACTCTTTTGAATTTTTTTGTTAAACATAGTTCCCAACCAATTATTGCTGATTAACGTAACCTGATTAGAGTAAGGGCCTATTCTGAAATACAGAGACAATAAGCCCTCGGTTAGAGGGTAAACCGTCCGCATCATTGCAGTTAAAATACTGGTTGTCAACAGCATAAAGCTGCCTAACCATGCACGTTACCGCCATGTTTAGCGCGATTTATCACCAATTTTATGCGTCATTAAAGCGATACTTGTTAGTATTTAATGACTCATTAAATTTTATGGTTATTTTATATGCGGCGTTAGTTTACCAGCACCATATAAATCAACCATAGTATCCAGCGACAGTGGCTTTATTCTGCTACCATTGCCGGCACAACCAAACGCTTCGTAACGGGCAATACAAATGTCAGCCATTGCCTTCACCGAAGCCTGTAAATATTTACGGGGGTCAAACTCGGCCGGATGTTGCGCCAGGTATCGACGAATTGCTCCGGTTGACGCCAATCGTAAATCGGTATCGATATTAATTTTACGCACCCCAAACTTAATGCCCTGTTGTATTTGAGCTACCGGAACACCATAAGTTTCAGGGATCTTACCACCGTACTCATTTATTACTTCCAACCAGTCTTGTGGTACCGACGATGAACCATGCATCACCAGATGGGTATCAGGGATCCGTTGGTGAATGGCTTTAATACGATCAATCGCCAGAATATCATCTGTAGGCGGCCGGCTGAACTTGTAGGCCCCATGCGAGGTACCACAAGCTATAGCTAACGCATCCACCTGCGTTTCCCGCACAAACTGTGCGGCCTCTTCCGGATCAGTCAGCATTTGATCGTGGGTTAAAACACAATCAGCGCCAATACCATCTTCTTCCCCCGCTTCGCCGGTTTCCAGCGAGCCTAAACAACCTAACTCACCCTCCACTGAGACACCACAAGCGTGCGCTACTTCAACAACCTTGCGGGTCACATTGACGTTGTAGTCATAATCCATTGGCGTTTTACCATCTTCGCCCAGTGAACCATCCATCATTACTGACGAAAAGCCCAGTTGAATAGAGCGCTGACAAACGGCCAATGACGTGCCATGGTCCTGATGCATGACCACCGGGATGTGCGGAAACTCTTCCACTGCTGCCAATATCAGATGCCGCAAAAAAGGAGCCCCCGCATATTTACGGGCACCTGCTGAAGCTTGCACGATAACCGGGCTGTCCGTTTTATCAGCGGCCAGCATGATGGCTCGCATTTGTTCCAGGTTGTTTACGTTAAATGCCGGTACGCCGTAGCTAAACTCTGCGGCGTGGTCGAGCATTTGCCGTAATGATATCAGTGCCATGTAAGCCTCTCTTTTATACTAAGGTACAGTTTGTAGGTAAAATGTTTTGTTTATTATTTTGTGAATTTTTTATGACGCTCAGATTTTATGCTTTATTTGCACGCTGCTCGAGAATCGCGACCGCCGGCAAGGTTTTACCTTCCAGAAATTCCAGAAAAGCTCCGCCACCTGTAGAGATGTATGACACATCGGCAGCAATGCCAAACTTGTCGATAGCCGCGAGGGTATCACCACCGCCAGCTATAGAAAAAGCGTCGCTTTGGGCTATAGCTTCAGCCAGTGCTTTGGTACCGGCAGCAAATTGCTCAAATTCGAACACGCCTACCGGGCCATTCCAGACGATAGTACCGGCATTTTTTATCATGTCCGTTAGCTGGCCGATAGTTGCCGGGCCAATATCAAAAATCATTTCAGTACTGGCGACATCAGAAACCAACTTCAGATTGGCCGGGGTCTGTTCACTAAACTCTTGCCCCACAACTACATCGGTCGGCACCGGAATAATTGCACCGCGCGCTTTGGCCTGAGCAATCAGACGGCTTGCCTCCGGGATAAGATCGGGTTCATACAAAGATTTGCCCACGTTATTACCTTCGGCAGCAATAAAAGTGTTGGCAATACCGCCACCGACAATCATCTGATCGACCAAACCTGATAGTGATTCTAACACAGTCAGTTTAGTTGATACTTTAGACCCCCCTACGATAGCCAGTAGTGGTCGCTTAGGGTTTTTCAGTGCCGCAGTTAACGCATCGAGCTCCGCCACCAGCAAGGGTCCGGCGCAGGCAACCGGGGCAAATTTCGCCACACCATGGGTTGAAGCCTGAGCCCGGTGAGCCGTTCCGAACGCATCCATCACAAACACATCACATAAAGCAGCAAGCTGCTTCGCTAATTGCTCATC
>TARA_R110002126_G_scaffold72131_2_pt1 | contig 10479 bp, 7 predicted proteins | sample TARA_R110002126 | Tara Oceans TARA_R110002126 (sample SAMEA4397536) | marine metagenome | biome: Polar Biome; feature: [DCM] deep chlorophyll maximum layer (ENVO:01000326); material: water (ENVO:00002006), including particulate matter (ENVO:01000060) such as... | depth 30 m
TTCCCCACTTATACAAAGACTAAGGGCAAGGTGTATGCTAATAAACGCAGGAAGTTATATAAGATTCGGCACCAAAAAACACGAACAAAGAAAGGTTCTCGGTCTTACTACGCCGATAAGATATTATGGTGATTGTTAAAATATATCATATATTAAAATATTTCAATATATTATATATTATGGATGTGATTATGTCAAAGATGTTATTAAAGCTTTCTGGTGATGAGGGCGACCAGCTTATGAATTGTTTAACCGATATAAATTCTTCTTTGCAAAATGTCGTGGTTGCGCCTGGCGGCCCTCAAGGTCTTAAAGGAGATACTGGTTTACAGGGAGTAGCTGGTGTCCAAGGAATTCAGGGCCCACCTGGTAATGACGGCGTGGATGGCACTCAAGGAATTCAGGGGCTCACGGGTTCTCAGGGAATCCAAGGATTACAAGGTTTACAAGGTATCCAAGGTTTAACTGGTAATGACGGTAATGATGGATTAAACGGAGCCGACTCAACAGTAGCAGGACCTAAAGGCGACCGAGGAGACCAAGGCGTTCCTGGGAGCGTAGCAAATGAAACTAATATATTATCAAGACTAACAACACTCGAAGCATACTCACCACTTGTAAATAATTCAGTAGGCGTTGTCAGTGATATTACCTATATTAACAAAAATGAAATTATTCTTCCCAGTGAAATAATATCTAACGGGGTTTTTAGTAATACTGGGACGCAAACAGATTGGACGCCGTCTGCCATTGCTCATATGTGGTATGATGCTTCCGATGCTTCTACCATCACTATTACAAATAATTTAGTAACGGAATGGAAAGACAAAACCTCCAATGGTGTGGATTTGGTGCCAGGAGCTGGTCACGAACCTGTAATGGGCAATTTAAATTTTAATGGACCCGATGCTATTGATTTTGGAATTACAGGAAGTAAATATTTATCCAATACCGCAGTTGGAACAAGTTCCGCTGCCCCTAATCCTGTTAATATTTTTTCTGTTGCTAAATATACAGTTGGAGGTATTAGGTTTAATAGTTCGAATACTCTGACTTCTACTAATAACAGGGTGATTATGATGGGACAACATAACAGAGTGGATTTTTATAACTTAGGAAACACTGATATTTATATTAACGGCGTAAACACAGGCCCTACTAATACATTCACTAGCGTTCAGTCTCCAGCAATAATAAATACAGAGCAAACTAACACAACAAACGATGTAGGTTTCGGTTTAGCAAAATATCACACTCGAACTGACAGGGGCTGGAAGGGGGTAATAAGCGAAGTCGTTGTTCTAAATACTACAGTAACAGCAGCCGAGCGCTCTAAAATAGAAGGTTATCTCGCCCACAAATGGAATTTAAGTTCAATTCTCCCATCAAACCATACTTATAAAAATGCTAAACCAATAATAGGCGGCGTTACTGTTGCTAACTGGACTGTTACATCGGGAAGTTTAAATACGACGCTTCTGTCAACCAACGATGCAATTCAGTCTGGAACATCTTCTTCTTTAAAAATAACACAGACCATTGTAACAACTATAGACGATGTATATGAATTAACAATTAATAGAAGTGATACAAATACAGTCTCGCCACTAAAAATAGAATTCCCTCTTGCCGTTCAGAATATTAATACACTATCTACTGCTTTATCTTTCGATGTATCTCATGGATCTAAACTTAGATTTAAAGTATTAGACTCTACAAATTTTAGTATTACAATTAATACTGTTGATAATTTACCAGTCATCACCTCTTTGGAAATGAATAAAGTTATGTTGTCTGAAGGGACTATAAGTGAATCAACGAACAATACAATTTTTAAATTAACGGGAGGAAGTGCGTGGAATGCGGGAACATCGAGCACTGAATATATTAATGGCCAGGCAGACGGTTATGTCCAGTTTCAGCTTGGTAGGGGCGATAAAGATTTAAAGGTCGGTCTTGTGTATTCAGATGTAGATTACGCAGAAGCCGACCCATTCGAAATGAGTTTTATAGGTTCTAATATAGAAATAGAAGGAAGTTCAAGAACTACTTATATATCGGGGGATTACTTTAGAATAAACCATGAATCAACAACAAATACAATACAATACCAGAAGAGAGATTCGTCTGGCGTATATCAAACCTTTTATATTCATTCGATAACTACAAATGGCAATCACCTCTTTCTTGACACAAGCTTCTATCACGAAGCAGGTAGACTAAACGATGTGTTTTTTTTAACATAATTTAAAAAAAGAAACAATATCATTTTATAAATATATATTATAAAATGGTGTGTGGACTCGAGATACCCTTGGCTGCTCTTGGAGCAATAGCCGCAGTGGCAACTGCTATAACAGCCTTAAGTGAAACCCTACCCTTCTTAAAAAAATTCAGTGGTAACGGCGTGATTCATGGTATCTATCATATGATTCATCCAACTAAATGCACGGAAGAAGAGCCTATTCCTGAGGCGCAGGTAGCGGTGTCGGTGCTAAATTAATCTGATTATTTTTTATTACTTTTATGAAAACGGTGTTATCACTCCCTAAATCTTCAATGATAGACCCATCACTATTACTAATTCTAATTTTTAGAGACTGAAGTTGGAAACTGTTACCATAATGTATATAACTAATATCTGTACCCTGAGAACTGGTATAACTATTCGCAGAATAATATCTATCTATTATCCCGCGCATATTCCTTGAATAACTTAACTGAGTTTTGTCTGAGCCTATATTCTGGTTATAACTTGTGCCTATATCTATATCGACGACATAGTATCCCGAAGTTTGTTGACCGAGAGCTTCTCCTCGCCCAGCTATAATAGGCACGACATCGTCGGCCGAAACAGCAACGCGACCAGTAGGCGGATTTGTGCCCCCGTCGCTGGGTGTCGCCGTCGCGGAGTAAGTTTGATAACCTACGCCAGTGTAATCGGCTGGACGACCCGTTAAATCACCTAGAACAAAGAGCTGTTCAGTAATATTTAGACCAGTTTTTAATTTAATATTAGGAAGTTTGGCGGATGGGTAGTCTCCAGGTGTAATGCCCGAAATCGGTGCTGGGCTTATGCCGTCGTCGAATGCTAAAGCAGCAGACGGAGCTGCCTGTTGTACTAACAAACTCGAATCAAACCCTAATATTTTTTGCCAGAAACTTGTAAACGGTTCTAAAGAAGTGAAAAAAATTCCCCCATATGCCGTAGACGATATGTTTCGAGAACCTGCTGCGTAAGCTCTATCATATGTGCTAGTCAAAGTATTTAGATTATATGTCAATTGATTTATTATAGCTGGCCCCGTCGATGGTCCAGATGTTAAGGGAAAATGCATATAATTAAATCGAAAGCGTTTCTGGTCTGCGTCCCACGATACTTCGACATTATTAGACCCAATCCAGCTTGACTCAGTTTCTTTAAATGTAAAAACATTATTATTATTTTCACAATCTACCATCGCAAACATAGGCTGGCCATCAACACCATTTATTTTATAATTTTCACTCGACTGAAGAAAGGCAGAACCCGTATCGAAATACCCATCTGGTGAGGTCAGCACTAAAGTCATCGCCCCATTTGAGGGATATACAGGAGCAGTAGGAGGTGGAATTTTTAGAGGTCCAATCCTAAAATGTCCCACGGGGTCTGTAAGTTTCGAAGCTATAATTTTTACAGTTTCGTGAGCTATGGGAACTGGGGGTGTGGCAGGAGGCGCAGTATTCAAAGTTCTATAAGTAAAAGTGGCGTTCCAACCTAAAAGAGCTGATTGTGACCACGCGATGGGTAATTGGTCAAAATTACCAAGATTTACTAAATATTCTGTATTAGCTGGGAGAGTGGGGTCAGGCGTGACATCTGAATCTAAGAACGGAGAACTTTTACCATAAGGAAAATTTCTATTTTTTGGAACTGGATTCTGAAAATCTCTGTCTGTATTTAATCTATCAAATCCGTCAGTAAGTATTTTTGCCATATGCGAAGGCTCATATGAACCAGCGAGAATAGTAAAGCTTCCGTCGTTTATTACTGGATAGAACTGACCATCATCTACGGGTATAGAAGGAATAATATTAGGTGGTAAAGGGTTAACTCCTTGATACGCGAGGATTGGGACAAATATATTCCCTACATCTGGCGGGTTAGAGAAAGCATAGTTCGCTGGCCCAACGGCTTTCCCTGTAGTAGGGTCAATCGGGATAGGGGGAAAGTTTTTATTAGAAACGATATCAAGGTCCCATGTCCCTGTGGCAACATTACCGAAAGGCGGCACTCGTTTCGTGACGATTGATGAGGCGCCGTTTTGGTCTTGGACAATAAACCTAATATCTACATCTCCCCACTTTGGGAAGGCGAGTCCAACAGACCTTTTGCTGGTCACCGCGCCCCACAAAACCATTTCTCCAACTGAAGAAGGCTGGAACTGGCAAAGAACAAGAGGGAGATTATCTGTTATAGTATCAGAGTTCCCTCTCCTTGAGCAAGGCCCGAGAGTTTCTAACTGCTGGTTAATTATATAAAGACCATTGTTCCAAGTTATCACTACATCCTCGGGTAAAAAAATATTATTAGGGTCAATGTTGGATGTATCCACAAAGGCCGATTCGAGAGAAATAACATCTCCATTATTTATTTCAACGCCCTGGTTCATTATAGTTTCGTAAGAACCTACGCCGTGGTTTCTGCTTTGTTTTTCAGCCGCTTCTACAATTACCGTTTGTGTCCTCTGGATTATTTCTGGTTGATTAGGTTTCATTAAGTTATAATATATTTATATTATATTTTAATCATTTTTTTTATAGATAAGCCACACGATAGCCCATGCCCTCAATTTGAATAACTTTTGGAACTTCGGCAAAAACTATGACATCGAGCTTCTGGTTAGGTGTTGACGAGTTCATAATCGTTCGGTCGCCTCCAGCGATATGGGTTCGTGCATAGTCAATTTCGAGATGACTCACGCGGTCCATGATACGGAAACCAGAATAGTCCGAACCATAAAAGAACTGACCCATTTTCGAGCCAATAAGTTTATCAATACTGTTGGTGACACTAAGCCCAGCTACAACTAAGCCGCAGGAGTTCCCGCCCTGGCATATTGCAACATCTCCCCACGTGTCCGTCAATGTCGCAAGTCTGTGATTGGTGCCGCATCCTACTGTCCCCGTCTGGTCTTGAGCGTCATCATAACCAAGACCTCCGCCCTGGAAGATATTGCGGCCATTAACACGAGCATTGACCGTAAGGCGATGCTGGACGAGACTATTTAATTTACCAGCGTCAAGCGCTACAGTAGGATTTACAGCGACTGCCCCGCTGTCGTCAAACTGAACCACGCCCTCTGTCGCACTCGTAGGCTTATTCACAATAAGAACACGGTTTACTATTTTTGAGTTAAAACCACGAAGCTGCTTCTGGACACGCTGACGACCCGCCGCAACTGCAGGAACCACGAATTGGTCGCTCTCAATACAGTTCATTCGGGTTGTTGCCATTCCAGAAATCATAGATGAAATAACTGCTGGGTCTGAGATACTCTCGACGACGAGGATTGGGCGAACCTTTGTGAAAGCAGTAACAGCTGTTCCATCGTTTTTCGTCTGCTGCTGAAGCATCTCGGTTAAGTCGCTGGTGAATTGAACTACAAGACGAAGGTTGGTAAATATAGCCGTAGGTAAAACTCTCAAGGTTTCGAGTTCTTTTAGGAATTCAGTGATAGGTAAATATCCTAAAGAGCATTCGAGTTCTGAAGTACCTGGTTGCCCACGCTGTGTTGATAAGTCAGCTGTTCCAATAATTTCTTGGTCTGCGGCAGTGGCAATACCAAGATGCATCAAAGCACTTGCGGAGCACGGAGCCATCTTTTTGGAGAATGCGTCGGCATTATCTTTGTTAAGACCACGGAAAGCTAACCACGAACCTGCGTGGTCGAGCTGAGCGAGAACATCACCGCCGTTGAGAAGGCGGATAGATGAAACGAGACCAGCAACACCCGCGCGTCTGTTGTAGTTCACTTCAGTGAGAAGAGCGTCAGTGCCGAAGCCGCCGAGAGCGAGGTAGCATCCACTTGAGAGATACGCTACATCCTGGTGGTTGAGACGAAACTCTGCGCGAGTCTGGCCGTTGAAGAAAACTGGGTCTATTATATTAATTGTTGATGACATTTTATATATACTACTTATAAAAAAAATAAATCATATTATTTTTTAAATTTAAATAAAAATTATTTCTTAAATAGTCTGGACGCCGAAGAAGAAAAGACTAATGGCATATGGTTCTGAAGACGAAACATTGGACGAAATCTGAATCTGGAAACGCTGTCTGCGTAAATCCATTAGGCCGTCAAAGGTAAGACCGATGCCGAAACCGTTGTTATGTTTAATCTCCCACATAGATGTCTGAGCGTGGTCGCTGTCGCTGACTGACCTGACATATCTTTCTAAAAGTTCGGCGTAATCTGAAATCTGGTATGAAACCAAAGAGTTGTTAATTGTGTTATTGTAGATAAATTCTACTGTTTTAAATTCTGGCAAAACCTCGCACTGAAGCGGGTTATCGAGACCACCCTTGTTTTGATGGTCGGCGCGGATAACTGTTGCGGACACAGCACGGCACACGGCTGGGACCTGGCACGAGATATTACTGAAGGTGGATTGAATAGTAGACTGAATATTAACAATGTTGTTCATGGTCATCGGTGCGTCGGTGCCATCGTCGGGAACACTGGCGAAATGAACCTTCATATTCTTAAGAGAAATAGTAGCAGAGGTACCTTCGGTGCTTGTGGAAACGCTCGGCCCATAGGCGGCAGCAAGGGCACGGGCCACACGGAGCGTGAGGCGGATAGATCCTGTCTTGCGGAAAGACATGGTTCCGTCGCCGCCCACAGCAGAGTTAAGGCAGATGGTTGGTTTGATTGAGAACCCTGCGTCATCACTGATAACGAGACCAGCCGCATCAGCGCCAGCGGCTTCAGTGCGAGTGGCCGAGGTACCTTTAAGGACAGCCTTGACCCAGTTAGCGTTGGGCGCCTTTAATTCACAGACAGCCGAACCCTTAAACATATCAGTGCGACTTTCTTTAGCCTGAGCTATTGTTTTAATGAAACGGCCGTAATCCTGAATTGATTCTACCTGACCGACTTTATCTAAACTGGTCGTCATCGTGTCGAAGAACGCTGAAGCGCCGACGAGCGGGTCCACGTAGAGATTTTGAGTTGCCAGAGATAAAGCTTTGGTATCGGTAATAACAACATTGGCCGATATGCGAATCGAACCCGCCACAATTTTACGCTGGGGGAAATTAAGGACGTAGTCTGCTATGGCAAATTCTGTGAATGCGCCGCCACTTGGCTCGTTCTCAGGAGATACGGAATGGTATAAGTAATTCGATGACATTTTATATATAATACTTATAAAAAAAATAAATCATATTATTTTTTAAATTTAAATTAAATATTTTTTGATATTGATAGTTTTCTTAATAATAATCTCCATTAATAATAAATGCTTATTCACCAAATATATTTAAATTACGATGGATATTGGGATCCCATCTTCACCCAATCACAAAATTCTTGGTCTGATATACCAGAAACTACTTATAAGCTGTGGTCTGAAGAAGACTTAGAAGAATTAATTAATAAATATTCTATTATAAAAGATATCTGGAATAACATAACAAAGCCTATCCAGAAGGTTGATTTAGGGAGGTGGGTAATACTATATCATTATGGTGGATTATATGCGGATTTAGATGTCGTTAATAAAGACCCTTCTCTAAGTTTTATAGATACAGATAACTTCATAACTTCCTATAAAAATAAAATAGAGATGGATATTGTTTTTTTTAATCAGCCACATCATCCACTTCTAAAAAATTTATTTGAATATTTTGTTACTAATATAAAAAAAATAAACAGTGAGCCGATATATAAAATCTGGAAGTGTAGGTATATTCTCCAGTCGTTTGGTCCAAGGTCTATTGCAAGATACTTTAGAATTAATAAACTTAAACCAAATATTAAACATTTTGAGATTAAGCCTTCTCCTTTTATATTTACAAAAAAAATAAAGCCTTTGAAAATAGTAGAAGACTCGCCTGTTATAATATACAAGACATCGTCATGGAATACAGAAGCTAACAATATTTAAATAATCAAAACTTTATAAGTTTAAATTATTCTTAGTAGGGGGGAGGTAAAACCTAAAAGAATCAATTTAATAATTAACGGCTAAGTTTTTAGCAATATATATGTAGATATTAATCTTTATAATAAAAAATAGTTGTATATAATATAATGGCTACTGGTAAAATAAAAGTAAGAAACGCTCAAAAACCGAATGATGTTATATATACACCTAAATCAGTAGCAGAATTAATGATAGATTTATGTGATATTAAACCTACTGATAAAGTGTTAGATCCAAGCCGAGGCGGAGGTGTCTTCTTGGATAATTTTCCAGAGTGTATTAAAGATTATTGCGAGATTACAGAAGATAAAGACTTCTTTAAATATGATAAAGAAGTAGATATTATAGTAGGTAATCCACCATATTCATTATGGACAAAATGGCTACAACACACTATTAAATTAAATCCTAATAAGTTTTGTTATATATTTGGTGTTTATAATTTTACTCCTCCCAGACTACAAAAAATATTTGACGCGGGGTATAAACTTCTTAAACTACATATTATTAAAATTAACTGGTGGTTCTCTACCTCTTTTATATGTATATTTGAAAAATGTGATGGAGAAAATGTTATTACAATAACTGCTAAGCCTATATTATGTGAATGTGGTAAAAATCATCATAAATGTAAGCGGGGTCGAACACAAACAATAAACGGTGTTAAAAAAAAATATGGTATGAATGAATGCCCCAATTTAATAGTCAACAGTTCTCTGGACTTGGTGGAAGACCACGAGGTTTAAGTTCTCACCAGCCTTATCCTTTACAAGGTCAATGTTTAAGATTTTTCTGGCACCCGTCTGTTCATACATCACTGGGAGCACAACTACGCGATTTTGAGCCTCCGCTGTGAAGATTTCACTCTCAGGGATAATTTCACTTTGGTCAAGAGCAGGAAGACCGTTTATCTGTTTCGGCAGAGTGTCTAAGTTATTTTTGTAGGGAAGACCCATAATTTCGAGAGTTTTCTCCATAAATATTCCGTGGAGTGGAGATTTCGAGAAAGGCGCGGCAGTTCTAATAGTTACTGGGCGGTCAGTCTGGCCAACATTATCTACATACAGCTGGTAGGAATTTAAATCCACTTCTTTTGAAGATGAGAATTCAGTTCCAGTAGTTGCCGAATCAAAGCATACTAAACTCGCAACGGCGTTTCCCGCGACCTCATACGAGCGGTTAAAGGTTGTCGAGCCTCCAGCAAAATCCTGCGTGGTCTCGTAGGTCCTGTATCTCAATCCACGAGCCATTGGAGGGCTCATCACAGTCTTTACAACTAACTCAGCTTTGGTAAATGCCATTACAGAACCTGGTTTAGCATATACGGGGTACATAGTAACCAAATCAATAAGAGCTCCTGTTACCGCAGCGTCAAAAATCGCGTTTGAGAATTTGACCAAAACACGCGCTCCAGCGGGAACGATAGGTGGACCAGCACCCGCCGCTTCTGTCTGCCATATCATTTGTGTAATAATAGCTTCTACGGTCGTGTTTGTATTACCTGCTCCAGTAATAACAAAATTTACTTTCATACCAAGATGGAAAGGGCAGTTCTTCTTTGAGAGGAAGGTTTGCATATCCTTTGGTCCGTAAAACAATAACTCAGTTGGGTTTGCTGCCGAGAGAGCAATTTCGTTGTTTGCTATCCAGTATTCGGGGAGACCACCTGCGATAGCTGGTGGCGCAGCATCCGTAAAGCAAGGAACCTCTTTAATTGTGAATTTGTTAAGGTTCGCCTCCATATGAAGACGAAGAGCACCGAGCTGTTCGAGATTTAACACAGACGATCCTAATCCCAATACATCCTTAAGATTGACGCGCATAACACCTTCGCGCTCATAGCGAGTGACGTCCGTAGAGGCCCCCATCGTTCCCTCAGTTACAAGGTTTCTTGCCTGGTTTGAGCCGTAGTTGAACTCGAAAGGAAGATTTAAAATGGATTCATGGAGTTCACCCTGAATATCTCCAATATTTTTTGTGAATTGCTGAACGGTCTGGTTAAGTAAATCCGCGCGTTGAATACTTTCTAATTGACCACCGCGCTGAGCCGTTAGAGAAACATTTCTTACTAAGCAAGAGTTAAATAATCCGTTAGATTTATCTACCCCAGCTCCATTGAATAAAGTAATAAAGTTATGAACGCCAACACCTGTCGCGGGAGCTACTTCAGTGGTCTCAATAGTGTAATTAATGTTAATAAAAGATTCTCCCATATCAATTCCTTTAATATAATCTGGAACCTCAAAATCTAAAAGGTTCTGCGTGGCTGAAATCGTTGCTTGGTTT
>TARA_R110002126_G_scaffold177150_7_pt1 | contig 10472 bp, 9 predicted proteins | sample TARA_R110002126 | Tara Oceans TARA_R110002126 (sample SAMEA4397536) | marine metagenome | biome: Polar Biome; feature: [DCM] deep chlorophyll maximum layer (ENVO:01000326); material: water (ENVO:00002006), including particulate matter (ENVO:01000060) such as... | depth 30 m
TCTAATATTGTAATTTACAGAGTGACTAATTCAAATAAATAATCATTTAGTTTTTGTAGCGTATTAATTTTATCTTTTGAATCGATTAATAAAGATATATTGTTCTTACTTCCACCATAAGAAATCATTCTAATTTTTACATCTTGTAATATTTGGAATAATTTATAAGTATCTTGATGATTTACTACTGAATGCCCAACCAAACACACGATGCTTTGGTTTTTATCAACTTCAATAGATGCTATCTTTTCTAATTCAGCTAATATAATATCAAGATTTTTATCATCATCAATGGTTAATGAAACGGCCACCTCCGATGTTGTAATCATATCGATAGACGTTTGGTAAGTCTCAAAAATTTCAAAAACTTTCTTTAGAAAACCATGCGCTTGCAACATTCTTGCCGATTTAATTTTAATCGCCGTAATATTATCTTTTGCAGCAATGGCTTTTATTCCATTACCTGATGTACTTTTAGAAATTAAAGTTCCATGAGCATCAGGTTTCATGGTGTTTTTTAATCGAACAGGGATACTGTCTTTTCTAACTGGCGTTACCGTTTGTGGATGCAATATTTTAGCTCCAAAATAAGCCAACTCCGCAGCTTCTTCAAATGATAAGTTTGAAATGGCACTTGTGTTTTCAACATACCTAGGATCGTTATTATGCATTCCATCTATATCAGTCCAAATTTGAACTTCTTCCGCTTTAATTGCTGCCCCAATAATAGTTGCTGTATAATCACTCCCGCCACGTTGAAGGTTTGAAATATGGCCTTCATCATCTAAACAAATAAATCCTTGGGTGATATAAATTTCTGAATCTTCAGCATTATCTAAAACATTTTCAAAATGTTCTTTTATGTATTCAATATCTGGTTCTTTAAACGCATCAATTCGCATAAAGTTTAACGCTGGTAATATTGAAGCACGAATACCTTCTTGTTTTAAATAGCTATTAAACATGTAAGTTGAAAGCAATTCACCCTGTGCTAAAATCTGATTTTCTATGGTTTCAGAAAAATCCTTATAAGTGCATTCAACTAAAAGTTCAAAAATACTTGAAATATAATTTTTAACATCATTATTTAAAAGAGCGTCACTTAATAGGGTATCAATAGTATTAAAGTATGTTTCGTGTAGTTTATTTAACTTATCAATAGCATCATTTAATTTACCCGCATCAATATCTTGAGCTATTGAAACCAATTGATTTGTTGTACCAGACATAGCCGAAAGCACTACAACCTTTTTATGGCCATCGTTAATAATGTGCTTAACATTGCCCATATTTTCAACCGATCCTACTGAAGTTCCACCAAACTTTAATACTTTCATCCGTTTCTTTTTATTGCTTTTAAATTCTCAGATGTAACCTTCATGAGAAAAATAATCAATCCAATGTGTTTAATGATTATTTTAAATCATACCATTTTCATTGATTTGATGAACAAAACTATAACTCATTTACTTAACAACTATGTTTCTTAAAAAAAAGAGTTATTTTTACACATATTGTTAAATAGTTAACATTCAGATAGATTAAATACATGAAAACGGTATCAAATTGTGTTGAAGACATATTAATAACACAGCCTTATTTAGAAGAAGCCTTATCAAGAAAAATTATAAATTTTAGCGCTTTAGCTATTGAGCTTGTAGAACCCATAAGCAAAATGCTCAAAAAGGATGTAAAACCTGGAGCTATAATGATGGCTTTAAGGCGTTATAATCCTCCTGTAACTTTAGGTAATTCGATTAAAATGAAACGGGTAATTCAAAATCTTGGAGATATTACTGTGCGCTCGAACCTTACTGATTTTACCGTTAAAAACTCAACGACCTTAATTGACAATCATGCCAAAATATTAGAACGTATTAATAAAGATGATAAATTGTTCTACACATTTACCCGAGGTATTCATGAAAGCAATATTATTGTTTCTAGCAGTTTAAATGATTTTATAAAAAATCATTTAGACCATGAAACATTTCTTGCTGTACAAGAAAATTTATCAGCAATTAGCATAAACCTTCCGCAAGACAATTCTAAAATAGCAGGTTTATATTATCATTTCTTTAAAAGATTAGCTTGGGAAGGTATTGTTTTGTATGAAGTTTTATCGACCACTAATGAGTTTACCATATTAGTTGAAGATGAATTTGTTGATAAGGCATTTACTGCTATTAAAAGAGTAAAATCTTAGTTTATTTGATGGCATGATTTTATCTTTGCTGGAGATAAATTGAGCATGTATTTAGAACATAAAGGCATCAACATTTTTTACACAGACGAGGGCAAAGGAAACACCATAGTATTACTTCACGGGTTTTTAGAAAATGCCTTAATATGGGAACCATTTATTTCAACGCTTTCAAAGCAAAATAGGGTTATTTGTATAGATTTATTGGGCCATGGCAAAACAGGTTGTCTCGGTTATGTTCACACCATGGAACTCATGGCTGAAGCAGTTGAAGCCGTATTAATACATTTAAAAATTAAACAATCAACTTTTATTGGTCATTCAATGGGTGGATATGTTTCTCTCGCTTTCGCGGAAAAAAATCCAGACGCAATAAAAGGGTTGTGTTTAATGAATTCAACAGCAAAAGCTGATTCGCCAGAAAAGAAAAAAAACAGAGATCGAGCTATTTTAGCTGTTAAACAAAATCATAAAACATTCATAAGATTGGCTATTGCTAATTTATTCAATCCTAAAAACAGAATTATTTTTTCAGAAAAAATAAAAGCCGTTATTGAAGACGCACAACAAACACCTATACAAGGTATTATTGCAGCTCTTGAAGGTATGAAGATTAGAGAAAACAGAGAAGCTCTTTTACATTTCACACCTTTTAAAAAAATGTTGATTCTAGGGAAAAAGGACCCCGTAATGGACTATAAAAGTTTAATTTCTCAAATAAAAAATACCAAAGTTGAATTAGTAGAATTTCCTGATGGGCACATGAGTCATATTGAAAATAAAGATGATTTCCTACAAACAATAGTGCATTTCATCGAAAATTAATTGCTTTTTATCGGTTTATTCAATTTAATTCTTAGATTTAAGCACCCAATTGATTATATCATGAAAAAATCTGTTAACAAACCTACGCTTCTACCTAAAATGTATTGCAATCTTTTTGGGCATGATTACGAAGTTTCTAAGAGAGTAACCTACCATGTAAAAGAGTACACTTGCAGACATTGCAAAAAAGAATTAACTACCAATAGTAATGGTAAACTAATAGCACTTACGCCTAAATTTAAAGAGATAAATGCCATCTTAGAGCGTATTCACACCTCAAGAACTGAACGTTTAAAGCAAAAAACTCTCGCTTCATCGATTTATTAACCGTTTATTAACAAGGTAAGCTGGTTTTTAATACATTTAGCTGTCTCTCTAAAACAATTAATTATGCAAACAAAATGAAAAACATTCAATGTATGGTGTTTGGTCATGATTATAAAGTGACACGACACGTCACCTATCATGTTAAAGAATACACCTGTAAATCCTGTAAAAATGAGCTCACCACAAGTGGTAGCGGTAATTTAGTAGAGCTTACACCAAAATTTAGAGAAATAAATGATGTTCTTGAGCGTATACACCACAAACGTGTACTTAGAATTAACAAAAGAAAAAGCATTGTTATAACTCAACCAGAAGCAAAATTACATATTGCTTAATCATTAAAATTTTTCCAGCCCTGTGCTTTTAAAGGAATTCTTGTGTCTGCTCTTGTCACTAAATGAACACCTTCTTTTTCTTCTTTAATATAACCAATAACAGATAAATTAGGATTCGCCTTTATTTTCAGAAAATCGTCTTGTGAAATAGTAAAAAGAAGCTCATAATCCTCTCCTCCATTCAACGCCACTGTTGTACTATCAATATTAAATTCCTCGCAAGTAGAAATAACTTGAGGGTCTAACGGTATTTTTTCTTCATACAAATCACAGCCTACTTTACTTTGCTTACAAATATGGAGAATTTCAGAAGACAATCCGTCGCTAATATCAATCATAGATGTAGGTTTCACATTCAAGTCTGCTAATAACTTCGCAATATCTTTTCTGGCTTCTGGTTTCAACTGCCTTTCAATGATATAAGTATAAGGCTCTAAATCTGGTTGACTGTTAGGGTTTACTTTGTAAACTTCTTTTTCTCGTTCTAAAACTTGAAGCCCCATGTATGCTGCTCCTAAATCTCCTGAAACAACCAATAAATCATTTGGTTTTGCTCCGCTTCTGTAAACTTCATTTTCAGATTCTACTTCTCCAATTGCAGTAACAGAAATCAATAATCCTTTATTTGAAGATGTTGTATCTCCGCCAATAACATCAATATTATAAATAGTTGCGGCAAGTTCAATACCAGCATACAAATCCTCCAAAGCCTCTAGTGGAAACCTGTTGGACACCCCAATAGAAACTGTAACCTGAGTAGCTTTGGCATTCATCGCATAAACATCAGACAAATTAACAACTACCGCCTTATACCCCAAGTGTTTTAAAGGCATATAACTCAAATCAAAGTGCACACCTTCCAAAAGTAAATCAGTTGTAACAACAATTTTTTTGTTGTCAAAATTTAAAACTGCAGCATCATCACCAATACTTTTAATTGTTGACTTATGTTTTACCTTGAAGTTTTTTGTTAAATGCTCAATTAATGCAAATTCACCTAAGTCACTTAACTGCGTTCTCTGTTGATTTTTATCTTCTATCATTTGGCAAAAATAAGAAGCTATTTTTGTTTTTACTATCTTTATACTAAAACTAAATTTTTAAAGTTTTATTTACAAATCTTCCTATGAAATTTTTACGCCCTTTTTATGTCCTCTTTTTTGCATGCTTTCTAATTATTAGTACTCAATCTTGTAACGATGAACCTGTTGAATTAGCCACCATTGTTGATACAGATAATGACGGTATTGAAGACAGTTTAGACAATTGTCCTACAATTTCAAACCCAAATCAAGAAGATGATGACAATAATGGTATAGGTAATGCATGTGATGATGACGACGACGACGACGATGGTGTATTAGACGCGAATGATAATTGTCCTTTAGAGGCAAATCCAGACCAAGAAGATGATGATAATGATGGCATAGGAAATTTATGTGATGAAGATTATGTGGATCCTAACACGCCCTTTGCGATATGCGAAAATGGTTTTGCGGATATTTATCCTTGTAATGATTACGATTTAATGGCAAACATACCTTTAAACGTTTTTGGGGCTTCTGCTGGTAATGATTGCTGGGGATGGACAGATGAAACCACAGGAAAAGAGTATGCTTTAATGGCAACTAGTCATAACACAGCTTTTGTTGATATCACAAAACCAAATGACCCAATTTATTTAGGAAACCTACCAACTGCAACAACTGCGAGCCCTTGGCGCGATGTTAAAGTATACAAAGATCATGCTTTTATAGTTTCCGATTGTAGCTTTAGTGACCCTACATGTAATGACGACCATGGTATGCAGATTTTCGATTTAACGCGTTTAAGAAATGTAACCAATCCTCCAGAAACATTTACCTCAGATACGTATTTTACTGAATTTGGTAAGGCGCACAATATTGTAATTAATGACGAAAGTGGATATGCATATATAGTTGGCGCAGATAGAGGCTCTACTTTTCTTGGTGGCCCAATATTCATTAACATTCAAGACCCTAAAAATCCAATATCAGAAGGAGGTTTTAAAGAAGGTGGATACTCTCATGATGCACAAGTTGTAACATATAACGGTCCTGATTCAGATTATACTGGTCGCGAAATATTAATTGGTAGTAATGAAAACGAAGTGGTTATTGCTGATGTTACTAACAAATCTAATCCTGTAATCATTTCTACAATAAGTTATAATAATGTTTGGTATGCGCATCAAGGCTCGTTTACTGAAGACATGAAATATTTTATTGTAGGTGATGAATTAGATGAAGTTAGAGTTGGAGGGAATACAAGAACTATTATTTTTGATTTCACCGATTTGGATAATCCTGCTTATCATTTTAATTACATTGGTTCAACTGCAGCCATTGATCATAATGGATATGTAAAGAACAATATGTATTATTTTGCTAATTATAGAGCTGGTGTTCGCATGTTAGACATTTCTCAAATAGCAAATAGCACATTTACTGAAGTTGGTTTTTTCGATACTTACCCTACAGATAATAATACTGAATTTAATGGCGCTTGGAACGTGTATCCTTATTTCTCAAGTGGTAATATAATAATTAGCGACATTGAAAGAGGTTTATTCATTGTCAGAAAAAGTGATTTGTAATGTTCAAAAATGTTAATTTATTTGAAGAAACAGATATTTGTCCTAAGCGTTCCTTCCATTGCATTACTCTTTTTAAATTGTTCAAAAAAAGATAATTGACCCCAAAGATACACATGATACCATGACAACTGATTTTAATAAAAACTTTAGGTAGTACCAAAAACGAAAGCGTCCAAGCGGTTGTAAAAACCACGGATTGTGGTTATGCTATTTTAGGTCACGCCCAAAGTATAGACGGTGATATCACAAATAAATCTCATGAATCTTTTGATTATTGAGATTCAAAATTAGATACAAACGTAAGTATTATTTGGGAAAAGCTTTTGGTTTCTTAAGATCAGACAGGTACACTTCGATTATTCAAAGTAATAATGGTGGATAGCTTAGAGTAAAATTTGAAATTATTTATTTTCTAAACAAAAGATTAATTTCCTTTATATGGCGGTTGCACTTATTTATTGCACTTAGAATGGTAAATATTTTAAAGCCTAAAGTCTTTTAAAAATCTTAAATGTGGAAGGAAGGTGAGAAAAAGCATAGAAGTGCGCACTATTTGATAAGAAACCCAATTGGACAAGTTTTTAAATATCCCAGATCTTTCTCTAAGAGTCTCCATTGTAATTTCACTACACTCGCTTATAATCTTTTCAAAGTCTGAGTGAAGGTTTTCGGCAAATTCTACGGATTGAATTTCTACGTTCATCTCAATACTTCCATAACAGCTAAGACTGTTCAGATTAAAAGAACCGACAATAGACCATTTGTTATCTACCATAGCTGCTTTTCCATGTACTACGGATTTGTTCCACTCATATATTTTTATATTGTGATTAAGTAATGATGCATACAAATGTTCGGTAGCTCTACGCACTAATGGCACATCGCTAGTTCCTGCTAAGATTACTTTTGTTTTTATTCCTTTGTTACAAGCTTTTATCAAAGCCTTTGTCAATTTGCTTCCAGGTAAAAAATATGAGGCTACAATAACTATTTCCTTTTCGGCATTACTAATAGCTTCTGTGTAAGCGTCACAGACTTCTGTTTTTCCTTGTAACCAGTCGTTTTGTAATACTCCTATTTGAGCATCACCAGCAGAATGTAAAACAGGTTTTATTTTTCTTGAACTTCCCTTTTTGAAAAAATAATCGCTACACAGTTTTTGTAAATCTTCTGCAGCAGGACAATATAATTGTACTGCATAATCAAGCCATGGTTCCGTATTCACATTTCCATGATATTTATCTCCAATATTAATACCACCAACCAATGCCGTACTTCCATCTGCTACAACAACTTTATGGTGCATACGTCGGCCTATATAAAAATTATTTAGTGAAAATAGAGGCGAGAAAAACCTTAATTGAATACCATGATCGAGTAAATCTTGAACAAAACTATCGGGAAGTGCCGCACTGCCATAAGCATCCAGTAAAATATAAACATTAACTTTTCTTAGGGCGGCTTCTATTAAACAGTTGGCAATAAGGTTTCCCGTGTCATCATTTTCAAAAATGTAGGTTTGTAAATGAATTTCTTTTTCTGCCTTGTTAATTATTTCTTTTAACCGTACAAAATAATCTTCACCTGAATGAACCAGTTCAATATATTTTGTACCGTCTGCAGCCTTTAAAAAAGGCGTTTTATTATGTTCTCTAAAAACTTTCTTATGGTCCATCCTAATTATCTAAATCCTGATTGGTCAATAAATCCAGATCGACCGCTTTATTTTGTTGCTTCAAAAAATAAACTAGTCCTATTGCCGTTAAAACAATAACGCCCGAAATAATAAAAGGATAATAAAAACCACCAGCTATTAACCAAGTTCCCAATATTGGCCCAGCAATTTGACCTAAACTGATTATAGACGTTTGTATGGAAATATTTCTGCCTGTATGCTTTTTAGAGAGCAATGAAACGGCAGTGAGCAAATTAGGTGTTACCATAGATCCTCCAATGGCAAAAACAATTATGGTGATATAAATTAGTGAAGTCGCTCTAATAAAAGGAAATGCTATTAATGCGATACCACTAATTAGAAAACCCAAAGTCATCTGTTTTTTCCCGGATAGTATTTTTAGACCGTAAGTGGCAAATACAGGTTGCAGTATTGCCATAACCAATCCGCACAACATAAAACCAATTCCTACTTGGCTGCTTTTAAAGGATAATTCGTTTTTAGCAAATATTGAGAATACCGTTTCAAACAGTGTTATTGCAAACTGCAGTACAAAAGAGAGCAATAGCAATATCATAAAATATCGGCCAACTATAAATTTAGACTTAATGTTACCAATAGTATGCAATTGTAAAGGCTGTAGCTTTGAGGGTTTTAACCATCTCAAAATAATGCCTAGCACGACTATTCCAAAGATAGCCGACAATAAAAAAGGCACAGAAAATCCATCTAAATGAAACACGCCGTAAGTATAACTGTAATGTAAATTAGTTTGACTTAAAAAACCACCAATTACAGGGCCAAAAATAACACCCGAGCTTGCTGCAACTCCAGACCAAGCCATTATTTTTGTTCTTCGTTTCTCGGAAGTGATATCGCTTAAATAGGCATTACTAACAGGAATTACTGACGATGTAAAAATACCTCCAAAAATTCGAGCTGCATAAAGCATTGTCAAAGATGTGGCAAATCCCGTTAGCAACTGCATTATTACAAACCCGACAAGACCGATAATAATAATGGGCTTACGACCGTATTTGTCTGAAAGTTTTCCCCAAACCACTACAAATAGTAATTGAAAAAGAGGATAAATACTGGTAAGCAATCCGATATGGAAGTTGATTAGATCCGTATCCAGATTGTCATTTAAGGCGAGTCTTTCAGTATAATAAGGTAAGACTGGAAGCAATATCCCATAGCCCAACATGACTACAAATAAACTCAACAAGATTAAGAATATCTTGTTGAGTTTTTCTTTTTTATTCATTATTTTTTACCAATTTTACGCTTTAATAGTTGCGCATTAATGGCCACAATAATCGTACTTAAGCTCATAAAAACAGCAGCTACAGCTGGCCCTAAAACAAAACCTGAAGCGTATAATACTCCTGCTGCTAATGGAATAGCTACAATGTTATAGCCCGTTGCCCAAATTAAATTCTGTATCATCTTACTATAAGTTGCTTTGCCAAATAAAATTAAATTGGCAATATCTTTTGGATTGCTATTTACCAAAATAATATCGGCTGTTTCAGCAGCAATATCGGAACCAGAACCAACTGCAACTCCAACATTTGCTTGTGCTAATGCAGGTGCATCGTTTACACCATCACCTGTCATAGCTACAAATTCTCCTTTATCTTGTAAGTCTTTTACAATTTCCACTTTTTGATGTGGTAGAACTTCAGCAAAGTAACCATCTAAACCAAGTTTATCACTTACGGCTTTGGCGGTTTTTTCATTATCGCCTGTAGCCATATATACTTTAATATTGTTCTTTTTAAAGGTTTTTATGGCATCGGCAGATTCTGGTCTAATTTCATCTGAAAGCGCTATGTATCCTGCCAATTTTCCGTCAATTAAAACGAACACAACCGTTTCGGCAGCATCACTATAAGCATCTTCTGGAATGGCAATATTTTCATCGCGTAAATAACCTGGGCTAACTACTTTTACTTTTTTGCCTTCAACATCGGCTTCTACGCCTTTACCAGTAATGGCATTGAATTTTTCAGGTTTTGGAATGGCCACATTATCTGCCTTCACTTTTTTAATGATTCCAACAGCAATAGGATGTTCCGAGCTTTGCTCCAAAGCACTTGACAATCGAAGAATTTCCGCTTCGGAATAGGTGTCTGTAACAGATTTCATTCTGGTAACACCAAAATCTCCTTTGGTCAATGTTCCAGTCTTGTCGAATAATAATGCTGATATTTTTCTGGATTCTTCAAAAGCAGTCCGATTACGAATGAGCAATCCATTTTGAGCTGAAACTGCTGTGGATATAGCAACTACCAATGGAATGGCTAGACCTAAAGCGTGTGGACAGGCAATGACCATAACCGTAACCATTCTTTCCAATGCATATACAAATGGAAACCCTAAAATAAGCCATACTGCCAATGTGCCAAATCCAATAGCTAAAGCAATATAGGTCAGCCATTTTGCAGCTCTATCAGAAAGGTTTTGCATTTTCGATTTGGTGCGTTG
>TARA_R110002126_G_scaffold57859_6_pt1 | contig 10463 bp, 8 predicted proteins | sample TARA_R110002126 | Tara Oceans TARA_R110002126 (sample SAMEA4397536) | marine metagenome | biome: Polar Biome; feature: [DCM] deep chlorophyll maximum layer (ENVO:01000326); material: water (ENVO:00002006), including particulate matter (ENVO:01000060) such as... | depth 30 m
TGTTACGTTGCCTGTTACGTTGCCTGTAAGCGCGCCGATGAAGCCATTGGTCGAGGTTACTGGACCAGAGAAGGTTGTTGAAGCCATGTTCAAATCCTCACATGCGAGATAAGCGCAACAGTCTGCATGTCGTCAGCCGGGACTGTCTGTTGCACCGGGAAGCCCGGTAGTTTCCTGCTCGACTCGGAAGGGGTGAGTCGAGCAGGGTTATCAGGTTAGACGCCAGCGGTGCCGTACAGGCCACGCGGATCGGTCCAGCCAACCGTGTAACGCTCGGTAGCCTTGTAGCGCATGGAGTCGGTTTCGAAATCACCTTCCATGGACTTGTCAAGGCCGCGACGCATCAACAGCTTGAGACCTTCCGGCGCATCCGTCTGCACCCACCAAGCGGTGGACGACGTGATACGAGAAAGGTTGGCTTGGCCCTTCGACAGCAGACCCATCGACTTGACGGGGTTGATGTCGTTGTCGGCGGTGCCAGTGCGGAGAACGCTCTTCAGGAGCACCTCAGCTTGGAACACGTTCGACGGACCAGTGACGATCTGCGTCGGCGTCAGACGGATGCGCTTGCCGTTGTTGTCAACAGCGTTGCGGATCTGGATGAGCATCTGCTCAAGCGATGTCTGCGAAAGAGCCGCCGGTGTGCTGAGCTGGTTGCTGAACACACCGTTGACGATCGGGTGGCTGGTGTTGATCAGAGAAACACCGTCACCGCCCGTGTACGCAGAGTTAAACGCACGGTTAAGCACGTTCGCCGAGAGCGTCTCCTTCGTCTCGATCAGAGACTGAGCCAAGTGCTTGGCATAGGTCTGGCCGATACGAATGTGATCGCCGTCTTCCACGAGGACCTTGGTCAGCGAGAACGCGAGACCATAGACCTTGTAGAGGTAACGCTGCAGGAACAGCACGCCGCCGGACTGATAGCTGACAGCCATACCGTCGGGCAACTCAGGCGCGGCGCCAAAACCATAGAGCACAGGCTCTTCATGGTAGTTGCGCGGAATGCCCTTCTGCTCACGGAAGACCATCTTCCATTCGTCAGCACGCTGATCATAAACACCATCGAAAACTTCGTTCAGGATGGGCTCAACAACTGACCGGAAGTCAGTACTACGCATAGGAGTAGCCATAGTTTAAGCCTCCCTTAAACAGAGTTGACAGCCGCTTTGTAGTGATGCTCGTTGATACGAACAGTTGCCACTACATAAGCGTCGGTGAGCGAGTCATTGATGTTGTTCGCAAAGCCGGTGATCTGGAACTGGCCAGAGGTCGCCTGAATCGCGGTCAGTAGGGTGTTCGAAAGACCCGTAGCAGTCGAACCACCGGGAGAAGCAACAGTCCAGTCGCATTCTTCGCCCACAGCGGTCTGAACCGTCGTGGTGCCAGGCGTGCCGGGGTTGTTGTACTGGACATCAAAGAGCGTCTCCGGGTCATCGTAGACCCAAGCAACGATCTCAGTGCCTGTAGCGCCCGACGGCCAGAAGGGGCTGATCGTCGGCTTGCCAGAAGAATCAAGATACTGGCAGCCAGCGAAGATGCCCAGCAGGGAGATGCCGTCAACGGTGCCCGAGCGGGTGCCGTCAGAGGTTCCGAGCTGGATAACGCCGTTGTCGGTCAGCTTCACCGGATCACCGGAGAAGATGTTCGCGGCATATGTGCTCGTGATGGTGTAGGCCTTCGGTCGAATCTGACCACTGTTGTGGTAAGAGGCTCGAAAGCCAAAAGGTGCGCTAGTCGAGGACATAGTAGCTCCTATTGGTTAAAGAGGGTGATCAGGAGAGATCAAAGATCGCCTCCCGGCGCTGCCCAATCTCCATATTGCCATCACCCATGGTCAACCGCGACTTTGAGGACTTGGCCTGCTGCTCAAGGAAATCCGCAGTATCCGTGAGCTTTTCCTCTTCCCGCATCGGTGCATCATGATGCGCCTCAAGCATGTACTTTTCGTACAGGGACATAGGAAGTTTAAAGGCCAGCATCTCATTAACCCCGATGAAGCCCTGCCAGTCCCCAGTCTTGAGGGTGGCATATTCCCAGCCAGGAACGTCTTCTGGCTTGACGGGCTCGTAGCCCAGACGAATGCGCGTCTGGATGGAATCACGAGGATTAGTCGTAGTAAGCCAGCAACAATGCCAGCCAGGCATCTGAGGCAAGTCCGGAAGAGAGGACTGAAAGAACTGTTGACGGAACATAGCAACCCGCTCGTCATCGGAAATCAAACGATTCTCCGTAACGGCCCTATCGGCCATCTTTCGGCTCTCGCGATTTTCAGCAGCAGGTTTCTTAAAGCGTTCGTCGTTCATATCTCGCTCCTACAGCGATTAAAGACATTATGTCGTCTTTATGGGAAAAAGGAAAGTGTTTTATTGCTTGTTGTTTCTGTCATATTCGGCATACTTTTTGACATACCGCATACGAAGAGCCGGATCGTCCCAAACACCCGCTTCAATCAATGCCTGCTTACGCTCGGGATTGATAACGAATTCTTTGCGGGTTGTCGCAGGAGCATGCTCTCGTCCAGATCCAACAGCAGGACCTCCTCTTGGTTGACGATCAGTTTTCTGCGCTTGTTTGTTCTGTCCGAACTTTTCCGGAAGACGACGTGCTGCCCGAGAGCGCAGTTCGTCCCAGTACTCTTCGGTTTGCGGGTTCAAACCTTCTTTGGCCAAAGATTGGTCAATTGCCAGAACGATTGCAGAGCTTTCATCGCGACCCTGTGCATCATACCAAGGATTTTCCTGAATGAACTCCTTTGCATAGTGCATCGTTAGGTCGTCAACTCTGGGGATGTTCGGCTGAGGTCGACCAGTTTCCTGCTTGGCAGCAAGCAGCTGGTTCATTGTAAGCATCGCCTGATCGCGATAACGCATTGCTTGGGTGACGTCAGCTCCGTTGCCGGAATCAATCGCCTTTGCAATTACCCGCTCCGCCATCTCGGCGTCGTTCTTGGCCTTGTTGATGCGGGCATCAATTTGGCCCATGTCGATCTGTTGGAACCGCTGTTCATGAACGGTGAACCTGCGCTCGAGATCATCGTTTCGTTTGCGGAGGAAATCCAGTTCTAATTTGTCGCGGCTGATCGCCTTTTCGCGACGCTCTTTACGGTCTTGTTTTTCCTGACGGCGACGTTCACGTATTGACTCTCGTTCGCTGTCATTCTGATCGTCGGAGCTCCTAGAAACTCGTTCGTCATCATCATCTTCGTCTGAATCATTATTGTCTGCTGGGTCTTCTTCGACAACAACTAATTCTTCAGAAGCAATTTTCTTTTCATTTTCGTCGTCTTCTTTCATCACATCAGCCATTAGTCATCTCCTATCAGATGAATGCTTTCACTTTAAGCGGATCGCCGATTACATCGCCGAGAAGGTCAAGATCATTGAAGATCACGAACATGGCGCTGTCGTCGCTATTGATGGCGACTTCCCATCTGTCGCCGCCGTATTTGGGAACACGAACAAACTCCCCAGGCGTGCACCAGCCGCCTTCAGGCCAGATCGCCAGAGTTGTCCGGTTCCGGAATGCGCCCGGACCCATCGAAATAACTTTGGCGATTTGAGTGTTCCACTTTTCAGTGTCTCTAGTGTCTTCGGCGAAGTGGATGCCGCCCTTGGACTTCTTTTTTGGAGTGCGGATTTGCACCAGAACGCGGCTACCGAAAGGCCGGATGCCAGGACATACTGGCGGGAAGGCCTCTGCAATGGCGTTCTCAAAGGTCTCGTTCTCCATATTTCTCCTCATTGGTTAACTGCAAAAGTATGTTGATGGCTGCCTCGTAACCGGCAACCAGACCAACGCGATACCCATACTCAAAAGCATTGCGTTCTTGCGGTCGGCTCAAGGCATCGAGAGCAAAGTCTCTTTGTGCTGCCTTGAGCCGGTCCAGAAGTTGTGTTTCGAAGTTCACGGATTAGGCTTCGAGTATTTCGGGGGTTTCGGAAGCGTCTGACCATCGACCTTGAGGCCAGCCGCCAAACGGTGCTTCTGTTTTACTTCGGGGTTTTGAAGGGACACAGTCCCTGTTGTCGGCTTGTCAGTCATTGCAACTCTCCTTCATCAAGAACCGGGATTGATGCCTGTGCCGGTGCTCACAGAAAACTTCTCGCCTGAGATAATCTCAAGCTGGGCGAGATCCATTGCTGTCTGATTGTCAGCTTCGTTCATCCTCTGACGGATCGACAACTCAGCAGCGGTGCGTTGATCCTCCGACGACTGGCGCAACTGCTCGCGTTGCAGTTCGACCTGTGCCTGCTGCTGCTTGGCTGCGAGCTCTTCTTGCTTGGCCTGCATCTGCTGGCCGAGCTTCTGCTGCTCGATTTGCAGCCGTTGTTGATCAGCCTGAGCCCTCTGCTGGAGAGCCTGCTGTTGGATCCCCATGTTCATCTCAGCGATCTTCATGCTGTTGTCAGGCGGCATCGGAGGCTGGGGCTTGAACTGCTGGGCAGCTTCATCAATCTGGGCAAGCTGCTGCGAGAACCCGCCAAGCTGCTGTTCGATGAACTGCTGCACTTGAATGATCACCTTAGCTTGCTCTTGTGCTTCTTCCTTGATCAAGTTCTCATTCTGTGCCCGATCAACAGCCTCATGTGACTCCTGCAGATAGTAATTAAGCAGGTGGTCCCTAAGGTGAGTCGCCATCGGATAGATGTAAGTCCTCATGATGACAGGGTTGGAGCCAAAGACAGGCGATTCAAGGAACTTCATATGAAGCATGATGTGGGCAAGGTGATCCTGCCGGGGAAGAACGTAGACAGGCCTGCCCATGGCGGCTGCGACGTTCTCGCTGACTGGGTCAATGTCATCGCTGCCCGGAACAGGCGCAAGCACCTCGTCCGCAGGAACCTTCATCGTGCGCAAGAACATCTCTTCGACCTTGCGCGGGTCGTACATTCCAGGAATTGCAGCAGCGCGCTGCATAATTGCCTGCATCTGAGCAAAACGCTGTGTCTCGCTGAAAATTGCCGGATCGCTGACCGGAACAACGTCCAGCGGACCATCAAAGTCTGCCAGGTTGATCTCAATCCCAGCGTCTTGAGCCTCTACGTCCTCTTCAGTCATGTAGGCTGCATCGATCCGGTGAAGGATCTTGAAGCAACGTGCCATCGAACCGTGAAGACGGGAGTGGATCGAGCTAAATACGACCATCCCCTGCTCAATCAGCGCCATCGTCGTTCCGACAGGCTGGTTGGGGTTGGCATCAGCTAGCTTTTCGAAAGAAGTCTGGACTACGCCCTTGCCTGCGTCGACGAGGAACCCGAGAAGGCTGAACAGAACCGGGCTCGGAGGATTGAAAGGCATCGCCATGGCGATCTTTCGCACGTCGTCGACAAGCGCACCGCCGTCAATCTCGACGACCTCGGTCGGCTGAAGGTTGATTGTCTGGCCGTTAGGGCCGCCCTTGAGCTTCAGGAGCGTCGGGATGTTCTGGATGTGGGCAGAATCAAGCAACGCCCGCAGAGCACCCGTTGCAGCCCCACTCAGACCGCCGATCATGTGCGTCAGGCCGATTGGATACGCACCGCGCCAAGGAACGAACGGGAACTCGACGATCCAGTCCAGTTCATTCTTTGATTCATCATCCAAATCCCAGTTGCGATAAAGGGAAAGTGGCTTGCCGGTGGATTTATCAATGCTCAGGATGTAGGGCGACGTTCCCTCGTCAAACTCCAAATAGGTGTAGATCTCGAAAATGGTCCGCAAACCGTCTTCGTTGTAGCTGGTTTCCTTGCGGCCCTCGATTTTGTCGTTGGCTTGGCTCGATTTGCTGAACTCAGGGTCGCCCGGCTCCCCGAGATCGACGTCCATGTACATGCCGGACTTCACCCGACGCTGATATTCCATCTTGGTAATGTACTGAACGTGCGTTTTGCGCTCGGCAGTATAGAAATTTGTGGCTGCAAACGGCAGATAGATGTCGTCGATTGCTATAAATTCAGAAATAGGACGCCTGCGCTGGGCATCCCACATGAATTTCATGTATTGACCACCACCGAGAGGCAGCTGGGTCGAAAGTTGCTCAAGCTCCGACCGGAACTCAATCATCTGCTCGGTCACCTGCCAGTTCATGAATGTGGCTTTGCGGGTGGCCTTGTCGATTTTTGCCCGATCATTCTCGCCGTAGATCTTGCTTTTCACAGGACCGTTGGGCGGAAACACTTCTTTCATGAATCGGGCGCTGAAATCGACGCACGCCTCGACCAGCATGGGGTGGACGACCTTGTTGGCGCCGTTGAACTGCGCTCCGCCGGGAGCATCATCGCCCAGACCTGTGCGGCGCAAACCCTCTTCGTACTGCTTGTCGCGCTTTTCGCGGGCTTCTTTGTCGCGGTCGATCTTATCGAGAAGATCGCTGACCGCCATCTTCAGCTCGTCCTGATCGACCTCATCGACGATGTTGGCGAAGTGGGCAAGACGCTCGCGATCATCCTGCTCTGTTTCAAGCTTGACGATCGCTCCGCCATCTTCGGTGTCTTCAACACCGCTGTCATCGTCAGGCAAAGCGAGAGTTTCGCCAATTTCTTTTTCGTCGTCGTTGACTTCTTCGATCATGGCAGTTACCTTTTATTCAGCGAAACGGTAAAGCAATTTCGTCAGCTCTGGGTGCGTCAGGTACTTTGGGGGAGCCTCACCGACAGCTTTCATTTTAGCCGCAAGATCACTAGCTGGGTCAACACGGACAAGGTTTGTGTTGCCGAAATCTTGAACGTCTGACCACTCCTTCGACTTCACGAAGTCTTGAACGAATGGGATGTAGTCGTCTTTCGGTTTTTGATTGCCCTTGCCTTTGATCTGAACGATCATCTCGCGACCAGCGGCAGTTGCTGCTCGCTCGTCCATCCAAGCTCTGCCCATCTCATTCGCCGTATCATTGACCACATCAAGGAAATCGTCACTGTCCTCCGACATCCTCGACGCAACATTGACGTAAGCCCGCTCCAGCATCTCTTCTTTTATGTCGTCAGGCAAATCATTGTACAGATCGGCATCTCTGCCTTTCTTTGGAGGGCTTACTTCGATGGTGACGTGCGGCTCGCCCTTCTTGTCGCGCAGCGAGAAGATCTTGGTCTTGCCTGAGGAAACATCCGGGCAATATCCACCAACACAATGGCCCATGGTGTCGCCTTCATACTTCAGGGCTTTCTCGAGAGCCTTCTCGTCTTTCTCATTCGGTTTCAACTCAACCCAGCGCAAGCCTTTGTCGTTTGGCAACTCGGTGCCGGGGACAATGTCATAGTCCTTGAATGGGACGGTCGCTGCGTTGTTCGCGATCGTCTCATTGGCTTTTGCGAGGTTCTTGGCACGCCAGTCATTGATTTTGATGACGTGCTCAACAGCCTGCTTCATCGAGAACCTTTCGAGCTTTTCCGGCTCGATTTGGAGATTGCGCGGCAGACCGCTGTCGGGGTTCATCGCGTTTCTTAATTCATCTCTTAAATGCGTAAACCCTAATTCTTCGTTAATAAAAACTGCTTTGTTTACTTTTGATTCGGGAGGAAGAACCGGCATACCTGGGATCGTTTCTGGATATACGAGGTCTTTGTATTTTGATCTGGATATTAAACCTTGAGTCATCTTTTCCCAGTTGCGACTAAGGTCTGTTTCACCAATCAGGTTAGGGTTGTATCCAATTCCAAGACGCTCTTCAAGCCTGAATTCAGGGTTTGTGGTTGCACGAGAAGGGTTAGAATATCTTGCCACACGTTCTATCTGCTCATCCGGTATGTGCAGCTTCCCTGTTACTTCAGCTACGTCGATCAAAGGGTCAGCAACTGTGCCAAGCTGGTTTTTAATGTAACCCTTTAGCTTTGCATCAAGCCAGTTGTTTAATGAAGAAGAAGCCTCGTATGCCTGACGAATAGCAGGGGGCTGTTCAGCTGGGTCAAACGTATTTCTATCAGGTACAAATTTCTTCAAAGAATCAATTTTGCTGTCAACGCTGCTTTCTATCCAGTTGCCACCCGGCTTCTTAACGCCATAAATGTCGACAAGATCAGCCAATGTCTTTTCGCCACGGCGCACTGGGCCAGAGCCAAGCACTGCACCAGAGCCCTTGACTGCCGGAGCGACGCCGCTCATCAAGTTGCCGGCCATTTCAACGAACCCCGGCATGGCGAGACGGGCTTCGCCCTCACCGCTAACCATCGGCAGCGCAAAAGAGCGACGCAGGAACTTCAGGCGATTGCCCTCAGCGTCCACAGGATACGAACCAAACTCGTCAGCCTTAACGTCTACTGCGCGATCCGGCAGGGCCAAACCCGAAAGGTCCATGGCCGATCGAGCCTGCTCGCTCATGCGAGCCTCAAGCAACTCACGCGGCGACGGAGCAGGATCAGCGGTAACGTAGTCGGAAATCCCCTGGCCCATGCGCGACAACGCGCCGCCGATGCCCGTCCCAACGCGGGACTTTGGCTGTATAGCAGGGCGAGCTTCAGGCTCAATGCTAAACCCTTCCATAGGGTCCGTTGAGGGCATAACCGGACCGCCCTCGCTAAAAGGTATTCGCAACCCGCCCTTGACCGAGATGTTGGGCTTCATGTCGGTTCCGGGAACCTTGCCATAGCTGGCGTCCAGCATCAGCATGACATCACGCAATGGGAGTGTGATGCCGCCGCCAACATCAATGTAAGGGCCAGCTTGGACAACACGCCCACGAGCTTGCGCACCTCCACCCAAATCGAGCTGGAACGGCGCGACGTTGGCTGCTGGGTTAGAGCCAGCGAGTATCTTCTGTAAGTTGGTTAGCTCCTCAACCGCTAGTTCGCTTTTGACCGGACCACCCTCGTCGTAAGTCTGCACTCGCTGCTTGGGGGACAAGCCGCGTTGCCATTTGCCGACTGCGTCGCTGTATTGGTCTTCGTAATTGTCAAACGGCCCGACGCTAAGAGGGAGATTGTACTTACGCGCGAGCCCTTCCCACTCTTGGGCTTTCTCTTTGCTTAGGCTGCTGTAGCCTTTTGAGTAAGCCTCACGAGCGAGCTCCCTAGCACGCTCCTGCATCGCTTGTGAATCGCCTTCAAACATCTTTTTGAAGTTGACCTCGCCGCCCTCAGCAAAGTCCCAACCACCGCCGAAGTCCCAGCCGGTGTTGAGACCGAACCCCGAAGTTGCGCCGACATTGCCGAGGCTGTCGCCCAGATTAGAGTAATCAAACCCGCCAATGTTCCCGGAATTGTACCCGCCAACTAGAGCTTGATTGCTCATGTTGAACTGACCGTTGCCTATGTTGTTGAAGTCCTGCTGCCAGTTGCGCAGACTGTCGTTGAGCTGGTTCTGCTGGATGTATTCCTGGTCAATTAAGGCGTCTCTAGAGACTTGGAATGAGTTAGGGTCGTATGTGCTGAACCAAAGCCCAGTGTTGGCGCCAGCTGTCGCGTTGGGGTCGAACGTCGTAGAGTCGAACACATATTTGTCGCCCTCAAACGCACCTTGATTGTAGCTGCCGAACTCATTCCGGTTCTGGGTGGTGTCGTTGATGTTCTGGCCGCCGACGTTCTGGAGGACGTTGGATGTCAGAAGATTGCCCTCTGTTTTTCCAGTGTCGAGTGGGTTTGTTTCGTCGAGGTATCGTCTAGCGCCATCAACCTCGGTGTAGCGTCTGCCTTCGTCGTCAGTGAAAACGTCATTACGCGCAATGAGATTCTCATCGTTTTCGCGGCCCGGCGGAATTGGTGCGGTCCAGATTGCGTTCTTCTCAGCCTGAAGTTTTGCCAGACGCGCAGTCAATCTAGGGTTTTCTTCGGCGTCATAGAATGTGTTGTAAAAATTTAATTGGTCGCTACCAGGGACGAACCGATTGAGAAACGGATTGCCATAGCTGGTGATACCCGGCGACGGTTGATTTTGTTTATTAAACCCGCGCCAATCTATCTGCGTCGTGAGCTGCCTATTCTGGCCTTGCGTGAGCCAATCATCAAGAGCTCTGCGAGCGGTTGCGACGCGCTCCATCATGACAGGATCTGTGCTCCGTAGAAGCTCAAGCCCCCTTTGTTCGCCTTGGCCAAAAGCGCCTCCGACTTGCGACTCGGTAACTGTGTCCGCAAGGGATTTAGCGTTTCTGTATCCGAGCGCAGCTCGGTTGCCGAGAGCTTCGTAGAGACCTCTGTATTGATTATAGTCGTCCTTGCCATACTCGCCTAAACCGGCGCGCAGCAGCATCGTATAGTCTTTCTCATTCGGCTTATACCCGTAATAAGTTTTCCACTCGCTCGGGTCCGAAGTCGGAGCATACAAATTGCGCGAGACTCCAGGACCCGCAAACTGATCTTGATACTCTTGGGATTCGGAAAACTTCTGCCCGATGTCTTCAAGGGTTAATTGGTTTTCCGCAGCTGTGTCTTTCCAATACTTCAACCCGCCCGGATCGGACCCTCGACCGAAGTAAATCCCAAAAAGCTTCTCAAGCCCTTCGTCCGTGACATCGCCACCGACTGCGTAGCCCTTCACAGCGCCGCCCTCCGCGAACT
>TARA_R110002126_G_scaffold175945_2_pt1 | contig 10461 bp, 10 predicted proteins | sample TARA_R110002126 | Tara Oceans TARA_R110002126 (sample SAMEA4397536) | marine metagenome | biome: Polar Biome; feature: [DCM] deep chlorophyll maximum layer (ENVO:01000326); material: water (ENVO:00002006), including particulate matter (ENVO:01000060) such as... | depth 30 m
CCTGCTCCACCTGCTCCGCCGACTCCGCTTGAGCCGTTACCACCTGCTCCGCCCGCACCGCCACCACCCCCGCCACTTGGTTGAGCCGCTAAGTTATCACCGGTTCCGCCGTCGTTTCCTTGACTCGGTGAAGTTGAGGGAGTATTACCTAAACCCGGAACACCCGGAGCACCTGCTCCGCCGACTCCACCGCCGGATCCTGATCCACCTGCAACACCGTCATACGGTGCCTGCTGATCTACTGTAACGCCCCGGCCGCCGCCGGCAGAAGTAATTGAATTAAAAGAAGTATTATTTCCTTGAGCTGCATAAGAAGTGTTATATCCAACCCCACCTGCTCCGCCTTGTCCAAGAGTTACGGTGTAATTTGTCGCACTTGTAAAACTCGCCCCGGCCGCCGTTCTAAATCCACCCGCACCACCACCGGATCCGCGTCCACCGCCGCCACCGCCGCCACCTGCAACTACTAAACTATCGCACGTTAAATTTTGTAACGGTGTAAAAGTTCCGGACGCCGTAAAAGTATGAATCCAATAAACGCCGTCGGTAGTAATAGTCCCGCCCGTTGCTTTTGGTTTAGGGGGATTAGCGGCAAGAATTCCAAGAATTAATCCCATTACGATAAATCTCCAATAATTGTAAATACGTTTGACGCGGTGCAGATAATTGAACAAGCCGAATAGCGAGCTCTAAGAATTGGAGCTGACGCACTAGCACCGGTAGAAGTAATAGTTACCGCACCGCCGGATATTGTGGTTAAACCTACTCCGATAGATTGGACGTTAATTATATTTCCGGCCGAGAAAACACCGGAAGGAATGGTAACGGTTACGGCTGACGCATTGGAAGTAGTTACAAGCTTTGACACGTCGGAAGCTACGAGGGTGTAAGTAGTCCCGGTTTGAGCATTAAACGAAATAGTCGTGTCGTCTTGCTCTATCCAAGTAAAATCTAAATCGGTCGCGCTTGCCTTGGATAGAACTTGCCCGGTCGTGCCGCCTAAGAGATCTACGAAATCGGTATCGACGGCTTGCCCGAATACTTCAAAATCTGCCGGAAGATCTGTAACTAGATCGGTGGACGTCGGCATTTGCCACCCGAAGTTTGTTGTTGGATTACTCATTTTTTCTCCTTACGCGACTATCGTCGCATTTTCCCAAGTTAGTAACGGATTAACTGTGCTCCATAACTCCACCACCGGAACGCTGTTCCACCTCATAGCTTGAAGGCTAAAGGATATTGGAGATACGAATAATTGAATTGATAATTCGTTATAGGCGGCTTGGAGTGTCCACCCTTCAACGAAGCCGTTGAAAGTTCCGGCGTTCATATTTAACGGCAAGTTAGTTATATTCACCGGCATACCCATAAAAACATTAATAAGAGAATCTCTATCGCTATCGTCTATCTGAGCATTAGTAAGATCATAAGTAATCGAATCGAAAACGGCTTTTGGATAGGCTCGAAGCTCTAAATAAAAATCGGCTTGATCTTCGGCGTCTGTCGTGTTTTTTAGATAGGTAGTAAAAACTTGAGCTAACGATCCGTAAAGCCCTATCGATTGTGGATCCGTAGCTTCTACGTGGCTTGCCGCACTTGCGCCATATTGGATAGTTACGTCATTTCGAACGTCTCCGGCTCGGGTTCGGATCATAAGTCCGGCCGCTCTAGCTTCGGCCGCGCTTATCTCTACGTAACCATTAACGGATAAATACTCGGTTCGGTGGGTCGAATCTGCATAGCCGATTTGGCCTTGCGCGGTTTCATAAAGGTATCCAAGCCCGGATAACGCTATTTGAGAAGCTAAAGAATATGAATCGACGGGATCGGCTCCGCGATTAATCATTAGATAATCTCCCGGACGATCTATCTCGCCTAACCCGTTATTCTCGGCGTTTTCCCAAGTAACGGTCGGATCATAGGTCGCCCAAGTTAAAGCTGCCGGGACGTTCTGCCATTGGTTAAATAGCGTCTCTCGTAAAATCTTATAAATTTGTTCCCCGTCGTAATCTTGATTTAAAGCTAAATTGAATAAAGTTTTTGGAAGCTTGGCAAGAGCTCCTAAAGCGGTAATTTTGTAACTCTGTGAATATCCGACGTTTCCTATTTGAGCGATACTTAATTCGAGATCCGAAATAATGCCGCCGAAGATAGGGACGAATATCCCGGTCGAATCTTGTAATTCGATAGATACGCTCTGACTTACGTTAAAAGGTAAATCCGATTGATCTAGATTTATTACGGTGAGATTGACGTAACCGGCTACCGGTTGTTGATAAATATCTGTTCGGCCGGAAGTAACGGTTAGATTTGAAAGAATTAGGTTCGTGTATTCAACCGAGTTTATTTTAAGACGCCACACGGGGGAGAAGTTAGACACTAGAAGCTCACCGCTCCCACAAGCCCGGAAGCTCCTAAAGTTCCTCGAGCCTGTGAATCGTTTAGAAGAGTTACTATCTGCCGAGCGGTTGATTCTGAATCTATCGCTCCATTTACGGTTACGTTATAGATATTGCCTTCGGTGCGAGTAAGTGCAGAGCTCCGATTACCCAAAACCGAAGGATCCGGAGTTAGGAAAGCGTCGGCTTTAACACTTGCAAGATTGGCCGCGTCTAAGGCGGCGTTAGCGGCTGACATTTTTTTATCTACATCTTTTTGAAGCTTATTTATATCGGCTAAAGTTTTAGCATTTGAATTGTCTATTGCGCTTTGTGCGGCAGTAGTAGCAACACTTGGCGCGGCTAATCCGCCTACTCCGGCTCCGGGAATAGTAGTTTTACTTGCCCCGGGATTTACCGGAGTTGATCCATAAAGTCCGGCCGATAATCCCGTCGATTCCATTCCGCTTAAATCTGAAGAGGATCCGGGAGCTTGAGTGTCGGCTCTATTGGCTACGTAAGCGGCGGCAGATAAGACACCGGCGGCAAGTGCGGCCGCTCCGACTCCAAGTAAAGGATTTAAAGCGAACGCACTAGCAACACCGGCCACAATAGCCGAAGTCTTTAAAAGATTGTAGGCCACGATTAAAGTTCGAATTCCTGCTACGGTGGCAGTAACCCAACCCGCAATAGCGGACACCACGAAAATTGTTCCAATCGTTGCGCCTAAGAAAATTAATTCATCTTTAAATTTTATTACTGTTCCAATTAAGGATCTAATTCGCTTGCCCCAAGCTAGCGCGGTTTCCTGTGATTTTGTTAAACTAGCATTTAGCGAATCTTTACCGGTCAATCCTGCAATAAAGGTATTTAAAGCCGGCACTACATTAGTAGAGATATAATCTGCCATTTTTGTAATTATTGGAAGTAGGGCAGTTCCCACGCTTTCTTTAGCCTCATCGAAAGCCACTTTCAATTTATCCATTTTACCTTGGTAGGTTTCGGTCTTAGCTTGCGCTTGGCCGCCAAAAGTATCGGATAAAGTTTTAGTAATTTTATCAAGGCTCATCGTTTTAAGATCTGCCGCGTCAATTCCTACGCCTAATTTTCCAAGAGCGGTGGTCTGACCTTCTGCCGCTTTTGCTAACGCATTGGAGACGCTTTCAAGCGACTTTCCCGAACCTGCCGAAATATCTAACGCGAGTGATTGTAATTTTTGCGCTTCTTCTACGTCTTTAGTCGCGCGAACCAATCGCTCTAAACTTGGCCGTAATTCTTCATCGGTTACACCAAAAGCTAGCGAAGTTTGTAAAATATAATCTTCCGTAGCTTTAACGGTTTTATCTGTTGCCCCGGTTACATTTTCTAGGGTTTTAGCTAACTTGGCTTGTGCGGCTTCATCTTCTATCGCGGCTTTTACCCCGTCAATAGCGAGTTTCCCGGCATAAGCAACGGCGGCCGCGCCGGCTAGCGCGAAAGCTTTACCAGCTCGAGCACTAAATTTTTCTAATCCACCGGCAAAACTATTAACGTCATTATCGGCGGTTTTAAGTGATTTATTAAGATTTGTTACATCTCCAAGAATGGATAGCTTTAAGGTTCTAGATCCGGTAGCCATTATGTCCATTCCTTAATAATTTCGCTAAAGCCGTTTTCCCATTGATCTAAGATGTAAGGTTGTTCTTCTCGAAGAGTTGGGTAAATAAAATAGCCCTTAGATCCACGGCCGAAAGAACCCGACCATATCGGGAATTGCTTATAAGTATTAGATCCGAATTCTGACCCGCCCCACAACATTTGAGTAGTAGCCCCGCCGCTAAATTTCTGCGACGCAAAACCAAAAGATAGTTCTCCAATTTTAGAAGATTTCACTACCTTTGAGCCTTGAGTAATTCGACCGGCCACTTTGTTAGATCTAAGAGATTCGGATTTACTTTGAATTTTCTTTTGGACGTGTTCGGCTAAGTCTCCGGATTGTTTTTTAGCTTGTGCGATAGCTTCATCGTCCATGGCTTTAAAAGCGCGAGTAATAGCCCGAAGATCGCTTTTATCGTAAGCGATAGCTTCACTTGCCATTTTTATTCTCCAAGATCTCTAGTGCGGTGTAAATCTGCTCCGAAGTCTCCCAATAGTTCATCGGGATATTTGTAGCGATAGCGAGTTCGACTATGAGCCTACTTAGACTTCCTCGCTTGTAGCTTTTGGGTCTGCCTCTCCGACTTGAACATCGGCCACGGTTTCCGTCCATACTTCTAACGGCTTTACTGCCTTACCGCCGGCGTTACGTTTCATTGAGTTATAAGCTAAGAAAAGGAAATCCGAGATACCCATTTTTTCGCTAGCTTGCGAAATTGTGTAACCCGTTTTTGCTTCCCACTTAACCCACTCCGGCGGTTGGACGATATAGGTTTCGCTAGATCCGTCCACGTGTTCGATTGTGATTGGTAGTTTCATGCTCCCGACCTCTCTTTAGCTTATTGTTAGTATTGGCGTAGATACGCAAGTGAATGAAAGCGAGACGGTTTGAGCGTCCGGAGCGGTGCCGCCCGCGCTTGGTTGTATTGGTTGAACGTCGAACGCAAAAGACGCGCCGGAGTCTGCACCGAATATGACCGAAAGGCCTGTGTTTGGAGCTGACGTTGCCGCCGTCCAAAGTGATTCGCATAGAGAGTTGGCGGCTCCCCAATCGGCAAGCATTTCCACGGCGAAAGTTCCTTGAGTGTCGGTTGTGTAGTAAGCCTTGCCCGCGAGAGTTTGATAAGTGTTAATGGTTGAATCTACGGTGAGAGTAGCGGAAGTAGCTTGAGCGTTGTAACTCGCTCCCGCAATCGTGAAGCTCACGTCTCTACCGGTGATTATTGTTGTTGGCATTTTTTCTCCTTAGTTTTCTTGGGTGTAATAAGTCGCGACCGATAGATCGGCGGTTAGGAAATTTCCCGTTCCTACGGTTGTTACTCCCGGACGTGTTACATCTCCGACCTCATAACCGTTAGGCATGGCTCCGAGAATATCAATCATAAGTTTTTCTAAATTATCTAAAGCTCCGGAATTAGCGTTATAAGCAACCGCTCCGGTAATAATTAAATTTACTTTTACTCGAACTTTATCTTTACCTATAATGGTAGATTCTAAATAAGGTGATCCCGGCATAATTGCGCAAGCCGGGCTAATAAGTGCTTCCGGTGCCACGGCATACACCGAAGCTCCGACACTAGCTAAAGCGGTTGCTAAAGGTTGGCGAACATTGGCGGCGATTGTGGTCATTGTGCAAAAATTTCTACATCTATAAACGGATTAAGTAATCCAATTACTCGGTTTTGAAGCGAGCGGCCTAATACGAACGGGCTCGGATTAAAGTCCACATTATTAGTCATATTGCCCGGAGCAATTACGCTCTGAAAAATTTCGGTAGAGACTACAAGAATTGCCGATTTTATTGGGGGAGTATTGGCGTAGAGATCGGCGGCACTAGATCCGTCTAAGTTAGCTAAACCTGCCGGGATTACCGGGATTACTGTTGCGGTATCGGCTTCGGCAATAGCCGCGCGAAAAACGTAGCGATTAGGAGTGAAAGGATACGTAAAAGGTAAAACCGTATATTCCGGATTTGCAATTACTGTGTAAGTTGCGTCTATATCTCCAAGCCCTGTAACTACTACCGATTGACCTTCTACGAAAGCGTTTAGGCGTTGAGTAGTAAAGAAAATAACTCCCGAGCGGATTGTGTAAGAAGTAATCGCCGAAGAGTAAGCGGTTAGCATAGGTAAAATTACCTGCTCGGCTGAATCGATAATTTGATCTAGATAAACGTCTGAATAAAGAGAATCGGAAACACCCAAGACGTCGCGTAATTCTTGCGCCGAAATAATTGCGGGCATTTCCGATCCTTTCGTTCGACTCGAGCCCCCCGGGAGCGACGGGCTCGATGATTAGTGGGTGTTTATTAGACTTGGTTCCATACTGCACCGAAAGGAATTTTCGGAGCAATTGCCGCGTAACCGTAGTAAAGAATGTCCACGGATCCGTCGGATTGGATAGCGGTGCGAAGTTGGAAACGTGGTGATTCATACCAAGTCCACGCGTCCGGATTGATAACTACCATTGAGTTATCGCCGGCGGCGGTTGTAGCACCTGCGGCACCGATTGAACGGCTTACGAATAGATTTAAGCCCGGTGAAACTACGCCGCGAAGTGAATCGCCGCGAACATCTCCCGCGCTATTTTGTGGTTGTCCGGCGTTGTAAATTGGTCGGCCGTCCACGTTGTAACCCATGATATTTGTCCATTGTGTAGGAGATACCACGATATTTTTAGCGAAGCCAAGTGTAGAAGTGTAAGCGGCTCCGGCGGCTTGTGAAGTGTAAGCCAAGAATCCTGCGGCGGTATTTGCATTAGCTCCGGTTGATTGTCCGGCGGCTACGATTGTTCCTGTTGCGAATTGATCCGTTACTTTAGCGTAAGCGAACTCGAGGTTTTGAAGAAGAGCCGCGATGTATTCCGGACGGCTTCGGTCGATGAGCTCTACCGATGTAATAGCACGACCCTTGAAGCTCTGCACGGGAACGGATAAGAAGCTAGCAGTTAATTGAGATTCGGTAACCGGATCCAATTCATCTACGTTGCTTACTACCGGAACGCCGGTTACTTTTGGCAATTCAAAATTCATGCCGACGTCCACTAAAGATTCGCGAGATAGCGCGTCAATCATTCCGCGATCTGCGTTAGCTAGGCCGTTAATTACATTTGTAAATTGTGGCGTTGGAATCATGCCCGGTGCGGTTGAAGTTGAGTTATCGGCCGCTTTTACATAAAGCTTGGAATCATCATCATTTAAAACGCTAGCGCGTAGGAAGTGCTCTAGATAGCTCTTCTTATCGACGATTGGTGATCGTGGTGATGTATAGGCGACCGGCTTGTGAGCCGAAGCGAGAACTTCGGTAGCTTCCACCGTTGGTTCGGCGGGAGCGTCTGTAACGGTGTTATCTGACACTATTTCTCCTTCTGTTGGGATTGGATTTTCTGTCTCCGAAGCTCCCGATTCGGAATTTTCATTTTCGCTTGCGGCTACTTCGGCTACTCGGGCAGATCTAACCGCCGGTTCTGTAACTAAAGCGACTCCGGTTAATTCTCCGGAAATTACTTTCATGGTTCCGTCCTTTAACATTTCGTAATCATCTACGGCCAATTCGATTGAGAAGCCGTCGCGTAATCCGGTCATGGCCTCTTCCAAGGCGTCCGTTCCGGCGGTTGTTTTAACAATTTTAAAGCTCGCGTTTATTGCGCGATCTCCGTCCATGGCCATTGATAAAGTTTTTCCAATTCGACGGGTGGAATCGTGTTCAAGATTTAGGAAAACATTTTTTGGCTCTATGCTTCCTTTAGCGAAAATTACTTTTCCGGTTGAAGCGTTCGCCGCTTCATTGAACGCAACAATACGGCCGCTAATTGTGCGAGCTTCCGAATCTGCGGCGGTTATTGTCATTGGCATTGTTAGTTTCATAGGATCATGTCCTCTTTTCTTTGTATTTCTTCCACGGATAATGCACCGATACGGTTTAACACTTCATAAACTTGCGCGCGCTCTAACGCGCTTCCACGTAGATACACGTCTAAATCGAATCGCGCCACTTGTGATGAAGGGCAAAAATCCGGCATGGAGAGTCGTTCCTCAATACTTGTCATAATTGGAATAAGCGAGAAATCCAAAAGGCTTTGCTTCGCCAACGTCGCGTTAGAGTAGGTCATACTTGATCCCGTAGGAGCGTCGGTAAAATAAGCCGGGATTCCAATAGCCCTACTTAATTCGGTAGCTATGTAATTTCGCGCCGCATTTAATTGCATTTTTTCCGGGTCGAAGCCCACCGCGTCTAAAGTAACGTCCGCATTTAAAAACGCGGTGGCTCGATTTCGTCGAGCTTGACCCCAAGACTCGAGAAGTTTAGATATGCGATCGGGTGGAAGAGAAGCTCCGTTAGATTTCAAAACCATTGTAGGCATTGGCTCACGCGCATACATTGTGGCCGCGCGTTCAAGCTCTGCACCGGCGCGAATTGTAGTCCCGGCGCGATTTAATAATCCTTCATCATTACCGTAGAAAACTACAAGTGATCCGACGCCGCTTTCCGGAATTCTTCGGCCGTCGATTGTGTAATACTGAATCTCGGTTCCGGTATCATTTAAAAACGTGCCTACTCTTGTAGGAGCAATTCTTTCAACTCTGCGAACGCGATATGTGTCGGAATAAAGCTCTAGAATCCGCCAATATGCGTAACCCGTTAGGAGAATGTCCTCGGCCGTCCATACATAGGTCGCACTACCGGGAACGCGTGGATCGGGTGTGTTTATAACGCGCGGTGGATCTATGCGAACCCCGGTAGAGCGATCTCTTAAAATTATTGGCATAGCGGCAATACTTGAGCAGATTATATTTCTAGCGCGAGCTACTGTCGGAACGCTCATCGCCTCTTCTCTAGAAGCTAGATAGCTATAATTATTTCGGAAGGCGTAGAGTCCGTCCGAAGCCGGATAAGGTGCTAGAGAAGCGGCTACGTCGCTAGTAGCCGACGGAGCGGCGTCGGCCGTTAATTTGAATCTATCGAATAAACCCATGGCCGGATTTTTTCAAACCTTTAGCATTAAACCACGAAAATATCTACTTCCGTCTCTTGGCGTGTCGCGAAGTGCGTAACTAGAGCAGTAGCAACGGCCGCCGGAATAGCGGCTTGAGAAGCTCGCCTTCCGAAAATCATTCCACCGTCTCCACGTGGAAGCTTGACGGTCGAGAGCACTTGCACGTTTAGCGATTCTTGGTTTAAGTGGCGAAGTCTGCCCGAATTAATAGCCGATAACATTTCGTCGCAACTCTGCGGATAATCGGCGTCCATTTCATAAATCCGGATTCCGGCCGGTTGTAATCTTGCGGCTACCGCGCCGCTAGTTCGCCGAGAGTAGGCCACGTGCTCGATTGAGTATTTTCTACAATACTTAGCCGCTTCGTTAGCGATAGCTCTATCGTCTAATTGAAGATTATTTTCCCAAGTGTGGAGAAGCTTTACTAGAAATCGCTCTTCTCCAAGTTTTTGTGCTCCAACTAAAGCCGCGTGTTTTCTATCCGGGCTTAAATCAATAGCTAGCCAAGTTAGCTTCTCCGGATCTAAATCGCCTTCCGTTTCGGCGCAATTAGCCCAAGATTGAGAATCGACGGCCGATTGGATCGTCTGAACCCAACGCGATAAGACTTCGGTCATTACTACATCTCTAGGATCATTAAAGGTTGAAATTAAATTATCCGGGTGAATAGTGTGGCCTAAAGCCGGATTGGCATAAGCCGCATTTTCTAAAGTTATATCGTCAGTAGGAGAGCTCCATTCGAAATAGGCCGCGTCATCTATTGCGCCACCATTAGCGGCGATACATCTTTCCCGGAGCGAATTAAGAATTTGGCTATGCTGATCACCGGCCGAGCTAAATCCCAAAACTTGCGGATTCTTGGCAGCTAGTAGGGTGTATCGGAGAGAAGCGAAAGATTCTAGATCGTGCATTTCGCGAAGCTCATCGAGATAAACCGTCTCCGGTTTTGATACACCGCGAGCCGAAGATCCGCCGGCTTTAATCATAAATCGATTTCCGTTAAGCATTTGGATTTCTTCCGCGCCATGACTCCAATAGATTCGCTTAACTTGTTTAGCTAAAGAATCGTTAGCTTCTATCATCGAGACAATAGTCCGGAATTGCTCGAAGCTTGTAGCCAAGCGGTGAGCCGAAGCAATTTGTAAAGGTTCATCGAAGAGATACAACCCGGCAAGAATTCGGATCATCATCATTGTAGATTTTCCGGATTGGCGGCTAACCACGGTTGTAACTATTGGGTGAGCCCAACGGCCGTCCGGCCTAACTTTTAGCGCATGCTCGAAGTAGAATTTCTGCCATGGCATTAGCTCGAGCTTCAATTCTTTAGCAAAATCGAAAACTTCCGCGCCTCTAGACGGTAAATCATTAAGCGGAGTCGAGATTCTAGGCGTCGGGTGGCCAATAACCGGAGCTGATGACGGAACCAAAACCGACCTCGCCCGATCTAAATCGA
>TARA_R110002126_G_scaffold108976_1_pt1 | contig 10459 bp, 11 predicted proteins | sample TARA_R110002126 | Tara Oceans TARA_R110002126 (sample SAMEA4397536) | marine metagenome | biome: Polar Biome; feature: [DCM] deep chlorophyll maximum layer (ENVO:01000326); material: water (ENVO:00002006), including particulate matter (ENVO:01000060) such as... | depth 30 m
ATTATGAGAGAATCATCTAAATCATAGAATTTAGCCCTTACTCTTCCGCTCAAAAACACCCAAGCCTCTTGAGTCCTGTCTGTCGTTCTAACCAACTCGTTATGTTTATGAGGTTTAAACCTTGTTCCTTTAGCGAGAGATTTCGCAGCACATTGTAAATATTCGTCTTCAGGACTTAAATCTACCCTGCTGCTGCTTATGTTTTCTCTCCTATTCAGAGTCAACAATAGGCAGTTTTTATCAACCTTTGAATATACTTTCCTCACTACCAATCCTTCTTTGATGTCTTTAGTTTTGAAGTATCAATATCTAGGATAACATCTGAGGAGCACGCCAATACTAAACCATCGTCAAAGAATGATTGATGTGGATAATATTCTTCTAATATATGATAATCGTGATATCCAAGATTATCCCTTATTGCTTGATGTACTTGATTGCTATGAGTTGCTAAAAATATAAAATCAATTTTATTGTCTGACAAAGATTTAGATGAGCCATTTAGCAATTTCATCTCATTATGTTGTATGTCGGCGTGTAGGATATCAACTTTGTCAATAGAGTAGTGATCCAATAGCCAATCAACAGATACTCTTGGAATGTTATAGTTGCCAACTTCATCCGTGTAGGCAGACTTCTCTTCATAGGAATCTCCCACATAGGCATCTAAAAATTCTCCATCGAACTCATTTAATTGGAAATTATTTCTTCCGATATCCGCTTTGAAGGGATTCGGTTCTACCATAATGTTTCTTGCGTCAGAGATTTCTTTGTTAAACCACAGCGAGTAGTAAGCCCAGAAGCTGCCCAATTCAATCATTGTGCCATTTTTAGGAACGTATTTTAATATTTCATAAAAAAGCTTTTCTTCTTGTGGTTCATGGTGTCCCTTAAGGGCTGTAATTATTTCAGTAACCCACGATTGGTGATAACATCCTTCATGAATCAGAACCCCATTGTGCATCACCTGATGCTTTTCATCTCCGCTTTCTATAACGTCTCCTGCATTTGATACCTTTGGTATATATTCGGTGTCATTGCATTGCATTACTCTGTCGAAATAGCTATCATCATTTTTGTAATTGCCGTATAGTGCGGAGTATATTTCTTTTATCGTTTTCATCAAAAACTAAGCCTCTTGGTTTGTATTATCTCATTAATCATTGGCCACATATTATACTTGTTTAATATAAGCTCTCTAGCTTCTTTAATCGCTGGTATTCTAGACTCATAGTCATCGTTCTGAACGATCTCTATCACCCTGTCCAGTTCATTAGGATTTCTGATATCAATCTGTATGAAAGACTCTTGTGGGAAGAATCTACTTAAATTTGCGCCACCCCAGTATATTGGGACTGTCCAGTATAAAATAGAATCCGTAAACTGAGTTCCAAAGAAGTTTCTTATCGTATCCTGATTATCGAAAGCTAAACAGTATTTGTAACTGCTTAGAGCGTAGAACTTATCATTGTCTTTTAGTTCTCTATTACTAAAATTAATTGATCCATACAAGTCAATAATATCTGGACGAGTGTTGATGAAATTGACTAGGAAATTGTATCTTAGTACGTGCCCTTCTGTCATTCTTTTGTCCGATTGAACACAGCTTAATAGATTATCTTTATCGTATGGCGGCGACTCTTCAACTAACAACTCGTCGTAAGTCTTGTTGATTCCTCCAGAAGACTTATTTGGATACCACCACTTCGTCCATAAAAACCCAGTATCGTCCCAATAAGAATACTTTTTAGTATTTGGGTAAGAATGTATTGATGTAGAATCCATAGCTTCTCGTGAAAAATACAATCTCTTGTCTTCTTCAAAATATGAAAACAATGACGTATCACACCTATCTTGTATAATCAAATATTCAGCTTCCGCTGGATCTGTAACAACAACTATGTCACCCCACTTACCAGTGTTTCCGCGAGTCTGCTTAATATAGTCGTTTGCCATCTGCTCTGAAGTCATTCCCCAGTTTGGTGCAAAATAAATTTTATTCATATATTATTCTCTGTAATTGTTCTTTATATATTATAACATAATCGCTACAAATTCCAAAGGAGTTTTTTGGAATTTTATCATTTTTATTTAGCAAGACGCAAATAGACGCATCAGTTGCCTCTTTGTTTGGATAAGTCCATATGTATCCCATTGAAGTCAGCACGACATCATCTTCCTGATGCCAAAAGCAGTGAATATTTTCTCTCAGCATCGTTCTAAGAGCTTTTATATTCTTAGCGTGGCACCATAGGCTTTCATTTTTTAACCATTCAGTATCAACGTGATAAGTCGGACTGTCGTGCCCAAGATAGAACTCTCCGTCTTCAGAAATCCAAACGTCCACTTCCACATCGAAACCGTGTTTTATAGCTTCCTGAATATAAACTGGATTGTTCTCCATATCAGGATTTCTTCCATTTATATTTCCCCTGTGACTTATTAATAACATGTTTTAGAATAGATTGTTAGGGAAAGACAAGCACCTCTCTAATCCAAAATCTATATATTCTTCCTTTATATATTTTTGATTCAAGTTCAACTTATCAGCATGATATTTCGACAGAATATGGTTAGACAATTCAAATTCTTTTGCATAATCGTCTATTTTTTCGTATAAGCTGCAAAACTTGTCCGCTGTCGTAGAATCAGATAGGAACCAATAGTCTAAAAACCCATCAACATTGTGCGGATACTTCCAGTTTGGCGAATAAAAGCAATTATTGTCGTATTGTTGAAATGAAAATGGAGTCAGAAAACAATTATCAAATCTCGTCACTAACACGAAATCATAAATCATGCCATTGTCTTTCTCATGCTGTTTTTTCAATTCAACACTTTTCATATGAGAATACCAGCGGCTCTTTATGCTGTGCGTTTTCGTAGCCGCACTGTCAAACATAATCTGCTTTTCATACACAAAAGATACTGGATCATAGATGTCGGCAATTTGTTCTGCTATCAATTGTGAGTCTCCCCATGTGTGAAGAAATAAGTCAGTATCGTTTTTATCTATTATATTCCTCTTTAGAAACTTATATGAATTATCAAAAGTCACCTTATTTCCCTTGTTGTTTCTCCCATGGGACAGTCCTTGCATACATATGGCTATCTTCATTTATTCTCCAGATATCGCTTTAAGTCTTCAGGGGTTCCAAGTCCCCACATTTCATGAACGTAAAATGGAATAAGAGTTTTTCCATCTTTGATAAGTTCATTATAAACTGGCGCTATATAAAATTCATCATTTACTCTTATATCTTTTTTTATCATGTTCTCTGCATATTTGACAAAATCCGATCCCTTGCGATACCAATAAATACCACAAGTAGCAATATCTGAGATTGGTTTCTTTTCCGCCACTTCTGTAACATATCCCCTTGAATTTGTTTTTACGAAAGACCATTTCGGATGCACATCATTAAACGCGAATACCATTGAATCGACATCTGTCATATTTTTAAATGCATTGAAATTTTCAGATTCATATTCTATAAATTGATCTGAGTTGGCTATTAACAAATCTTCATCATTGTCAATATATTCCTTTGCCAGCAATGCAGTGCAGGCAGCGCCTTGCGTCAACTTGTCAACTATAACAATCTTGCAATGTCCATTTGTTATTCTCCTGAGTGTATGCTCGATTCCTTCATATTTTTCAACATGTGCCTTGCGAACGAGGAAAACATATTCACAATCGAAATCTAAGTTTTCAACAACTGTTTGAATCATCGGCTTTCCATTGACATCAATCAATGGTTTTGGAAAAGTATATCCTTCTTTCGAGAACCTACTCCCCTCACCTGCCATTGGTATCAAAATTTTCATTAATAAACTCCTCAATTATTTTAATATTAACTTCATCTGGATTGTTTACAGTCAATACCTTGCATCCAGAAGCTTTAGCCGCCTTTACTCCGATTGGAGAGTCTTCCAATATCATAGAGTTGGACGCAGAGATGTCCAAATAATCTAATATTTTAAGGTATCCCTCTGCGCTTGGCTTTGGATTCAGCACATCGTTGTTCGTAACTATCATGTCAAAAAATTCATAAATGCCAGTATTCTTTAACATCAATCCCGCTGTCTCTCTTATGCTATTTGTGAAACATGCAACTTTTATATCTTTCGACTTCAGCCATCTAAATAAATCAACTTTTTCCTGTCGAACGGAAGTGCCTCTGGCTATCAATGCCTTGGTGTTTTCTTGTTTTAATTTATACACCTCTTCATGTAGATCAATTTCCAGAATGCCCCTTTCAGTTAGTTTCTCAAGCTTAACGATAGTCGGTATTCCATTAAATTCATTGCGGTGATCTTCCATAGATATCTCGTAATCACACACTTTTATAAGAGCCTCGTTTAGAGCGACTCTGTGCCACTCGCAAGCGTCAACCAAGACGCCATCGAGATCAAATATAACTAATTTTATCATATCATTTCTTTTATTTCATCAATGGTAAATCTTTCCACTTCGTTAGAATATTTGCCATCCTCTAAAATCTTTTCATGTAAATTTTCACCAGGCTGCAATCCTATCTCTTTTACATTAAGAACGGCACTTGGAGGAAGATATTTATCTGCCATTGCTTTCAATAGATCTCCAACACTCATAGATTTCATTTCAGGTACATATGGCTTTGAATTTTTAGAATTATCCATGCATTCAAATATTAAATCAACAGCTTGACTTACAGTCCAAAAGTATCTTGTAGCGGAAGGATCAGTTACAACAACCTGTCTGCCCTCTTGGAGCAACGCTTTCCATTTGCACAAAACTGAACCTGTGGAATACAATACGTTTCCATATCTAACTACTCTAAAATTAGTTTTAGGATAGTTTCTTTCAAATTGTTCGAACAATCTCTCCATCAAATATTTGCTGGCGCCATACACTCCTGCTACTTGCGCCGCCTTGTCGGTACTGATACCTACGACAAAATCTAATTCGTTAACGGATGCTGCCTCTAAGATATTTAAAGAGCCCATTACATTAGATCTGATGCATTCTCTTGTTTGCTCTTCCGCCAAGCCAACATGCTTAAATGCAGCTAAATGAAATACACCATCGACATTTTTAAGCGCTTGATGTACATCAAACTGATCACAAATGTCTCCTGTAAATATTTTTATGCTTGGGAACCTTTGTTTAAGTTCTATCAACTTTCCTTCGTCGCGAGCGAGTGTAACTACTTTACCTTTACTGTTTAGTATTCTCTCAATAAGTTCCGTTCCAAGAAACCCGCTGCCGCCAGTGACTAAATATGTTTTATCTTTTTCTATATTTATCATCATTCATCCCTTTGTGTTATATTCTTCCAGAAAGACTACCATCTGTGTGCATCACTACTCTAGCGTCGTTCTTTGATCCATAATTATATATTCCCCATTTTTCATGAGCATGTTTAAATCCCATTCGCTCTATATCAAGCGTGTAACGTCTATATAAATTTACTTCTACAGCGCCCCATACTCCAGGCTGTGGTTGATTAGCGATATCAATCCAATCATTTCGGAACTTGGAGACTCTTATTACATGTGGATGAGTCGCGATAGAATTAGTCTTCATGAGATCACATCCAGACAAATTCTTTTCTTCTTCAACATAAGTTTCCCAGTGCCCACTGAGGTTAGGCGGACAATCAGAAAACAGGAAGTTATTATCTCGCTTGTTAAATCTAATAAAGTTTACAGAATAATTCTCCGTCATACATTTAATGATATTTTTTATTTGTACTTCTCTAAGAAACGTCCAATCGTGTTCACAGCAAAATACAAAAGGAGTGGATGCTTCCGCTATCCCTCTGATATAATTATTTTGCAAAGCGCTGGTATCTGTGCCAGCATGGGGACAGTCAACCACAATTAGTCCTTTTATTTTATTAAGATTATCTATATATTTCTCATAATTTTTATTTGTGGTGTCACTATCGCAATACGCGATAAATTTACAGTTCCCTATGTCAATAAAATTACTTCTAATGGAATCGATTGTTGTTTGAATAACTTCAACAGATGGAGCAGATGGCAATATGTGAGTTGTTAAAACAACAGTCAATGAATCTTCTACATCAATCATAATACTAACTCCATTAAGCGAACATCTACTTTGTCCTTTTCTTCATTTCGCTCGGTTTTCATATCTCTTACAATACCTATGCTTGCAAATTTAATTCCAAAGAAATAGAAGTGAAATTCTGGATTGTAAATTATATCGTCTTTTTTTTCTTTATAGTGCGTTGCCTCTTTGTTGTGGCAATCGACATTGTATGAAATCGGCGGAATATCCTTTAGATGAAGAAAGTCTAAATCTCGGCAATCCCTCAACCCAAAAGCACTTAACACCGCGCTTGAATCCACACAAAAGTCATGCTTATCATCTCTGTCTCTTATTATAGCATAATATTTTTCAATATATAAATCAAAATTTGGAGTATCTGCTATTTTCTTATTATTGAGATAATGTACGCTGTTCTCATTGTAAATAGAAGAAGCAATTCTCCAAGTCTCCTCCTGAGTGTCATTAATGTGAACAGAGTGTTTTCCAACATTGCACATACTTCTTATCTCATCCTTCAGTCTAACCATGTTGTCTATATTATCTTCTTCTACGAGAGTTACATAGATGTCGTTCCCTTTAGAAAAGCAAAGCGCTGCCTTCTCATTTACGCCTGGATAGCCTGCTATCTTGCTGCCTATCCATGCCTCGTTGTGATATAGATTATGCACAAAGTTAGTTTTACCAGCGTCGTTCAAAGTGACTCTTTTACAATATATTATCTCGTTCTTACTGTTTATATGAGACAATATATTCGTTATATTGGCATCATGCGAAGGGAATATAGTGATTGTATAAAGGTTCTTTTTATTTCTACAGAATTCTAGTGCCATTTCATCCAAATACAACTCATCTAAACCAGTGGGAACAAAGTTCTTTTTATTCTTAAAATATTGAAAATTGCAATTGTACTGACCCTCTGATATCTCCCCTTCGTAGGTTTCCACTTCGTTTCCAGTCACTATACTACTTGCTATCCTGTGTGCTCCATTTATTGCCGATCCCTGTATTGTTGGTATTTTTCCTTTATCAGAATCAAATCCATTTGCATTTATATCCGACAATAAATCATCGAAAGTATTTATAAAAGATTCTTCGCCGACTTTCTCAGGGAATTTCTCACAAAGATTATTCCACACCTTTAAGTGCTCTAAATAAAGTTCAGCAGGAAATCCACTATCAGTATTCTTCATACGGTTCTTGGCATAAATTGTTTTTGCCGCAATGTCAAATCTTTTAGAATTCAAAAGATCTAGTGGATCGGTGCCATGTGATATTTTATCATATTTGTTCTTTCCCCTTATCTCTCGCTCAAAGCCAAGTTGCATTGAATGATCAACCTTATCATCGTTCAATGGATTCGTTCTGTTATAAATATACAAAACCTCATCGATGTATCTATGTTTATTGCCAGACATCTCAAGCATGGGAAACATAAATGACAAATCCCATGTCATCTGATAAAATTTGCCATTATCATCTTTCATGTCTTCGGCGTTAATATTATTCCAAAGATGATATTTGAAAGTTCTAAGATGCGAAGTCATCCACTGAGAAGTTCTATACGAAGATGCTCTAATGATATCTTCAGGTATCTGTCTTGCGAACTTTCCCTTTATTCCAGATGGATATTCAGCGTAACTTCCATAAGTTAACCAACATCTTTCTTTGTCATAAAAATCAGATAGATATGACAGTACATCGGCGGAAGCTAACCAGTCATCTCCGTCGAGGGTGACAATAACGTCTTCTGGCGATGGGTTTGAGTATTCTATGGCGTCGTAGATGTTTTTAAGAGCATACGCCTTTTCCTTATTGTCAATAAGAACAAAACGGGAATCTCCATCAATAGCATTTTTGACTACTTCTGATGAGTTGTCTGTGGAAATGTCATTAACCATTATGCATTGAAAGTTTAAATACTTCTGGGCTTTAACGCTTTTTATTGTCAGACCTATCCATTTTTCTACATTATAAAATGGTATGATTATTTTAAAGTGATTACTCATATAATTTCTCTTCTACTATGTTTGGTATTTTTACTCTTTTGCCCCTGATGACTTCTATTAGTTCCTCACCCTTGAGAGAAAACCACTTCTCTCCCGTGGCGCCGACTAAGTTATTTGTAATAACAGATAGCCCCATCATCCTTGCTTCAACAACAATCCGAGATAGAGTCTCAGGAGTTTTTGGCAGGAATATGAACTTCTCGCTTTTTCCAAGCCTTAATAAAAATTCTATATAGCCACAAGGGGATATGATATCGTATTTCCAATTCTTTGCCTCGCACAACTTAATAGCATCGCTTGTATTTTTATGCCAGTTGGATGAATTCATTATAGCACATGTTGGATTTTTGTCAACTTTAGACATACTCAACATTGTTTCCAGAGAATCTTCTGTCCATAGATTTCCGCCAAGGCTTATGATATTGTTCAATTCTAAATTTGATTTTACGATATCGGCGTGAAATTCGCTCTGACATAAAACTGATTTTGCATTCTTGTAGAAATTGAAGTTGATTATCTCAGATTTTGGGGCAACGAAATTCTCGTAATTTGCTGGATTTCTGCTTCTTATATATTTATGATCGTGCTCGTATATAATATATTCCCTGTCATCTTGAAGTATAGCCTTGCTTTCTTCCGACAGCATCACAAAATTAGAAACTATGAATTTTGCCTCCATAGAGCACTCAGAGATGAACAGCGGTGTCAGTAGATTACTTTTTACTTCCAGAACGTGAGTACCTCTATCTCTCAGTATTTCTACGAGTTCTTGATTATTTAGTTCTCCGCCGCCGCATATTTCGTTTGCAAAAAAATCTGCTATGAAAACTATCTTATTCATGCGATTGAAGTTCCAACTCATCAATCCAGCCTTGAACATCTATAGTCTTTTCGCCCTCCCATACAGCATCGGCGAATTTGGTAGTCATTTGCTCTTCCGTAAAGTTTGCTAAGATGTGCTTCTTAAGCTTTCGAGACATTCCAACATAGTTTGAGTGGTTAGAATACACATCTCTCATTGTAGACTTTGCTCCATCTTCAGTTGGATAGCACCATCCAGCATCTTGTTGGATCACGCCCTCCCAAACTGCTTGTTGTGGGACTTGTCCAATAGTGTAATCAACTTTTGCAAATAAGGGGCGTAGCTTCGCTTTCTTCTGCTTTCCGCTTTTTACAGGGGCATAGAGGAAGTCATTTTGTCCGCTCCATCCAGGGGCTATTACGGGCAGTCCGTGATATGCTGCTTCGAAGATGGGGAGTCCGTATCCTTCGCCGTGAGTGAGAGTGACGAAACCCTTCATCTTTGGGTGAGTATAGAGAGAGTTCATTTGCTTGAGAGACAAGTCTCCGTGAAGTAAATGAACGCTACACTTTCTGTCTGGGAAATCTCTTGCCATCTCCTTCATAGATTCCAGACAGTATTGTCCATCGGCAGTGCTACAGTTCATCATATTAGTTTTTACTACGAGCCCAACTTCGTCGTCGTGGAACTCTTCGAGGAACCACTTGACTGTGTTGGCGAGGTTCTTTCTTGGACCCATTTGAGCAATAGTTAGGAAGTTAAAATCGTGTCTAAGTTCTAAGCCCAAATCATCAACCTCAAGACTGCGAACTGGATAGTTTACAACCTCCATTGGTACTTGCGTCTTTATGATTACTTTCTCGCCCGTTTCATTGTTAGTTCCCTCGTATGATGTCTTCTCGTAGACATCTTTTGAATGCTTGGATACAAGAATGATTTTGTCCATTAGTGAAGATTGTTCAATCCATTGAGGAGAAACTCTTGTTGTTTCAATACCTGCTGTATATCCGATGTTTACTTGTGCGAGTTTCTTGAACTCGTTTGGAATAGTGACTTGGAGGGTTATGTCAACTGGAAGTTTCTGATGGAGGTGTTGCTGCGTCTTTATGATAGTTTCTCTAATATATCTTTGTTCTTCGTTATCCTCCGACACTTGTCCAGATTGCCCCCACGCAACGTCTTGGATGAGAATGTTGAATCTTTCGGGGTGCGCTCGTAGAGAGCGGAGGGCGAACCTCGCCTGCTCTCCGTATCCCGCTCTGCGAGTTACTGGTCCTATTACTAATATTGTCTTCATTATACTTCCTCAAATAAGATTGGTGAGTAACTCTTTCTGGTTTCCCAAGAGCCGTGCTTCTCAACGATGCCGTCAATGATTTCAACCCACTTGTCACAGAAGTCATTATAGTTGTAGTTTTCTCGAACATGTTTCATTCCGAGTTCTCCGAGTTCTTCTCTTTTGCCCTCTGCCATCTCACACATCTCTGTAAGGGCATTGATAAAATCATCTTTATTTACTCTATCTTCGTAGATATATGGGACAGTCTGTGAGCCGATAATAGCTTTAGACGCAGGCTCAATGCCTATACC